>JAEEGI010014698.1_pt1 | contig 16425 bp, 13 predicted proteins | sample 8958751 | NCBI WGS metagenome assembly JAEEGI01 (sample SAMN16246545, study PRJNA631951) | gut metagenome | biome: gut microbiome; feature: rumen; material: KS-attached | host: Bos | place: Iran: Karaj | collected 2018-10
TACAGAGCCTTTACGGAAAGAAGATTGCTCCTTTCCATCTTCCTATTAGAGAAAATGGAGAGTTTGTTGGCTATGTAAATGTTATTCAGCAAATTGGTAAGCGTTGGAAGGGGGATGGGGCACCTGAGCATTGCGAGGTACCTGATTACAATAAAGAATACCTGGATAAATACCGTGAAGCATTGATGGAAGCTGTTGCAGAAACATCAGAGGAATTCATGGACAGATATTTTGGTGGAGAAGAATTCTCAGAGGATGAAATTCGTCAGGCACTTCGTGTAAACGTGGCTTCTGGTGATATTGTTCCTGTGATGATGGGCTCAAATCTTACTAACAGAGGTCAGTACACAATGCTTACTGACGTTGTTAAGTATCTACCAAGTCCTGCTGATTGTAAGATTACAGGAATTAACGCAAATACGAATGAGGTATATGAAGCAAATTATGACTTCTCTAAGCCAAAATCAGCATACGTATTTAAGACAATCATTGATCCTTTTGTAGGAAAGTATTCCCTTGTAAAAGTTAATTCTGGTGTACTTAAGACAGATGACTTACTTTATAACAAACATAAAGAGTCTGAAGAAAAAATCGGTAAGCTTTACATTTTGACTGGTAGTAAAGCAGAAGAAGTACCAGAGGTTCATGCTGGTGATATATGTGCTCTTTCTAAATTACAGAAGGTTGCTACAACGGATTCTCTTTCTACCAAGGCTAATCCAATTCTTTATATCAGAACACCATTATCTGTTCCTTATACATATAAGAGATATAAGGCTAAGAATAAGGGCGATGAGGATAAGATAGCACAGGCTATCGCAAAGCTTTGTGCTGAGGACCTTACACTTAAGGCTGTTAATGATGGTGAAAACAGCCAGTCACTTATTTATGGAATTGGCGACCGCCATATCGACATGTTTGTACAGAAGCTTAATGAAAAGTACAAGGTAGATATTGAGCTTAGCCAACCAAAGATTGCATTTAAAGAGACAATTCGTGGTAAGGCTGATGTTGAATATAAGTATAAGAAGCAGACAGGTGGTCATGGACAATATGGTCATGTAAAGATGACTTTCGAGCCATCAGGCAATATGGAAGAGCATTATAACTTTACTGAATCAGTAGTTGGCGGTGCTGTTCCAAAGAATTACTTCCCAGCTGTAGAAAAGGGATTACAGGAGGCAGTTACAGCAGGTCCACTTGCAGCTTACCCTGTTGTTGGTATTCATGCTAATTTATATGATGGCAGCTATCATCCAGTTGATTCTTCTGAAATGGCCTTCAAGGTTGCAGCAAAGGGTGCTTTCAAGGATGGTATCATGAAGGCAAATCCAATTTTGCTTGAGCCTATCGAAACACTTAAGGTAGTGGTTCCTGATTCTTACACTGGTGATGTAATGGGAGACCTTAACAAGAGACGTGGTCGTGTTCTTGGCATGAATCCTACAGATACATCTGGTAAGACAGAGGTTCTTGCAGAGGTACCTATGGCTGAGCTTTATGGATACGACACAACACTTCGTTCTATGACAGGTGGATATGGAACATTCTCTTACGAGTTAGCTCGTTACGAGCAGGTTCCTTCTGATGTTCAGGCAAAGGAGGTTGAGCGCAGAGCAAGCAAAATTAAAGATGTTGATGAAGAATAACATCTAAATAATATTTAAATTCTAAAACTGGCGAAGCTAAGGCTTCGTCAGTTTTTTTATCCATAATATTATGTATAGGTGAAATATGGGACAGAGTATAAAAATTGCATGTAGAGTCCTTTTACAAGTCGTGCTACTATATCATGGCGAATTTTTAAAGTAAGAGATTAGAAAGAGGTAGTTTAATTGATTATAGAGTACGAAGCTAATGAAAATACTAAGGAGGAATATTTCTTTGAGGCAAAGGCCGATAGTTTGGATGATTTAATATCATTTTGTAAAACTATAGATATTAGTGACCCTGAGGAAGCAGGTATATGTGTTTACAAGGACGATTACTCAGGAAATTACGTTGTTCCATTCGTAGCTGATGGAACAGTTTCTCCTTTAAATTACGGAGAATACTTAGATGTTAAGCGTGTAGAAGAAAAGTACTGGGGAATAGACGAGCACAGAACCTATATCACAAATTTAGGGATGCTTGCTATGATGTCAGTAATAGCATAATAAGACAAGGCCAAATTTCTGTAGAGTTTTCATTGCAAAACTCTACAGCTTTTATTATAATTCTTGTTTAGTTAGATAAAGTGCGAGAGGTATAAATAAATGAAGCATAATTTTAAAGCAATTGAGAAAAAATGGCAGGCAGCCTGGGAAAAAGATGATATTTTCAGAGCTGTTGATGGTTCAGACAAGCCAAAGTTCTATGGATTGGTTGAATTTCCATATCCATCAGGAGCTGGTATGCACGTTGGACATATCAAGGCTTATTCTTCAGTAGAGGTTATTTCTAGAAAGCGTAGAATGCAGGGCTACAATGTATTATTCCCTATCGGATTTGATGCATTTGGACTTCCTACAGAAAATTACGCTGTAAAGACAAACACACATCCACGTAAGATTACAGACGACAATATTAAGAAATTTACAACTCAGCTTAAGAGCGTAGGTTTCTCATTTGATTATAGCCGCACAATCGATACTACACAGGAAGATTACTATAAGTGGACACAGTGGATTTTCCTTAAGATGTTTGAAAAGGGATTAGTTTTCAGAGATAAGACTCTTGTTAACTACTGCCCACATTGTAAGGTAGTTCTTTCAAACGAGGATTCACAGGGCGGTAAGTGTGACATCTGTGATACAGACGTTATCCAGAAGGAAAAGGACGTTTGGTATCTTCGTATTACAGAGTACGCTGACAAGCTTCTTCAGGGACTTGACGGTCTTGATTTCCCAGAAAACATCAAGCAGCAGCAGGTTAACTGGATTGGTAAGTCAAAGGGTGCTTTCGTAAACTTCACACTTGATGGTATCGAGGACAAGCTTGAGATTTACACAACTCGTCCAGATACACTTTGCGGTGTTACATTTATGGTAATTGCTCCTGAGCATCCATATATTGATAAATACGCTGACAAGATTTCTAATATGGACGCTATCTTAGCTTACAGAGCTGAGTGTCAGAAGAAGTCTGAGTTCGAGCGTACACAGCTTGTTTCTAAGGATAAGACAGGCGTACGTGTTGAGGGCTTTGATGCAATCAACCCAATCACAGGAAAGAAGATTCCTGTATTTATTTCAGATTACGTAATGATGGGCTACGGCACAGGTGCGATTATGGCTGTTCCTGCTCATGATCAGCGTGACTGGGACTTCGCTACTAAGTTTGGCATCGACATCATCCCTGTAATCGAGGGTGGTGATGTTACAAAGGAAGCTTACACAGGCGAAGGTAACATGATTAACTCTGAGTTCTTAAATGGTCTTAACAATAAAAAGGACTCAATCGATAGAATGATTAAGGAATTAGAGAAGCTTGGTTGTGGTAAGGCTGGTGTACAGTTCAAGATGAAGGATTGGGCATTCAACAGACAGCGTTACTGGGGCGAGCCTATTCCAATCGTACATTGTCCTACATGTGGCGATGTAGCAGTTCCATTTGAGGAGCTTCCACTTAAGCTTCCAGTAATGGAGAAGTTTGAGCCAGGTACAGACGGTGAGTCACCACTTGCCAGAGTAGAAAGCTTTGTAAATTGCAAGTGTCCTAAGTGTGGTGGAGCTGCAAAGCGTGAGACAGATACTATGCCACAGTGGGCTGGTTCATCTTGGTATTTCCTTCGTTACATCGATCCACACAACGATAATGAATTTGCTGCTATGGACAAGCTTAAATACTGGATGCCAGTTGATTGGTATAACGGTGGTATGGAGCACGTTACACGTCACTTAATTTACTCACGTTTCTGGCATCACTTCCTTTATGACCTTGGTGTAGTTAATACTCCAGAGCCATACTTAAAGAGAAGTGCCCAGGGTATGATTCTTGGTGAGGATGGACAGAAGATGTCTAAGTCTCGTGGAAACGTTATTGACCCACTTGATATTGTAGACGCATACGGTGCTGATACACTTCGTACATACGTATTATTCATGGGTGATTACGGCGCAGCAGCTCCTTGGTCAGATGCTTCAGTTCGTGGATGCAAGAGATTCCTTGAGAGATTCGCAGGTCTTACAGATATTGTTTCTGAGGAGGCTAACAGCGAAAAGATTGAAACAGGAATTCATAAGACAATAAAGAAGGTTTCAGAAGATATCGAGGCTATGAAGTACAACACAGCTATCGCAGCTATGATGGGACTTCTTAATGATATCGTTGCTGAGGGACATATTACAAAAGAGAACCTTATTATTTTAGTTAAGCTTCTTTGCCCATTTGCTCCACATCTTGCAGAGGAGATGTATGCAGAACTTGGTGGCGAAGGATACTGTTCCCTTGCCGCATGGCCAGAATATGACCCTTCTAAAATCGTAGAATCTACTATCGAAATCGCAGTTCAGGTAAACGGCAAGCTTAAGGCTACTATCACAATTCCTAATGGATGTGAAAAGGATGAAGCTCTTGCAACAGCAAAGGCTGACGAATCCGTAGCAAAGGCTCTCGAAGGTAAGAACCTGGTAAAAGAGATTTACGTACCAAACAAAATCGTAAACCTTGTTGTAAAGTAGATTAACCATAGTTACTAAATTTTTTTCATGAGCCAAATGTTTCTCAACCTTGGCAAGCGCGAGCAAGAGGGCCCCATGGAGTTAAGGAGGGACCCTTTAGGGAGGTTCCCTTGGCTCCAATGGGAGATGGCTTGCGGGAGCACGGAAAACTCGGCAACATTTGGCGGACTAAAAGTGTAAGGAGAATAAGTATGAGCAAGATTCAGATGACAACACCCCTTGTAGAGATGGACGGAGACGAAATGACTCGCATCCTTTGGCAGATGATAAAGGACGAGCTTTTACTTCCATTTATTGATTTAAAGACAGAGTACTATGACCTAGGTCTTGAACATCGTAACGAGACAGATGATAAGGTTACAGTAGATTCTGCCGAGGCTACCAAGAAATACGGTGTTGCCGTCAAGTGTGCCACAATCACTCCTAACGCTGCAAGAATGACAGAGTACAATCTTAAGGAAATGTGGAAGAGCCCAAACGGTACAATCCGCGCAATATTAGATGGTACTGTGTTTAGAGCTCCAATCGTTGTAAAGGGAATCGAGCCAAATGTTAAGTCATGGAAGAAGCCTATTACTATAGCTCGTCATGCTTATGGTGATGTTTACAAGAACACAGAAATGAGAATTCCTGGCGCTGGTAAGGTAGAGCTTGTTTACACAGCAGAGGATGGAACAGAAGAGCGTGCACTTGTTCATACATTCAATGGTCCTGGTGTTGTTCAGGGTCAGCACAATATAGATGCTTCTATCGAGAGCTTTGCACATAGCTGCTTCAAATTCGCTCTTGATACAAAGCAGGATTTATGGTTTGCTTCAAAGGATACTATTTCAAAAAAGTACGACCACAGATTCAAAGATATCTTCCAGGAAATCTTTGATAAGGAATATAAGGATGCTTTTGATAAAGCAGGAATCGAATATTTCTATACACTTATTGATGATGCAGTTGCCCGCGTAATGAAGTCTGAAGGCGGATTTATCTGGGCTTGTAAGAACTATGATGGTGATGTAATGAGCGATATGATTTCATCAGCCTTCGGTTCACTTGCTATGATGACTTCAGTTCTTGTTAGCCCACAGGGTTACTATGAATATGAAGCTGCTCATGGTACAGTTCAGCGTCATTACTACAAGCACCTCAAGGGTGAGGAGACATCTACAAACTCAGTAGCTACTATCTTTGCCTGGACAGGAGCACTTAGAAAGCGCGGAGAGCTTGATAACATCCCTGAGCTTTCGGCATTTGCTGATAAGCTTGAGAAGGCTTGCATCAAGACAATTGAGGATGGCAAGATGACTAAGGACTTAGCTCTTATCACTTCAATCGAGAACCCTACAGTCCTCAATTCTCGCGATTTCATCATCGAAATCCGCAAGACTTTCGAGTCACTTTAAAATTGTCTGACAACTATATCTAGTGGTGCAACTTGTTGACATGCACAATATAGTCTTTTATAATAGTCTCATGCGTAGTCTCTACGTGTGAGACTATTTTATGTTCGTAGAAGATTCTAATGAATCTGTAGATAATTAATCAAAATGCCACACAACCTTGGCGAGCGCGAGGAAGAGGGCCCCATGGAGTTAAGGAGGGACCCTTTAGGGAGGTTCCCTTGACTCCAATGGGAGATGGCTTCCGGGAGCACGGAGTACTTGGCGGCATTTTGATGGACTTAAGGGAGAATTTATTTTGGAGATGAATGTAAAGCTTCAGGTGTTTGAGGGTCCTTTGGACTTGCTCTTACATCTGATAGATAAGAACAAAGTTGATATTTACGACATTCCTATCGTGGAGATTACAGACCAGTACATGGAATATGTTCGTGCTATGGACCAGAGTAATCTAGATGTCATGAGTGAATTCTTGCTTATGGCAACTACTCTTTTAGACATTAAGAGCCGAATGCTTCTTCCAAGAGAAGAAAAGGAAGAGGATGAGGAAGAAGAGGAAGATCCACGTGCAGAGCTTGTTCAGCAGCTCCTTGAATATAAGATGTATAAGACAATATCTTATGAGCTTAGAGATAGACAGATGGATGCAAGCCTTGTTTTCTATAAGGAGCCAACCATCCCTGATGAAGTCCTTAAGTACGAGCAGCCTGTTGATTTGGAAGAGCTTATGGGAGATTTAACTTTAAATAAGCTTAACGACATTTTCAACCAGGTTCTCAAAAGACAGGATAGCAGACGTGATCCAATCCGTTCTAGCTTTGGTAAAATCAAAAAGGAAGAGGTTTCCATGGAGCAGAAAATGGAATGGACTATCGCATTTGCGAAGATGCATAATACATTCAGCTTCAGAAATCTTTTGGAAGCAGCTCATTCTAAGACAGAGGTTATTGTTACTTTCCTTTGCATTCTTGAAATGATGAAGGCTGGCCAGATAAATATCGCACAGGAAGATACATTTGCAGATATTGTTATAGAATCTAAAATTGCAGCGTAGTGCTATATAAGAGGAAATTATGGAATTATCAGAGATTAAAAATATAGTAGAGGGAATTCTTTTTGCAATGGGTGGTACTGTTGAACCATCTAAGATTGCAAAGGCTCTTGAAATAGAAGAAAAGCAGGTTGTAGAAGCAATCGAAGCTCTTAAATCAGAATATGCAAAATATAACAGAGGCGTTTCTATCACTGAATTAGACGGTGCATATCAGATGTGCACTAGCCCTGATATTTATGAATACCTTATCAGAATTGCAAAGCAGCCTAAGAAGTATGTTCTTACAGATGTACTTTTAGAGACTCTTTCTATTATTGCGTATAAGCAGCCTATCACCAAATCTGAAATTGAAAAAATCAGGGGCGTATCATGCGATTTTGCAGTGTCTAAGCTTGTAGAATTCGGATTATGTACAGAGCTTGGTAGATTAGATGCACCAGGTCGTCCTATGCTTTTTGGAACTACAGAAGAGTTCCTTCGTTCTTTTGGTGTAAGCTCTATTGAGGAGCTTCCAGAGCTATCTCAATCTCAAATTGAAGAATTCAAAATTGAAGCTGAAAATGAGGCTAATAATGTAGAAGTTACAGTATAAAAGTCAACCTTAAAACCACCCAAAATTCAGGGTGGTTTTTTGTTTTGTTTTTTAATTTTATTTTATGTCTACTGCATTGAAAATATGTTGCAAAAACGATATCATTAAAATTGCGAGAAATTATGAAATAATTTATATAAATGGAGGTAAAAGATGGGTAGTGATTCAAATCAAGCTCAGGCTAGAATCAATGCTTTATTAGACGAAAACAGCTTTGTTGAGCTGCAGTCTTTAGTTACAAGCAGAAATACAGATTTTAACCTGGATGCAAAAAAAGAACCATCAGATGGTGTAATTATTGGACATGGTCTTGTTGACGGAACCTTAGTTTTCGTATTCAGCCAGAATGCCGATGTATTAGGGGGCACAATTGGTGAAATGCATGCTAAAAAGATTCTGTCTTTATATGACATGGCTCTTAAGGTAGGAGCACCAGTAATTGGCTTTATTGATTGTGGCGGTGTTCGTTTACAGGAGTCATTTGACGCTCTTGAGGCACTTGGTTCAGTTATCGAAAGAGCAGCTGATGTAAAAGGAGTTATTCCACAGCTTATGTGTGTAGCTGGCAACTGTGGTGGTGGACTTTCAGTGTTACCTGCACTTGCAGATTTCACATTTATGGTAGATGGTGCATCTTATTATATTAATTCACCTGATACTATTACTGGAAATGATACAGACACATCTTCAGCTAAATTCCAGTTTAATGAAGCTGGTACAGTAGATGTTTGCGGAACACTTTCAGAGGTTGTTTCTTCTATGAGACAAATCATCTCAATGATTCCAAATGATATAGTTGAAGCTTCTGATGACCTTAATAGAGCATCGGAGGGACTTGATAGTAAGCTTACAGATGCAGCTGCAGTTGCAACAGAGCTTGCTGATAACAGACAGTTTATCGAGCTTAAGGCTGGTTTTGCCAAGGAAATGGTTACAGGTCTTATGAAGCTTGATGGAGTTACAATTGGTGTAGTTGGTAACCGTGAGGTTGAGGGAGAAGCATTCCTTTCAGCAGCAGGTTGCGAGAAGGCAGCAGATTTCGTTGATTTATGTGATATGTACGAAATTCCTGTACTTTCTATTACTAATGTTTCCGCATTTAAGTCTTGCAAGTGTCAGGAGAAGCGCCTTCCTAGAGCACTTTCACAGATGACACAGAGATTTGTAGATGCAAGTGTTCCAAAGCTTAACTTAATTACAAAGCAGGCTTACGGAACACCATACGTTCTTATGAATTCTAAGGCACTTGGCGCTGATTTAGTTTACGCTTTCGAATCTACATCAGTTGGTGCTATGGAGGCTTCTAAGGCAGCAAAGATTCTTGCTGATAATGGAACAGATGCAGCTTCAATTGAAAAGAGCTACGCTGAGCTTCAGGATAGCGCACTTACAGCAGCTGCACATGGTCATATTGATAGAATCGTATCTTACGCAGATGCTAGAAAATACATTATTGCAGGATTTGAAATGTTCTTTTAAAGCAGAAAGGTGACAATATGAAGAAAAATTTATTATTGGTTTTGTGCACCTTAGTTTTGATGTTCAGCCTTACTGCTTGTGGAAGTAATGCCGATGAAAAAATTGGTGGTCTTCCAAAATCTAACTACGAAGAGATGCTTAAGAATACAATGACACAGCTTGAGTCAATTGATGGAGCTACAGCTGAATCTTACATTACACAGGCTGAAAGCTCAGACGATACAGTATCAGCTGGTTTGTTCAGAAATTGGGTGGAGTGTTATAAAGTTAGAGGCGAATTCGTAGATTACTATGATAACAATGCGGTAATTGGTGGAATCAATATTGGACCTATCAATATTGGTGGAACAAAGGCATTTGATGTATCAAAATCAGGTAAAACAATTACAGCAACACTTGTTGGACATTATTCAAAAAGAGATTTAAAGCTCACTGTTGTATTTAACGCTAACGATATGAAAAGCGGTGCAACAGCAATCAATATCGAGCCAGTTTATTCTCTTGGGGAGACAATGCAAAAGGCTGGTCTTAATACAGTAATGGGTATCCTTATTGTATTTGCAATGCTCATTGTAATGTCTGGTATTATTAAGAGCTTCGAGCTCATTGCAAAGGTACAGAACAAGGCTAAGGTTAAAGAGGAAGTAGTAGTTGCTGCTCCAGCTGCAGTTTCTGTACCAGTTAAAAATGAAACAGACGATTTGCAGTTAGTAGCAGTTATCGCTGCCGCAATTGCTGCAAGCACAGGCGCATCTACAGATTCGTTTGTAGTTCGTTCAATTAAGAAAAGACATTAGTGTTTAGGAGGAATACCATGAAAAATTATACAATTACTGTTAATGGAACAGTTTATGATGTAACTGTTGAAGATAAGGGAGGCTCTGGAGTATCTCCTGTAACACCTGCTGCAGCACCTAAGGCAGCTGCACCTGCACCTGTAGCAACAGGAGCTGCTGGAGCTGTTAAGATTGAAGCGGGAGCTGCTGGAAAGGTTGTTAAGATCGCAGCAGTAGCTGGTACAGCTGTAAAGAAGGGTGATCCAGTTGTTGTTCTTGAGGTTATGAAGATGGAAACACCTGTTGTTGCTCCACAGGATGGTACTGTTGCATCAATCAACTGCAACGAAGGTCAGCAGGTTGATGCTGGCGCATTACTTGCAACTATGAACTAATAGGAGGATTACACATGAGTTACGTTGGAGAGACATTGTTAAACCTCGCACATCAGACTGCTTTTTTCAATCTGACTTGGGGTAACTATGTCATGATAGCGGTTGCCTGTGTTTTCCTGTATCTAGCAATCAAGAAGGGATATGAACCATTACTTTTGCTTCCAATCGCATTTGGTATGCTTCTTGTAAATATCTATCCTGATATTATTGCTTCGCCAGAGGAAACCTCTAATGGTGTAGGCGGCTTGCTTTATTATTTCTATACTCTTGATGAGTATTCAATACTTCCATCACTTATTTTCATGGGTGTTGGAGCTATGACAGATTTCGGTCCACTTATTGCCAACCCAATCAGCTTCTGGCTTGGTGCGGCTGCACAGATTGGTATTTTCACAGCTTATTTGCTTGCCATCCTTTTAGGATTCTCAGATCAGGCAGCAGCTGCAGTATCAATCATCGGTGGTGCAGATGGACCTACATCAATTTTCTTAGCTGGTAAATTAGGACAGTCAGCACTTATGGGACCAATTGCCGTTGCGGCATACTCATATATGTCACTTGTTCCTATTATTCAGCCACCTATCATGAAGGCTCTTACTACAAAGAAGGAGCGTTCAATCAAGATGGCACAGCTTAGACCTGTATCTAAGCTTGAAAAGATTTTATTCCCAATTGTAGTTACTATCATCGTATGTTTGATATTACCTACAACAGCACCACTTGTTGGTATGCTTATGCTTGGTAACTTATTCAAGGAGTCAGGTGTAGTAAACCAGCTTACAGAAACAGCATCAAATGCTCTTATGTACATTGTAGTTATCTTACTTGGTACATCTGTAGGTGCTTCTACATCAGCTGAAGCATTCTTAAATGCAGCTACAATCAAAATCGTTGTTCTTGGTCTTGTAGCATTTGTATTTGGTACAGCTGCTGGTGTATTATTCGGTAAGTTATTATGTCATCTTACACATGGTAAGATTAATCCACTTATTGGTTCGGCTGGTGTATCTGCCGTTCCTATGGCTGCTCGTGTTTCTCAGAAGGTTGGTGCAGAAGAGGACCCAACAAACTTCCTCCTTATGCATGCTATGGGACCAAACGTTGCCGGTGTTATCGGTACAGCTGTTGCAGCCGGCGTATTTATGGCTATTTTCGGCGTTTAAAATACGCTTTGATTATTAAATATTAGGAGGAAAATATAATGGCAGATATTAGTCCAAAGCCAGTTAAAATTACAGAGACAGTGCTCCGTGATGCACATCAGTCTCTTATAGCAACTCGTATGCCTACCTCTATGATGCTTCCTATCATTGATAAGATGGATAAGGTTGGCTACAACGCAGTAGAATGCTGGGGCGGTGCTACATTCGATGCTTGCCTTAGATTCTTAAAGGAAGATCCATGGGATAGACTTCGTAAGCTTCGTGATGGATTTAAGAACACAAAGCTTCAGATGCTTTTCAGAGGTCAGAACATCTTAGGATACAGCCAGTATCCAGATGATGTTGTAGAATATTTCGTTCAGAAGTCAATTGCTAATGGTATTGATATCATTCGTATTTTTGACTGCCTTAACGATATCAGAAACCTTCAGACAGCAGTTAATGCTACAAAGAAGGAAAATGGTCACGCTCAGGTTGCTCTTTCTTATACACTTGGCGAGGCTTATACACTTGATTACTGGAAGAATATTGCAAAGCGTATCGAGGATATGGGTGCAGATTCTATCTGTATCAAGGATATGGCAGGCTTACTTGTACCTGCAAAGGCTTATGAGCTTGTTACAGCTTTAAAGGAATCTACATCGCTTCCAATCGAAATGCATACACACTATACATCAGGTGTTGCAAGTATGACTTACCTTAAGTCTGTTGAGGCAGGTGCAGATATCATTGACTGTGCAATGTCACCATTTGCTCTTGGTACATCTCAGCCAGCTACAGAGGTTATGGCAGCTGCATTTGAAGGCACACCATACGACACTGGATTTGATCAGGAGCTTCTTTCTGAAATCGCTGATTACTTCCGTCCATACAGAGAAGAGTGCATCGAGAGCGGACTTATGTCTACAAAGGTTCTTGGTGTTAACATCAATACACTTCGTTATCAGGTTCCAGGCGGTATGCTTTCAAACCTTATCAGCCAGTTAAAGGAGCAGGGTAAGGAAGACAAGCTACGTGAGGTTCTTGAGGAAGTACCACGTGTACGTAAAGACCTTGGTGAGCCACCACTTGTTACTCCTTCATCACAGATCGTTGGTACTCAGGCTGTATTCAATGTTCTTATGGGTGAGAGATACAAGGTTGTTACAGAGCAGACTAAGGATATCCTTCTTGGTAAGTATGGCCAGACAGTTAAGCCATTCAACCCAGAGGTTGTTGAGAAGGCACTTGGTGCAGACAAGGATAAGGCTATCACATGCCGTCCAGCAGATTTACTTGAGCCAGGTCTTAAGAAGTTTGAAGAGGAGTGTGCTAGATGGAAGCAGCAGGATGAAGATGTTTTATCTTATGCATTGTTCCCAAAGGTAGCTACAGAATTCTTCGAGTATCGTGAAGCTCAGCAGACTAAGGTTGATCCTAAGAAGGCTGACAAGGAAAACAAGGCTTATCCAGTTTAATATTAAATATTTTAGGCAATGCAAGATTTCTTGCATTGCCTATTTTTTTTTACTATAATAAATATCTCAATAAAGATAAATGAGGTATGATATGGCAACTACATCGGATTTAATATCTAAGATAAATGAAAAATATGGCAAAATGTCAAAGGGGCAGAAGCTGCTTGCTAATTATATTATTGATAATTATGATAAGGCTGTTTTTCTGACTGCTGCCAAGCTTGGCGAGATGCTTGGAGTATCGGAGTCTACTGTTGTGCGTTTTGCATCCTTTATAGGCTACAAGGGATATCCTGAGTTTCAGCAGGCTTTAGAAGCTCTTGTTCGTGCAAAGCTTAATGCATCTGACAGAATAGAAATCACAAGCGGTGGAATAGAGCAAAATGGAGTGCTTCGCACAGTACTTTCTTCTGATGCTTTAAAAATTAAAAACACCATGGAGACTATTGATGAAGCAGCATTTGAAAATGCAGTGGAATCTATTCTTAATGCAAGACGTATTTATGTTGTTGGTATTAGAACCTGCGCACCTCTTGCATCATTTCTGTCATTTTATCTTAATATGATTTTTGATAATGTGGTTAACCTTCAGACAAGCTCTACATCAGAGCTGTTTGAACAAATGATTCATATAAATGAAAAGGATTGTATTATAGGTATATCATTCCCAAGATATTCCATGAGAACCCTTAAGGCTTTGGAATTTGCCAATAATAGAAGAGCGGATGTTATTACCATCACTGATTCAATCCATTCCCCAATGAACCTATATAGCTCTTGCAATCTTATTGCAGAAAGTGATATGCATGCAGCTGTTGATTCTTTGGTTGCGCCACTTTCTGTAATTAACGCCTTACTTGTTGCATTATGTAATAAGAAGCAGGCTCAGGTGGCAAAGAACCTTGAAATGATAGAAGAGGTTTGGAACAATTATCAGTTCTATGAAAACGATGAAATAGATATGGTGGATGATTCAATAAAAATGTATTATCCAGGAGAAATATAATGAGTAATGTAATTGTAATAGGTGGCGGCGCTGCTGGAATGATGGCGGCCTATGCTGCAGGAATGTGCGGACATTCTGTAACTCTTTTAGAAAAGAATGAAAAGCTTGGTAAGAAAATCTATATCACAGGAAAAGGCAGATGTAATTTTACAAATGCCTGCAGCGAAGAGGATTTCCTTAAAAATGTAGTTTCTAACCCTAAGTTTTTATATAGTGCAATCTATACCTTTAATTCAGATGCAATGATAGATTTTGTGGAAATGCACGGCACCGAGACAAAGGTTGAAAGAGGAAATAGAGCCTTCCCAGCATCTGACCATGCCTCAGATATTACAAAGGCTCTTAAGAATGCCTTACAGGAAGTTAATGTTGACGTTCAGCTTAACACATCAGTTTCAAAGCTTATCGCATCAGGCGATAGAGTAACTGGCGTGGAGCTTAAGAATAACAAAAAGCTTTCAGCAGATGCAGTTATTCTTTGTACAGGCGGTTTATCATATCAGACTACAGGCTCAACAGGTGATGGAATGAGATGGGCTAAAAACATAGGTTTAACTGTAACTGACACAAGACCAGCCCTGGTTCCACTTAATACAAAGGAATCATACATCAAAGAAATGCAGGGACTTGCCCTTAAAAATGTTAAGCTTTCTATATTTAATGGCAAAAAGAAGCTTTACGATGAATTTGGGGAAATGCTTTTCACTCATTTTGGTGTTTCAGGTCCACTTGTTCTTTCTGCCAGCTCTATAATAGGAAAGAAGCTTCAGGAGACAGGAGAGCTAAAGGCTTATATCGACTTAAAGCCGGCCTTATCCTTTGATGAGCTTGATGCTAGAGTTCTAAGAGATTTTAATGATAATATGAACAAGCACTTAAGCACAGTCTTAAGAGGCTTACTTCCATCTTCAATGGTGCCTGTTGTAATAGATATTTTGGACTTTGATGATATGAGACAAATCAATTCCATTACTAAGGAAGAAAGAACAATTCTTGTTGAATTGCTAAAGGCCTTCCCATTTACTATTACAGGCCTTAGAGAATACAAGGAAGCTATCATTACACAGGGTGGAATATCCATAAAAGATATTGACCCATCAACTATGAAATGTAAAAATATAAATGGATTATCTGTCGCAGGTGAGGTACTTGATTTAGATGCCTTCACTGGTGGCTTTAATCTTCAAATAGCATGGGCTACTGGCTATCTGGCTGGTATTTCAATAGATTAATAATTTGGAGGAATGATATATTATGGCATTTAATGTTGCAATCGATGGTCCTGCAGGAGCAGGAAAATCAACTATAGCAAAAGCGGTAGCTGCTAAGAAGGGATATGTATACGTAGATACAGGTGCTATGTACAGAGCTATGGCTTTATATTTCCTTCGCGAAAATATTAGCAAGGATGACGAAGCAAAGATTTCTGCATCTGTAGATAATATTAAAGTATCTATTAAATACGAGGATGGAGCGCAGCATGTCATTCTTAATGATGAGGATGTTACTGGTCTTATTCGTACAGAAGAAGTAGGAAATATGGCTAGTGCAACTTCTGTTTACAGCGCTGTTCGTACAAAGCTTGTTGCTTTACAGCAGGAGCTTGCAAAGACTACAGACGTAATTATGGATGGAAGAGATATCGGTACTGTAGTATTGCCTAATGCTGATGTTAAGGTTTTCCTTACTGCATCTGTTGCTTGCAGAGCAAAGAGAAGATTTGACGAGCTTACAGCAAAGGGCGTAGAGGCTGACTATGATCAGATTGCAAAGGATATTGAGGAAAGAGATTATAGAGATTCACATAGAGAAATCAGTCCTTTAAAGCAGGCTGATGATGCAATCTTAGTAGATAGCTCAGAAATGACTATCGATGAGGTTGTTAATACTATTATTGATTTATGCAAATAGGTGACTGACGAGGTATTTTGATGAAGGTTACATTAGCTGAATCAGCTGGCTTTTGCTTTGGCGTGCAAAGAGCAGTTGATGTTGTTAAAAAACAAATAGCAGAAGGCAAGGGTCCTTTATATACCTATGGCCCTATTATTCATAATGAAGAGGTTGTAAAAGACTTTGAGTCTCATGGCGTTTCTGTCATGGATGAAAACAGAACTTCAGATTATGAGCCTGGCACAGTTATTATCCGTTCACACGGCGTAACAAGAGCTGTTGAAGAGGATTTGAAGTCAAAGGGACACAATGTAATAGATGCTACATGTCCTTTTGTTAAGAAAATTCATAGAGCGGTAGATGAACACTCAAAGAATGGCGAATTTATCGTAATTATTGGCAATCCAGACCATCCAGAGGTTAGAGGTATTGTTGGTTGGATAAACGGAGATGCATATACAGTTATTTCAGATGAAAAAGATGCTGAAAACTTTTCAGTTAATTCTGATATTGACGTGTGTATTGTTTCTCAAACCACCTTTAACCATAATAAAT
>JAEEGI010014700.1_pt1 | contig 16423 bp, 10 predicted proteins | sample 8958751 | NCBI WGS metagenome assembly JAEEGI01 (sample SAMN16246545, study PRJNA631951) | gut metagenome | biome: gut microbiome; feature: rumen; material: KS-attached | host: Bos | place: Iran: Karaj | collected 2018-10
ACGGTTTGTTTTCTTGATGGAGTAGCCATCAGGCACGCTCCATTCATATTTGGTAATAGGATAGAAGCTGTCTACTTGGTTGATGTAGAAAATATAGACGCCTTCCTTGCCTATCTTACAAATATTACCAATCTTGTTAGGTCCAAAGATTTCCGTGGGTTTCTGAGGAATCAGACGTTTGTGGATGTGCAGTGCAATGATGCTGTCGCAACCGTGGATGGTCTTCAGATTAACGGTGTAGTATCCGTCTGTGGGGAAGCTCTGTCCGGCGAAGCTGTATGGGAATGCATTTTCGCAGACTGTCACTTCAACAGCCTCTTTGGCGGTGTTGTGAATGGTCAGGTGCACACGGATGATGCTGTCGCACGCGTTAACTGTCTCGTAGGACAGGGTGTGCAGTCCGTTCTCGTTCATTGTGTCGCCTTGGAAGACGAACGGGAGCATGTCGCTGCAGATTGTGATGTTGGTGTCAATCACATAGGATTGGTTGACTGTCAGGTTCAGCACGATGATGCTGTCGCATCCCTTTCCTGTCGGGTAGTTGAACTTGTACTCGCCACCATTCAAAATGTCCTTGCCTGCGAAGCGGTAGGGAAGATCCTTGTCGCAGATGTCATCTTTAATGTCCACCTGTTTTGCCTGGGCAACGGTCAGACGCAGATAGATGAGGCTGTCGCATCCGTTCTTCGTGGTGAAGCGGGCGGTGTCAAGGCCGGGGGAGGTGTGGACATGGATGCCGTTCTCCGTGGGGAAGTAGTAGGGCAGTGTGTTGGAGCAGACCTCCTTGTTCCAGTATTCTTCATAGGTCTTGCCTTCGCTGATCTTTACGGTGACAACACTGTCACATCCGTTCTTTGCCTTGAAGGTGACATTGTCAATCTCAGCCTTGTAGAACACCTTGTTCCCGTATTTGTAGCCTTTCTTCAGATCGTCCGGGCAGACCACCTGGTAGTCGGATGAGGAGAAGGAGGGGGTTACGGTGAAACTGATGGTGAAGATACTGTCACATCCGTAGCGGGAGAAATACCGGACGGTGTCATTCTTGGTGCTGAAAAGGTACTTCTGACCCTCTGCCCAGAGGTAGGGAAGAGCGTTTTCGCAAACGCTGATGGAGCGCGATGAATTGTACACCGGATTCACCGTCACATAGGTGTAGACGATACTGTCGCACTGGCAGGCGTATGTCTTGTATTTGACGGTGCTGGTCAGCCTTGTGCCTGTCCAGTTGTAGGTGATGCCGTCCACCTTGTCTCCGTAGCAGTAGTTTTTGCGGATGGTGTCCTTGTAGGTGGTGTAGCTGTCCACCAGCACGGTGACAACGGTGTCACAGGCGCCGCCCTTTGCGCGGACAGTGTCCACGTATGCGCCGGGCTTGTAGTAGGTTTTTCCGTTGTATTTGACGCCTTGGGTGGGGAGCACATCCTCACATGCACCAATCCTGACGGATTTTTTGGGGTTGTTCACCACGTTCAAATAAAAGAAGTATCCGGAATCCTGGTTATTGGATCCTTTTAACCTCACTTCGTAGCGGTCCGCCACGAAATAGTTCCTGCCGTCATAGACGTATGGCAGTTTTGCCTTACATACGGTGACACTTCCCAAATCTTTCATTTGGGCCTGCACAGAGGCCTGGGGGCAGAAAAATGCTGCAAACAGGGTGATTCCCAACAGATGATGTAAAAACTTTTTCATATGTACTTTACTTTAATTCTTAATTAATTACGTCAGTTTGCAGGGCCTTTTGAACTCTGCATACCTTACACTTAAAATGCGCTGCAAAGATACAAAATCCCAATATATGAAATGTTGTTTTTTCTTTTTTTTTTTAATTTTATTTTTATGTCATTAAATTAGTGGATTATGCGTCAATTTGGGCGTACTTCGCGTTTCGCTCGATGAATTCCCTGCGCGGTCCCACGTCATCACCCATCAGCATTGAGAAGGTGTGGTCCGCCTCCGCGGCATTGTCAAGGGTCACCTGCCGGAGCATGCGGTTCTTCGGATCCATGGTGGTCTCCCACAGCTGGTCGTCGTTCATCTCACCAAGACCTTTGTACCGTTGTACGTTGACATTCTTGTCTTTACCCATCTCCTGATATTTTGCAAGGATGCTTACGCGCTCCTCCTCCGTCCAGCAATAGTGGTGTTCGTTCCCTTTTTTTATAAGGTATAGGGGCGGAGTGGCGATGTAGACATGCCCGTTCTCAATCAGCTCGCGCATGTACCGGAAGAAGAATGTGAGCAGCAGCGTCGCGATGTGGGAGCCGTCCACATCGGCATCGGTCATTATTATAACCTTGTGGTAGCGGAGTTTGGAGAGGTTCAGAGCCTTGCTGTCCTCCTCCGTGCCGATTGTGACGCCAAGGGCGGTGTAGATGTTTTTGATCTCCTCGCTTTAAAATGCGCGGTGCTGCAGCGCCTTCTCCACATTCAGGATTTTTCCGCGCAGCGGAAGGATGGCCTGTGTGCGGTTGTCGCGTCCCTGTTTGGCAGTGCCGCCTGCGGAGTCTCCCTCAACCAGGAACAGTTCGCAGCGTTCGGGATCCTTGTCGGAGCAGTCGGCAAGTTTGCCTGGCAGGCCTGAACCTCCCAACACGCTTTTGCGCTGAACCAGTTCGCGCGCCTTGCGTGCGGCGTGTCTGGCCTGTGCCGCCAGCGCCACCTTGTCCACAATGTTTTTTGCCTCCTTCGGATGCTCCTCAAGATAGTTCGTAAGGCTTTCGGCCACCATCTGGCTTACGATGCCCTCAACCTCGCTGTTGCCAAGCTTGGTCTTTGTCTGTCCCTCAAACTGCGGTTCGGCCACCTTTACGGAGATGACGGCTGTCAGACCTTCGCGGAAGTCATCGCCGTTGATCTCGATTTTCTGCTTGTCCAGTTTTTCCAGCAGCTTGTTGTCCTCAGCATATTTCTTAAGGGTGCGGGTCAGTCCGCGGCGGAATCCGGAAAGGTGTGTGCCGCCCTCATGGGTGTTGATGTTGTTCACATAGGAGTGCAGGTTCTCCGAATAGGAGTCGTTGTACTGCATTGCAATCTCAATCGGCACGCCTGACTTTTCGCCTTCAATGTAGATGGGTTCGCCTGTCAGACGGTTACGGTTGTCGTCAAGATAGTTGATGAAATCTATCAGCCCCTTTTCGGAATGGAATGTTTCGGTGGTGAAGGCACCGTTCTCGTCCTGGTTGCGCTCATCGGTGATGGTGAGTGTGATGCCTTTGTTCAGGAATGCCAGTTCGCGCATCCGTGCGGCAAGGGTGGCGTAATCATATTTTGTGACGGTGAAGATGCTGTCGTCTGGTTTGAACCGGATGTATGTGCCGTGCTTGTCAGAGGTGCCGATGGCCTGAACTGGTGCCAGCGGCTTTCCATAGGCATATTCCTGATGGAAGGTCTTGCCGTCGCGGTAGACCTCAACGGTCAGGCTTTTCGAAAGGGCGTTGACGCAGGATACGCCGACGCCGTGCAGACCGCCGGAGACCTTGTAGGAGCCTTTGTCGAACTTGCCGCCGGCGTGCAGGACGGTCAGCACGACCTCCAGTGCGGAGCGTTTCTCCTTTTCGTGCATGTCGGTCGGGATGCCGCGCCCGTTGTCCAGAACGGAGACGGAGTTGTCCTCATGGATTGTCACGTCAATGTGGTTGCAGAATCCGGCAAGCGCCTCGTCAATGGAATTGTCCACCACCTCATAGACAAGATGGTGAAGACCGCGCTCGCTGATGTCGCCGATATACATGGCCGGACGTTTGCGAACCGCCTCAAGTCCCTCCAGCACCTGGATGTTGTCCGCAGTATAGGCGGCATTTGTCCCGTTTATATTTTCCAAATCGCTCATATTAAATATGATATATTTATCAAACAGAATCTGCAAAGATAGTAAAAAATGTAATATAAAATAATGTCATCCCATTTTTTTTGTACAAAACACACTAAATCGAAAGAAATAAAGTTAGGTATGTCAAAATATCATTGTTTATATGGATATGACATTTTGTTCGGAGCCGGTCGGACGCCTTGCAGCGTCGCTTGCCGGGAAGAGAATTCTGATTTTGGGGTATGGGCGCGAGGGCGCATCGAGCCTGCGTTTCCTTCGCGGCTGCCTGCCCGATGCCGACATCTCTGTGGCGGATGCCAATCCGGATTTGGCCGGAACGCTTTCGTCACTGCTGCCGCCGGAAAAATGCCTGTTGGGGCCTGACTACATGCAGGCTGTCCCGCAATTTGACGTGGTGCTGCAGTCCCCCGGGATCTGCCTGAAGGATGTGATGCATCTGTTTGAAAAGGTTTGGCTCACTTCCCAAACCGACTTGTTCCTAAGCATGTTCCGAAAACAGTGCATCGGCGTGACCGGAACAAAGGGGAAAAGCACCACAGCCTCGCTAATACATCATCTTTTGCGGGAGACCGGCCATGAGAGCCTGTTCGGCGGCAATATCGGGCTGCCACTCTTCGATCTTGTCCCTCAGGTGACACCGTCTGCAACGGTGGTTCTGGAACTCTCATGCCACCAGCTGGAGTTTGTGCGCTGCAGCCCGCACATCGCAGTGCTGCTGAACCTGTTTGAGGAGCATCTCGACCACTATCGCGACTTCATGGCATATCAGCGGGCAAAATACAACATCGCCTGTTTCCAGGATGAGGACGATATTTTCATTGCCCCGTCATCGGATGACCGGGTGGCCGCGTTGAGGCAACTCCTGCCGTCCAAAAGTACGGTGCGGTTGTTCGGGGAGGGCGAACTTACGCTGTCACAGGATGATTTTCCGCTGAAAGGGGAGCACAACCGCCGTAATGCCGAGGCGGCGATGCTGGCAGTGCAGGCTGCATTCCCCACTGTCTCCCTGGATTCCCTGCATTCCGCGCTGGGCAGTTTCCGGAGCCTGCCGCACAGGTTGGAGCCGGTGGGCTGTGTCGGTGGCATCGATTTCTATAATGACAGCATCTCCACAATCCCGCAGGCCGCCGTGGCCGCCGTGGAGGCTCTCGACCGTGTGGACACGCTGCTGCTCGGCGGGATGGACCGCGGCATTGACTATACGCCGCTGATTCCGTTGTTCAGGGATTCGCAGGTGCGCAATTTCCTCTTTACAGGTCAGGCGGGCAGGCGGATGATGTCTTTGGCCGGACCGGTGCCGGGGAAAACTTTTCTTTTTTATGAAAAGTTTGGGGATATGGTCGAGGCTGCATTCCGGATGACCGCTCCCGGCAGGATATGCCTGCTCTCTCCGGCCGCTCCGAGCTATGACGCCTTCAAGAATTTTGAGGAACGGGGAAACATATTCAAAAAAATGGTACTTTTGCATTCTGATAATAAAACGAAAGACAATGCGTAAACTATCTTTGATTGTATGCCTTACCATTCTGACTGCCACACTTGCGGCACAGGATGGGATTTTTAATCTGGAGGATCTGTTCACCAACGGGAACCTCTATCCCCAGCGTATGAACCAATGGCAGTGGCTGCCGCAGAGCAGCGATTTCATTTTTGTGCGGGACAATGCCGTGATGAGGCGTCCTGCCAGTTCGGCAAAGGCGGAGCGGTACTTTACGCTGGAGGATGTGAATGCCGCCATGAAGGCTGCCGGCAAGGATGCTTTCCGCCGTTTCCCCAGCATGGCTCACTGGGTCTCCCCGACGCAGGTGTATATCCGTGTGAGGGAGGGTTATGCCCTTTATGACGTTTCTGAAAAACGTATCGTCCATACGCTGAAGACCACGGTTTCGGACGCCAGCAATATTCTGGTGGATTGGGATCATGCACGCTTCTCCTACACAATCGGCGACAATCTGTTCGTCTGCAAGGCCGACGGCCAGCCTGTAAGGGTGGATAAGGACGGCGCGAAGGATGTCCGCTACGGGCATGTGCCGCACCGGAACGAGTTCGGGATAGAGCAGGGCGCATTCTGGTCCCCTAAGGGAAACTGCCTCGCATTCTACCGCATGGACGAAAGCATGGTGACCGATTATCCGCTTGTGGACGCGCAAGGGCGTATCGCCACCCTGAAGAATGTCAAGTATCCGATGGCAGGCATGACCTCCCACGAAGTGACAGTCGGAGTGTATAATATGGCTACCGGAAAGACAGTTTATCTGCAGACAGGGGAGCCTCGCGACCATTTCCTCTGCAGCGTCACATGGACACCTGACGAGCGGTATCTGCTTGTTGCGGTGCTGAACCGTGAGCAGAACCATCTTGAACTTAACAGGTACGATGCCGAAACCGGAGCCTTGGCCGGAAAGCTGTTCGAAGAGTCCAACAGCCGCTACGTCGAGCCATCAGACCCGTTGTATTTCCTTCCAAACCAGCCGGACCAGTTCGTCTACGTATCCCGTCGCGACGGTTGGAAACACCTTTATTTATATGACATTTCCGGAAAACTGCAGAAGCAGCTCACCTCTGGCAACTGGGAGGTCAAGTCGTTTGAAGGGTTTGACCGGACCGGCACGAAGATTTTCTTCACCTCCAACAAGGATGAAATTCCCGGTGAGCGTTTCTATGTGCTGGATATAAAAAAGGGGAAAATAACCGATGCCACACCGGAGGACGGCACCCACAGCGTGCAGCCTGACGCCACCGGCAGCTGGTTCCTGGATGTGTTCAGCACCATCAGTCAGGAATCGCGCTATGTCCTGCGCGACAAGAAAGGGAATGTGAAGGAGGTCCTGCTGGACAACAAAGGCTATCTGAGCGACTACATGGTGCCCGAAACGCGGATATTCACCCTGAAAAACGGGAACAACGACGACCTTTACTGCCGCCTGATCTACCCCCCGATGTTTGACAGCACAAAAAAGTATCCGGTCTTCTATTACGTGTATGGCGGCCCCCATTCCCAGCTGGTTACAAACAACTGGCTCTCCGGCGGGTGGTTCCTGCAGTATATGGCGCAGAAGGGGTATCTGGTTTTCACCATGGACAACCGTGGAACCAATTACCGCGGTTTTGAGTTCGAAAGCTGCATCCACCGCCACTTGGGCGACTATGAGGTGGAGGACCAGATGTGCGGTGTGAACTACCTGCGCAGCCTGCCGTACGCCGACACTTCGCGCTTCTCCATTGACGGCTGGAGCTACGGCGGATTCATGACGTTGAGCCTCTTCACCCGTTATCCCGGAGTCTTCAAGAAGGCGACCGCAGGCGGTCCGGTGATTGACTGGAAATATTATGAGGTGATGTACGGCGAACGCTACATGGACATGCCGCAGGAGAATCCGGAGGGGTATGAGAAGGCCTCGCTGCTCAACCGCGTCGATTCCATACAGGGCAAACTGCTGATTTTCCACGGGGCGCTGGATGCAACGGTGGTGTGGCAGCACACGCTCCAGTTCATCACGCAATGCATCACAAAGGGCAAGCAGGTGGACTATTTCATTTATCCGACGCATGAGCACAATGTCTCAGGCTTCGACCGCACGCATCTTTGGAAAAAGATAGAGGAGTTCCATTCGTACGGGAAATAATTTAATGTACAACAATTCAAGTATAATTTAAAATAAAATTAATTCAAAATGAAAAAGTTAGTATTTTTATTCGGCGTACTGTCGCTTGTTTTTGTCTCCTGCAACAAGGATAACAACAATGATGACGGGACCCCAAAGGAGCAGGAGCTGACCTACTCCGGAACCTACGCCGGAAGCTACAGGCTCTCGGACACAGCCTACGAGAAGAACGCCATCTTCTATGACGGTCTGCTCAAGAACCGTTTGAAACTGTACGGAGTCGTCAACTTCGACATGACCGACACCGCCGGTTTCTTCCGCGCCAATGTCAGCGACCTTCAGATGGAGGCCGTGAAGCTGTTGCTGAGCTTTGTGGGTGTGAATGTTCCCGCCAATGCGGACAAGCTCATCAAGGGCCTCAACGCGACCGCCCGGTTCGACGGATCCGGAAAGGTTGACATGGACCTGAACTTCGATTTCGACGTTCAGATTGTGGACACGATGAAGCTGAACTGGCAGCTCATCCACTTCGAGGGGCTTCGCCAGTAGAGGGCGGATGCGCATTCCATCCGTATCATTAGGCGGAACTTCGTCAGGAGTTCCGCTTTTTTTATGTCATGCAGTTGCATGCGTATTGTTTTTTCAAGTATCTTTGCACTTTTGTATCTTATGAATTTATATTTTTTATAAAAGATTGATATAGTATAATATGGCAAGTTTTTTAAGCAAGCTTTTCGGGACAAAGTCTGACCGCGACCTGAAGGAACTGAATCCTATTCTGGATGAGATCAAGGCGGCGTACGAGCAGGTGAAGGATCTTGACAACGACAGCCTTCGTGCCAAAACATCGTTTTTCAGGCAGCAGATTCAGGAGGCGACACAGGAGGAGCGCGAGAAGATTTCGGCGATGAACCGCAGGCTGGAAGAGGAGTATGACATGCCGGTGCGCGAGAAGCAGAAACTTTATGAGGAGATAGAAAAGCTGGAGGATTCCATCTACCATACCACTGAGGATGTGTTGAACGACATTCTGCCTGAGGCTTTTGCCGTGATGAAGGAGACCGCAAGGCGTTTCAAGGAGAATGAGGAGATTAGGGTGACGGCCAACGATTTCGACCGCGACCTCTCTACCCGTTTCGAAAGCATCACTGTGGAGGGTGACCAGGCGGTCTACCGGAACAGCTGGATGGCAGGCGGCAACCGCATCACTTGGGACATGTGCCATTATGACGTGCAGCTTATCGGCGGCACGGTGCTGCATCAGGGAAAAATCGCGGAGATGGCCACCGGTGAGGGTAAGACCCTTGTCGCCACGCTTCCTGTATACCTGAACGCCCTGACCGGCGAGGGGGTGCATGTGGTGACGGTCAACGACTATCTGGCCAAACGTGACTCCGAGTGGATGGGGATGCTCTATCTGTTCCATGGCCTTTCCGTGGACTGCATAGACAAGCACGAGCCCAATTCGGAGGAGCGGCGCAACGCCTATCTTGCCGACATCACTTTCGGAACCAACAACGAGTTCGGTTTCGACTACCTGCGTGACAACATGGCCCGCAATGTGACCGAACTTGTGCAGCGCCGCCACAACTACGCAATCGTCGATGAGGTGGACTCGGTGTTGATTGACGACGCTCGTACCCCTCTGATCATTTCCGGTCCCACACCGAAAGGGGAGGATCAGGATTTTGACAAGTACAAGCCGATGGTGGAGAAACTCTACAACGCACAGCGCCAGTTGGTGAACATGCTGCTGACCGACATCCGCAGGCTGATGGCCGATACGGAGAATCCCAAACGGGACGAGGAGCTGGGCAAGCTGCTGCTGCGTGCCCACCGTGGATTGCCGAAGAACAAGGCGCTGATCAAGATACTTAGCGAGCCTGGCATGAAGCAGCTCCTGCTTAAGACGGAAGGGTTCTACATGGCCGAACAGAACAAGAACATGTACATCATTGACGATGAACTGTACTTTGTCATTGACGAGAAACTCAATTCTGTCGACATAAAGGACAAGGGTATTGACCTGGTGGCTTCTGACACCAAGGACAGCCAGTTCTTCATCATTCCTGACATGGGGACGGAGCTGGCGGAGCTTGACCACCAGCAGCTGACTCCTGAGGAGAAGCTGGCGAAGAAGAATGCCCTGTACCAGGCCTTTTCCGATGCTTCGGAACGCATCCATACGGTGCAGCAGCTGCTGCGCGCCTACACCATGTTCGAGAAGGATGTGGAATATGTGATCATCGACAACAAGGTGAAAATTGTGGATGAGCAGACCGGACGTATAATGGAGGGACGCCGTTACAGCGAAGGTCTTCACCAGGCCATTGAGGCAAAGGAGAATGTGAAGGTGGAGGCTGCCACCCAGACCTATGCCACAATCACCCTTCAGAACTATTTCCGCATGTACCGCAAATTGGTCGGTATGACCGGTACCGCCGAGACTGAGGCGGGCGAGTTCTGGAACATCTACAAACTGGATGTTGTTACCATCCCGACAAACAAGCCGGTCATCCGGGAGGACAGGGACGATTTGATTTACCGTACAAAGCGCGAAAAATACGCTGCCATCGTGGACGAGATAATCCGGCTGCATGAGGAGGGACGCCCGGTGCTGGTCGGCACCACTTCTGTGGAGACCTCCGAGCTGCTCTCCACCATTCTGACCCGCAGGAAAATCAAGCACAATGTCCTGAACGCGAAATTGCACAAGAAGGAGGCCGACATCGTCGCCGAGGCTGGTAAATTGGGCACCGTGACAATCGCCACCAACATGGCAGGCCGTGGTACCGACATCAAGCTTACACCGGAGACCCGCGATCTTGGAGGTCTGGCCATCATCGGTACGGAGCGGCACGATTCCCGCCGTGTGGACCGCCAGCTGCGAGGCCGTTCCGGTCGTCAGGGGGACCCCGGCACATCCCAGTTCTTTGTTTCGCTGGAGGATGACCTGATGAGGCTTTTCGGCTCCGACCGTATAGCCAAGGTCATGGACCATCTCGGATTCAAGGAGGGTGAGGTTATCCAGCACAGCATGATTTCCAAATCCATCGAAAAAGCCCAGAAAAAGGTTGAGGAGAACAATTTCGGCATCCGTAAGCGTCTGCTCGAATACGACGATGTGATGAGCAAGCAGCGTGAAAGCATCTACAAGAAGAGGCGTAACGCGCTCTATGGCGACCGCCTTTCGGTGGATATCGCCGACATGTTCCGCAGCATGAGCGAGTTCATCACAACATCCTACCAGGAGAGCAAGGATTTTGAAAGCTTTGAACGTGCCTGTGTCTCCACAATGGGGTGTGAGAGTCCGGTTGACGCGCACGACTTTTTCCAGACAAAGGCTGATGACATCATTAACGCGTTGAATGAACGTGCGTATGCCCATTATAAGGAACGCATCTGGAAGATGGCCGAGGGCGTGATGCCGGTCGTACAGTCTGTTTATGAACGTGAGGGCAACCGGTTCGAGAACATTGCCATTCCGATTACGGACGGCAAGAGGGTCATGCAGGTCATTGCGCCGATGAAGCGGAGTCTGGAGAACGGGCCCCGTGAAATCGCCCTTGCAATGGAGAAGAGCCTTGTGCTGGCCATGATTGACGATTCCTGGAAGGAGCATCTGCGCGGCATGGACGATTTGAAGCAGTCTGTGCAGAATGCCTCATACGAACAGAAGGATCCTCTCCTGATATATAAGCTGGAGTCCTACGAGCTCTACTCCAACATGCTGACAGATGTCTACAGCAGTGTTGTCACCTTCCTGTGCAACGGACAGATTCCGCTGCAGCAGGCACCGCAGATGCAGTCCGCACGCATGCAGAGCCAGCGGCCGCAGCTGCGCGAAGGCCGCGAGGAGGTTAACGCCTCCACAAACGCCCCGCAACATCGTGAGGTCACCCAGCCCATCAGGGTGGAGAAGAAGATCGGAAGGAATGATCCGTGCCCTTGCGGAAGCGGCAAAAAGTACAAGAACTGTCATGGGAGGGTCAGCTGAGGCGAGATGAAGCGCGTCGTCCTTTCCGTCACGAACGATTTATTCACAGACCCTCGGGTGGACAAGGTCGCCCACAGCCTGGAGAAGATGGGTTGTGAGGTGCTGCTTGTCGGGCGGCGTTATGCCGATTCCCCCGCCTTGCCGCAGCGCAGCTACAGTACACACAGGATGCGCCTGCTTTTCAGGAAAGGTCCGGCGTTTTATGCCGAATACCAGTTCCGGCTTTTCCTTTTCTTGCTTTTTGTCCGGTGCGATATTCTGGTGGCCAATGATCTGGATACGCTTTTGCCCAATGTGCTGGTCGCACGTTTGCGCCGGAGGCCGCTGGTGTACGACAGCCATGAATATTTTTGCCAGATTTTGGAGGTTGTGAGCCGTCCGCGGGTGCAGCGCACCTGGCACAGGATAGAACGTTTCTGCTTCCCCAAGGCGGATCGTGTCATAACCGTCTCCGAATCCATTGCCATGGCTTACAACAAGGAGTATGGCAAGCCTGTTGAGGTGGTGCGCAATGTCCCGCTCCGGCGGATTTCCGCTCCGGCGTTGTCACGTAAGGATTTGGGCCTGCCTGAGGAAAAGACAATCATAATACTCCAGGGCAATGCCATACACAAGGAGCGTGGCGGTGAACTGATGGTGGAGACAATGGCACTTTTGCCGGAGAATGTTTTTCTGCTTGTGGTCGGTGCGGGTGATGCGCTGCCTGTAATGCACCGCATGGTTGTGGAACTGGGGCTTGGCGGCCGCGTGCTGTTTGCAGGCCGTGTCGCTCCGGAGCGGCTTGCCGCCTATACCTCCTGCGCGGACATCGGAGTCTCCTTTGACCGGAGTGTCTGCCTGAACCATGACTACAGCCTGCCTAACAAGATATTCGAATACATCCAGGCGGAGGTTCCCATTCTGGTTTCAGATTTGCCGGAAAGGAGGAGACTGCTTGAACAATACGGTGTCGGGCTGGTGGTGGAGATGGAGCCGCATGCTGTTGCGGCGGCTGTCCTCCGCATGAAGGATGATGCCGGTTTTTACTCGCAATGCCGGCTGAATTGCCGAACCGCTGCGGAGCAGCTCTGCTGGGAGCGGGAGGAGGAGCGCTTGCGCTCTGTCTATCTTCCATATATTAATAATGTAAACCATAGTAAAAATATATGAAATACGTAGTAGTCACCGGAGCCGCCGGCTTCATAGGCAGCTGCATGCTGCAGAAGCTCCATGAGGAGGGGGTGGGTGAATTGGTCGCCGTGGACGATTTTTCCAAGACGGAAAAGGCACGGAATACTGAAAACAAGTCTTACATCCACAAGGTTAACAGGACGGAGTTCTTCTCCTGGCTTGAGATGAATGCCGGTCAGGTTGACTTTATCATCCATCTGGGAGCCAGAACGGATACAACCGAAACAAGGTGGGAGATTTTTCAGGAGCTGAACCTGAATTACACCAAGGAGGTCTGGTCGGCCTGCAGCCTGTACCAGATTCCGCTGATATATGCGTCGTCGGCGGCCACATATGGCGCCGGTGAGTTCGGATATGTCGACAGCCACGCGGTGGTTGAGAAGCTCCGGCCTCTGAACCTGTATGGCATCTCAAAGAACGAATTCGACAAGTGGGCGCTGGAACAGGATGATGAGGATGAGAAGACACCTCCCTTCTGGGCGGGACTTAAATTCTTCAATGTATATGGGCCGAACGAATACCACAAGGGGCGTATGGCTTCGGTGGTTTTCCACGCATACCGTCAAATCTGTGAGACGGGGCGTGTAAGGCTTTTTCGCTCCCACCGTCCGGATTTCAAGGACGGGCAGCAGCTGCGTGATTTCGTTTATGTGAAGGATCTGGTCAAGGTCATTCGCTTTCTTATGCGCTACCAGCCCGCCTGTGGCCTCTATAATGTCGGGACCGGCCATGCCCGCTCGTTCTACGATTTGGCGGCCAACACATTCAAGGCTATGGATCGGGAAGTTGACATCGAGTTCATAGACACTCCCATGGATATTCGGGACAAATACCAGTATTTCACCGAGGCTGATATGGGCAAACTGCACCATGCGGGGTACAGCGAACCTTTCCACACGTTGGAGGAGGGTATAACCGACTATGTCCGGAACTATCTGATTCCGGACATGGTCTGGTAAGTGGCGATAAAAATCTATGGGTTAGCCCATCAGGTCCCAGGTGGCACCCTCTTTTCCGTCCTTTACGCTGATGCCAAGCGCATTCAGCCTGTCGCGGATTTTGTCGGAGGTGCACCAGTCCTTCTGAGCCTTGGCGTTCTGCCTGATTTCCAAAATCATCTCCATCAGTCCGCCGACAATGGCGCTCTGGTCGCTCTCCGTTTCGTCCTTCAAACCTAAAATTTGGAAGGCGAACGTTTCAAAGGTGTTACGGCACCGGTCAATATCCTGTTGGGTCATCTTTTCCTTGCCGTCCCTAACAGCATTAATCATCTTGCTCATCTCAAAGAGTTCGGCAATGACCATTGCTGTGTTCAGGTCGTCGTCCATCGCCTCCTGGCAGCGTGCGAAAAAGCCCTCGGTCTGGACTGTGGAGTTTGCGGACGGTTTCAGTGACTGCAGATGATGGTATGCCTGCATGAGCCGTTCCAGCCCCTTTTGGGCCGATTGGAGCGCCTCGTTCGAGAAATCGAGCGTGCTGCGATAATGCGCCTGCAGGATGAAGAAGCGGATGTTCATGGGGGAGTAGGCCTGCTGCAACGCTTCGTTCTTCCCGCTGAAGAATTCATTCAGTGTGATGAAGTTGCCTAACGATTTGCCCATCTTCTGCCCGTTGATGGTAATCATGTTGTTGTGCACCCAGTATTTTGCTGAAGGGCAGTCGTTGGCCACACGGCTCTGGCATATCTCCGATTCGTGGTGCGGGAACATCAGGTCGATGCCGCCGCCATGGATGTCAAAGGTTTTGCCAAGATATTTGGTGCTCATGGCCGAGCATTCCACATGCCAGCCGGGGAATCCGTCGCTCCAGGGTGAGGGCCAGCGCATGATATGCTCCGGTGCCGCCTTCTTCCAGAGGGCGAAATCGGCCGGATGCCTTTTCTCCTCCTGCCCGTCAAGGGCGCGTGTGTTGGCGTACAATTCCTCCAGCACCCTTCCGGAAAGTTTTCCGTAGCCGAAGTCGCGGTCGAACTTGGGCACGTCGAAATAGACGGAGCCTTCCGACACGTATGCGTATCCCCTGTCCAGAATCTGCTGCACAATGGCAATCTGCTCGATGATGTGGCCGGAGGCACGCGGCTCGATTGAGGGGCGCAGCACATTCAGCCTGTCCATTGCGTCGTGGTAGGCGTCCATGTAGAACTGGGCGACCTCCATCGGCTCCAGCTGTTCGATGCGCGCCTTTTTCGCGATTTTGTCCTCACCTGAATCGGCATCGTGCTCCAGATGCCCCACGTCGGTGATGTTACGGACATAGCGCACCTTGTAGCCTAAGAACCGCAGGTAGCGGAAGAGAAGGTCGAATACGATTGCAGGCCGTGCATGGCCCAAATGCGGCTCCCCATATACGGTCGGTCCGCAGACATACATCCCCACGAAAGGTGCGTGCAGCGGGGTGAAGACTTCTTTGGTGCGGGTCAGCGTGTTGTATAGTTTCAACTGGTTTTCCATGAATTCGTTCCGATACTATTGTTTCGGTTTGTCCAATACATGCCCCATTATTCTCATGGTGACTTTAGGCTGGTCGGGGTCGTTGGTGATGAGGAAAATCTCCTTGGCCTGGCCGCCATGTTTGTTGTAGGTGCTGAAACGGGCCTTGATCTTGGTGCTCTCGCCCGGGGCGATGGTGTCCTTTTCAAGGTCGGATGTGGTGCAGCCGCAAGATGTCTTCACCTTATGCACCACCAGAGGGCTTTTGCCTATGTTGGTCAGCACGAAGTCATGGGTGATGACATCCCCCATGATGCATTGTCCGAAATGGTATTCCTCGGTGTCAATCAGCACATGTGGGGCGTTGAGCAGCTGCTCCTTGCTCCAACTGCCGAAATCGTCATAAATGTCCGTTACAAAGTAGAACTTTTTTGTATTATGATGGTCATTCGGTATCGGATCGTTGGTTATCAGGGTGAACTGGTCGAACACCGGCCCCCAGTCATTCTTAACGGCAGCGCTGTAGCTGAACACAACAAAGCCCTCCTGCTGCGGCTTGAGCTCCTTGGTCAGGTACACGATCTTGATTGCGGGAGGCAGGTTGCCCGGTTTGAAGGTCATGACAGAATCCCACACATTCAGGAACCAGATGGTGTCCGTGCGCACCTCATTGCGGTGCATTTTGGCCGGAGTGACCGAATTGTCCTTGTATTTCAGGTTGCCCTCCTGCATGGTATAGGCCTCCTCCTTGGTGGTTGGCGCAGGGTCCACATAACCGGCCGCCATCAGGTTGTAACGGACAGTGTCCTTGTTGCACAGTGTGACGATGGTGACTGGAATCCGGAAGGAATAGTTGATCCCTTTCGGGTCAACTGTAACTTTCAGATGGATCTTGTCATTCTTCTTCAGTGCAGTCTTGTCCCATTTTAAGGTGACCGAAGGTTTCGCAGCCTGGCTGGACAGGATGTTGACATCGTATTCCGAGAGGTTTGTGACTATCACGTCGCGGGTGACTTTACCCCTGTCCTCCCATATTCTGCCAACGTCAATTGTGGTTTCAGAGAACTTCAGTTGTCCGCCTTTGTTTTGCGCGGATGCAGCCAGTGAGAGCCCGCAAAGGGCGACCATTAAAACTAACTTCTTCATTTCTAAAATGTTAAATATTAATTACCTATTTTGAATTGCAGTTGCAAAAATAGCAAATAAATAAATATGATGCCATAAATGCATTTTTTTTTTATTTTTTTCAGTTTGTTTTGCTAAAATGTATATTTTTGCATGTTCGTTTGAAAGCGGACTGGGGAAGCCGAAAACCATACAGAGTAGGCTTGTTTGTTAAACATTTACAATTATGAAGAAAGTCGTTTTGACATTAGCAGTCATGGCAACC
>JAEEGI010014705.1_pt1 | contig 16418 bp, 10 predicted proteins | sample 8958751 | NCBI WGS metagenome assembly JAEEGI01 (sample SAMN16246545, study PRJNA631951) | gut metagenome | biome: gut microbiome; feature: rumen; material: KS-attached | host: Bos | place: Iran: Karaj | collected 2018-10
TTCGTCGTAGTCAACAGCGTGTAACCGTCGTCACGATGGAACCGCATCTGGTAGCCGAACACACTGATGGTGCCCGTACCCGTGCGGTCCTCCTTCGCCACGCCGTTGTCCAGCACATGCTGCAACAGGTCAAGATATTGTTTCATTCCGTTTCTTATATTCTTACTTTCAATCCACTGCCTAGGCCTCCCCGCGCCAGTCGGCACGCACTGCCATCCGCAGTTCTACCCGTCATAACGCAAAATAAATAATAATATTTTGTATACCCCAAAAAAGAATCTATATCCCCGCCGACTCTCCTGCCACGGGTCCGCCACCCCTATCGCGCCACCCATACCCCCCTTTCGCGAAAATAAATGTCCTCAGTCGGATTTTATTAGTATTTTTGCATCGTCGACAACACTTGTCATCAATACACAAAACACAAACAAACAGATATTTAACATTATGAAGACCATTCAACATTTGGGAATCCTCCTCACTTTTGCCACCGTCGTCTCGCTGATTGGCTGCCACAAGGAGAACACCCCCACAACCGAACAACCCGCCAACGACTCCACGCCCACCGACACCATCGTACCCGAGGAGCCCGCCGACGACATTTACCAGTTCAAAGTCCTCGACGGCAACGGCGACAGCGTGGCCCTCTCGCAATACCGCGGCAAAGTGCTGCTGGTGGTCAACACCGCCACCCAGTGCGGCTACACCCCACAGTACACCGACCTCCAGCGCATCTACGAGGCCTACAAAGACAGCGGATTCGTCATCCTCGACTTCCCCTGCAACCAGTTCGGCTCGCAGGCTCCCGGCTCCTACGACGACATCCACGACTTCTGCACCGGCCGCTACGGCATCACCTTCCCGCAGTTTGCCAAAATCGACGTCAACGGTGCCAACGCATCGCCCCTTTATGTATGGCTGAAAACGAAGAAACCCGGCGACATCAAGTGGAATTTCACCAAATTCCTCCTCGACCGCAAAGGCGAAGTCATCAGGCGTTTCGAACCCGCCAACTCCATGTCGACGGTGGAGAGCGCTATCGTCAAAGCGCTATAATCACCCCGCTCTATTCGCCGTTCACTATCTGGTCGTAAATGCCCAGATAGTTGTTATAACGTTCCATGCTGATGGTGCCGGCCTCCACGGCCTGTTTCACGGCGCACTGCGGCTCGTGCCGGTGTGTGCAGTTGGCAAAATGGCAGTCGGGCAGCACCGCCCTCATCTCGGGAAAGAAATGCGACAACTCGGCAGGGCTGAAATCCACCATGCCGAACTCTTTGATGCCCGGGGTATCAATCAACAGCGTAGGGGCCTTGCCGCCGGAAGCCTGCTCATACACACCGCCGCCGGCGTCCACCACTATCATCTCGGCAAACGTAGTGGTGTGCTTGCCCTTCAGGCTCCAGTCGCTCACCTCGCCCACCTTCAGCTCCAGCCCCGGCACAAGGGCGTTGAGCAAAGCCGACTTGCCCACACCCGAATGGCCGCTGAACAGCGTGGTGCGACCGCTCATCAAGTCGCGCAGCTCCTCCACCCCGTCGCCCTGCAGCGCACTGGTTCCATACACCTTGTATCTTGCACTGGCATATATGCGTTCCAACTCACTGTGCAGCTCAGCCAGGCCTTGGTCGTACAGGTCGGTCTTGTTGAAGATGATGCTTGCGGGGATATGATAAGCCTCGGCGGTGACCAGCAGGCGGTCGATAAAACCGGTCGACGTGCGGGGAAAGGCCAGTGAAGCCACAATGCACAGCCGGTCCACATTCGCTGCAATCACATGCGTCTGCTTGCTCAGCTTGGTGGCACGGCGCACAATGTAGTTGCGGCGGTCGCACACATCGGCTATCACCCCTGTGCCGTCGTCCTGCATGGCATATTCCACCCAGTCGCCCACGGCCACGGGGTTGGTCTGCTTGTTGCCGCGCAGGCGGTAGTTGCCGCGCAGACGGCAATCCACCGCCTCGTCCGTCGTCCCTCCTTCGGGCAGCACCCTGTACCAGCTGCCTGTGGTACGCATCACCAATCCTTTCATATCCTGTCTCCTATCATTTGTTGACCGTTGTTCCCGTACCCGTCTCCTGCACGTCGAGCCGATAATAACGCTTGCGGATAATCACAAGGCGCACCAGCCACACCGCAAAAAACAGGTCGGAGATGATTTTGTACAACCTCGGCATCGGCACGAAAAACGACACCACCCACACCGCCAGATCGATGTCGAACAGCAGGTTCCACAATCGCTCGCGGTCGTGGAAGGCGACGGTTGCAGCCCGCTTCACCTCCACATCGTCGCGCGTGGAGCTCACCGACAGGTCGATGCGCTTCCCGCTTCTGCCCAGCGGTATCGGGCCGCCGAACTGCACACGCACCTGGTAGCGCCCTGCGGGCAGCTGCACCTGCATCTCGTCGCCGCGCATGGTGCCTGCATACAGGCCGTCGATAAAAACCAGGTGGGGCAACCGCGCCTCGTAGAACCGCCGCCGGTGAAGAATGGTCAATATCGCCATAGGTTGTTATTCATTAATAAACTGATACAACTGACATTAGGCAAACGTTGCGCAACGCCGCGCCCGTCAATTGGAGCAGCAAAGATACACAAAAAAAACGACATGGCAGAGTTGTGCCGCCCAACGGGCCTTTTCCAGCCTTCCCACCCCATGCCCTTCTGTCCGCCTTCATGTCTTCACCCCCACTAAGTTCGTTCAATACTGCATCGTTACAGCATCGTTACAGCATCGTTCTCCTATTAGGCTTCGAGAAACCACCCTTTTTCGATGCCATCACGATGCAGGATTGATGGGCGTAACTGCCGCGTCGGCGGCACGCAGTAGTCACCATAAATCCATTTTTCCATTTTTTTTTAGTATCTTTGCAATTTATTTATATACATGAGAAAGATAGTTTTTGTCGGTATATTGCTGATGTTCGGACTATTGGATTGCCGGATGGGGACATGCAACGCTCAGGATGAGTGGAACGATGTGGGGGTGTGGAGTGTTGGCAAGGTGCCTCCGCATGCCAATGTGATACCCTACGCCGACGAGCAGGATGTGGCCACGCTGGGCTACCAGCAGTCGCCATATTACCGCACCCTTAACGGCAAGTGGAAGTTCCGCGTGGCCGAGAACCCATACGCCTGCCCCAAAGGATTCTACGAGCGGGGCTACAACGTGGACGAATGGGCCGAGATAGAGGTGCCGGGCAACATCGAGCTGCAGGGCTACGGCACACCCGTCTACACCAATATGCACAACGAGTTCCCCTCCAATCCCCCATACGCTCCCACCGAATTCAATCCCACCGGCTGCTATGTGCGCGACTTCCAGATGCCCGAAAGCTGGCGCGGAAGGCGTGTGGTGATACGTTTCGGCGCCGTGCGCTCGGCCATGTACCTCTACGTCAACGGCAAGAAATACGGCTATTCTGAGGACTCCAAGACCCCTGCCGAGTGGGACATCACGCAGAGCGTGCATCCCGGTCAGAACCGTGTGGCGGTGATGGTCGTGCGCTTTTGCGACGGGAGCTATCTCGAGTGCCAAGACATGTGGCGCATGAGCGGCATCACCCGCGACGTGTGCATCTACTCCACCCCGCGCGTCCACATCAGCGACTACAATATGGTGGCACGCCTTGACGAACGCTCGGGCGAGGGACTGATAGACCTGACCGTGGAGCTGTCGGGCCGCCTGGCTGGTCACATGGCCGTGGAGGCCGAGCTGCTGGACACCGCTGGCCACAGCGTGTGGATCAAGCAGGAAAGCATCGAGTCGCACGACTGGACCACCCGTTTCGAGGGCGAGGGGTGCCGTGTGGCCGACATACATCCCTGGACCGCCGAGACGCCCTACCTCTACACCCTCATCATGCGGCTGAAAAACGCCGGCGGGGTGACCACCGAGACAATAGGCTGCAAGGTGGGGTTCCGCAACGTGACGCTGCAGGACATCCCCTACCAAGGCGACGACACCGTGCTCACCGCCCGCCAGCTTTGCGTGAACGGGGTGCCCGTGACCATCCGCGGCGTGAACCGCCACGAACACAGCCCCTACCGCGGGCAATACGTGACACGTGCCGAGATGGAGTTCGACATCATGCTGATGAAACACATGAACATCAACGCCGTGCGCACCTGCCACTATCCCGACGACGAATACTGGTACGAGCTATGCGACCGCTACGGCCTCTACGTGTGGGACGAGGCCAATGTCGAGAGCCACGCCCAAGGCTACGGCGAAGGGAGCCTGGCCAAAAAGAAGGAATGGAGCTGGCCCATGCAGTACCGCGTCAACAACATGTATCACCGCGACCGCAACTACGCCTCGGTGATAGCCTGGTCGCTGGGCAACGAATGCGGCAACGGGGTGGCAACGGAACACACCTACCGCTACCTCAAGCGGCTGGACAGCACCCGGCCCGTCACCTACGAGCGTGCCGAGCTGGACTGGAACACCGACATCGTGGAGGTGATGTACCCGTCGGTGGAATACCTCTCCGACTATTGTGCCGACTGGCGAGGGCTGGGGAGCCACTTTGAACGCTACCGCGACATCGAAAGCGTCAACGGACTGCGCCGCTCCTACTTCCCGCTGAAAGCGGCCCCCACCGACAGCACGGCACAACAAATGCCATTGAGACCCTATATCATTGCCGAATACTGCCACGCCATGGGCAACAGCATGGGCGGCCTGAAGGACTATTGGGACACCATCGAAAAGTACCCCCCGCTGCAGGGAGGCTTTGTGTGGGACTGGGTGGACCAGAGTTTTGTACGCTACACCGGCCACCATGGGCAGTCCCTTCCCAACGAGGGCGACACGCTGGACACCTCCAACCCCCTTCGCAACGGTCTGTGGTATGCCGTTGGCGGCGACCTGGGCAGCCTGCCCGGAGTGAAGGACGACGATGCTTTCTGCGCCAATGGGGTGGTGGGCAGCCTCCGTATTCCCCACGCCCATGCCAACGAGCTGCAAAAAGTGTACCAGTGCCTCAAGGTGACACAGCACACCGACGCCGAAGGACAGCCGTACTACATGCTTCACAATGGCTTCAATTTCCGCGACGCGGGCGACTTTGTGTGCGAGTGCCGCATCTTCTCCTCGCTCCGCGACAGCCTGTTCTGCGACACCATATACCCATCCCTGCCCGCAGGCCAGCGCTGCCGCCTCGATTTCCGCATGCCTGAGCTCGACCCCATGCCCGGCGAACGGTTTTTTGTGCGGTTCAACTTCACCGGCGACAGCTACGAGGTGAACGACCCCTACGACGCCGGTACCTCGTGGACTCTCAGCGAGAACAGCCACGACGAGTTTGAGCTGGTCGGCATCGAAAGCCCCACCGACTCGATAGAGCTGCCAGAGGTATCGATGCGCCAATTCTTCTGTGGACACAACAAGGGGCAGCACGAGGCCTCGATAGGCCGCGAAGACCTCTTCTCGCTGCGCATCGACACAGACAACGGATACATCACAAGCTATAAATACAAAGGGCAGGAGCTGCTGCGCCGTCCGCTGCGCTGGAACTTCTGGCGTCCTCCCACACTCAACGACCTTGTCGACCCCTATGGCGCCCGTGCCTGGGAGGGCCTCGACCACCTGCAAGCCACACCCGTCAGCTGCGACGTCACCACTGTGGGCGAGCCCGACAGGATGGCCGAGGTGGACATGCTGCTGGAACTGTCCAGCCCCGAAGGACGCACAATGACCATGCGCGAGATTGTCGAAGTCGATGCCGAAGGCCGCCTGCAGCTCAGCTTCATGCTGCAGCCACGCGGCAACTACCGCACACTGCCGCGCCTCGGCGTCCAGCTGGGGATAGACACCACGTGCCCCGCAGTGGAATGGTGGGGCAACTTCTACGAGACCTACCCCGACCGCAACCAAGCCAACTGGCAAGGATTGAACCATTCCTCGCCCCAAGAGGTATGCGGCGAACTGCATGTGGTGCCGCAGGAAAGCGGCAACCGGTCGGCCTTCTGGACCTCCTTCGTCCTGGGCGACAAGCGGCTGGCATTCTGCTCGGCCGACACCGGCCGCATCAGCTTCGGCATCCGCCGCTACGACGACAGCACCCTCACTGCCGCCCGACGCATCAAAGACCTCTCCCCTGCCAATCACTATATCGTCAACATCGACGCCCGGCAGGCCGGACTGGGCACAGCCACCTGCGGCCCCGGTGTGCGCGAGCCCTACCGCATCAGCGGCGACAGCGTGCAGCGGTTCCGGCTGGTGATGGTGCCCTCCATGCTTGACGAAGAGGTGAACCTGTGGCGTTACTGCGGCTATTATTTCGACATCCCGCCCGAGCTGCGCGAGAGCCTTCCCGCCAACCAGCCAAGCCTCATCGAGAGCCTGACGGTCAAGGCCTACGGCGACACGACCCAACCCTCCAACCAGCCCTACCCGCTTTATGGCAAAGGATTCCCCCAGACACTCCACGACGGACGGCTGGGCATCGCAGGCAACTATGGCGAGAGCTGGTCGGGCTTTTCGGGCCGCGACAGCATCGACTTCAACATCACCCTCCTCGCCCCCACAACCCTCGACTGCATCTCGGCAGGCTTCTGCCACAGCCCCGGCGACTGGGTTGTACGTCCGCAGTCCGTGTCGGTGCAATGGTCGTCGGACGGCATCCGATACTCCCCCTGGCAACCCCTCGAGTCCGTGCGTCCCATCGTCAACGAAGCCAAGGAGAGCCGACGGCTGATGATGCGCCGTACCTTTGCCGGACGGCAAGGACTGTTCCATCCCGCCGAGGCTCCCCGCGTCCGATATATCCGCCTGCGGGTGCGCTGCCAGCAGTCGCTGCCCATCTGGCACGAATACAGCGGCGAACCCGCCTGGCTCATGATAGACGAAATTACCATCAAATGAACACACATTATGAATTCGTTAATTCGTTATTTCGTAAATTCGTTAATCCCTTAATCGACTAACACAATAACACATTCACACATTAACACATTCAAAAATGACCCTCCTACTCATATTCCTGCTTGGAGCCATGCTCATCTCGTTCATGTGCTCCATCCTCGAAGCCTCGCTTATGTCCACACCCCTCTCGTATGTCAACATGCGCGAGGACGAAGGATATAAACCCGCCACTCGTTTCAAACGATACAAAACCGACAACGCACGGCCCATCGCCGCCATCCTGTCGCTCAACACCATAGCCAACACCATCGGTGCCGCCGGCGTGGGTGCCCAAGCCACCGAAGTCTTCGGCAGCCAATGGTTCGGACTGGTGTCCGCCATCACCACCATCCTGATACTGGTCTTCTCCGAGATCATCCCCAAGACCATCGGCTCCCGCCACTGGAAAAAGCTCATGGGGTTCACCACCCGTGCCCTGCGGCTGATTATCATCGTGCTCTTCCCCATCGTGTGGGTGGTGGAGAAACTCTCCAAGACCATAGCCGAGGACGAGGACGAAGCCGCCGTCAGCCGTGAGGAAGTCGCCGCCATGGCCGATATGGCCGAGGACGAAGAGGTCATCGACGAAGACGAGAACAAAATCATACAGAACGTCATCAAACTCGACGACGTGAAAGCCGAGGACGTCATGACCCCCACCACCGTGGCCGCCATCGCCCCCGAGCAGATGACCCTCAAAGAGTTCTACCGCGACAAAGCCTACAGCCACTTCTCCCGCATCCCCGTCTACAGCGACTCCGACGAATACATCACCGGCTACGTCCTCCGCAGCGAAGCCCTCGAGCTGCTTACCGAAGACAAGTTCAACATGACCCTCGGCGAGATAAAACGCGACATCGTCATGTACAAAGAGGAAATGCCCGTATCCGAAATCTGGGACTCCATGCTCCGCAACAAACGCCACATTGCCTGCGTCATCGACGAATACGGCAGCTTCCAGGGCATCATCACCCTCGAGGACATCATCGAGACCATCGTCGGACTGGAAATCATGGACGAGCGCGACGACGTGGCCGACATGCGACAGCTGGCCCTCGACCGCTGGCACCAGCGCCAGTCCCGCTTCAAAGTCATCGACCTCCCCGACGAACAGCCCGACAACCCCGACGAAGACTCAGAAAAAGAATAGTCCCAAACCATTCACCCTAATGTTATTAAAACACCCCGCGAAATGAAAAAGACCCTCACTCTTTTTTTGATGCTTGCCTCCCTCATCACCCTGCAGGCGCAGCCCAAACCTTTCAACGTGGCCAAAAACGCCAACCACTTCGTCTATGCCTCCTACGACTATGGCGAGCATATCGACACCCATTACACCCAGATAGAAATCTGCGGTGGCAGTGTCTACCTGGTCACCGAGGGCAACCGCCTGCCTGACGAATACCGTCCGGGCGGCTGGAGCAACGGCCCCTACATACAAGGCTACTCTGTGGAGGACCTCTTCGTCGATGAGTGCAAAGACTCCATCACCTACCTCACCACCATCTTCGGCGGGGAACCCCCGCTGGGAATAAAAGGCGAAAACCTAGCATCTCAATCCTCAACTCTCAATTCTCAATTCTCCAATCGAGAGTACTACCGCACTGTGGCTCCCTTCACGCGCAAGGATATCCATTTCGACACCGACCAAGTGGGCGGCCTCACCCGCTACACCTGTTCCATCAACAGCAACAAGCTGGAGTTCTATGTGCAGCCCTTCAAAACCATCTGGCACGGTGGAGCCAAGCGAGGTGGCAAAGCGTTGCGCGACCTGTCGCCTGTGCCCTACTACGGCCGCTTCCCCGGCCTGTTGGTCAGCTTCTGGCGCAACGGCCAGTGCCAGTTGCAACTGGTAAAAACCGACAAGGTGCACAGCTCGAAGTTCTACATCAAGCCCGACGCGCCCCTGATCACCGCGCGAGAGCTCAGCAACCTCAAGCGGCAGAAAATGGTCATCACCACCCGCGTGTTCGACTCCGTGCAGCTATGCTGGTGCGGCCTCAACGACCATATCGACGGTAACTACAGGCAGAACACCCCCTACGACAGTGTGCTCCACTACGCCGGCGGCACCCTCGCCCTCAAACGCATCCGCCTGCCAAAACTGCCCAGCCACTACCAGACCTTCATCGAACTGCACCAGCGCAGCAATGGCGACGCCTACGACCGCACGGGCTCCGTATTCATCATCCCCGGGGCAGGCATAGACCTTTGCCCCAACTTCTTCGACGGCATCAACAACCACCCCGACAGTCTCCCCCTCTTCATCGGGCGCGACGGCGAACACTATCAAGGCATCAAGAATGGCATCAGCGCCCTGCAGCAATACCGCATCTCGTTGTTCATGTACTTTCCGCCTGTCGAGCTGATGCGCTTCTTCACCCCCTTCGGCGTGGGGCAGTTCAACGACCGCGTACAGATTGACGGCCTCGACTGGCAGGACGAAACCTACTACAAACAGGAAGTCACCGATATTGCCCACCTGCTGCAGGGCGAGGTGTGGATAGGCGTCTGGATTGGCAACTACGACCGTGGAGGCCACACCGTGACCCTCGACCTCAAGTCCTACCCCGGCGATCAGGCTATACCAGAAGATGATCAGAGCTATTCCCCGCGGACCTACCCGCTGTTCAACACCTGCAACGTGCTCGAGATGGCCGGGCAGAACTACGGCAAGTTATTTGCCACCGACAGCCTTACCACCAACTTCACCATCTGGGAATCCGACACCGCCCACAACGTCCGTCTGCGCTACATCGCCACAGGCCATGGCGGCTGGGGAGGCGGCGACGAATTCAATCCCAAGACCCACACCATCCTCATCGATGGTCGGCCCGCCTTCACCTTCACCCCGTGGCGCAGTGACTGCGGCCGCTACCGCGAGTGGAACCCCGTCAGCGGCAACTTCTGGAACGGCTTGTCCAGCAGCGACTATTCGCGCTCCGGCTGGTGTCCCGGCACTGCCACCCAGCCTGTCTACTTCGACCTCATGCACTATTTCCGCACGCATGGCCTGTCGCCCGTCGGCCGCCACACACTCACTGTGGCCATCCCGCAAGGCGAGCCCCAAGCCGGCAGTTTCAGCCACTGGTGTGTCAGCGGCATCCTGCTGATAGAATGACAACCACAGGGACGCTGTTCCCGACCCTGACAATATAAATGCCGTTACCCGATACCGGGATTTTCAGCCTTTCGGGGGCATATGCCATGGTCAGCACACCGCGCCCCAGTCTGTCCACCACATTCACCGGCCTGCCCAAGGCACCCTCCACCACAATCGCAGCATTGTCATGCTGCCATTCGGCATACACGCGGACACGCTTCACCCCATCAACCGCTTCCACTGCACCCGCTGGTGCGAACTCAGCCACAAAAACAGTATCGCTTTCCACCCGCACCCTGCGCGGGTTGTCGACACTGCCGTCATTCCAATGCACAAACACATATCCCGCCAGAGCTGTCGCCGCCAGCTCCGCCTCCGTGCCATATTCGTATACACCCGAACCCGTTGCCATACCCCACCCCTCGTCATTCACCTGCACATCCACTGTATACAGCTGCGGTTCAAAAAAAGCAGTCAGCACCGAGTCGCCTGTCAGATACAACGTGTCGGGATTGGCCGTCCGCCCATTGCTCCACTGCTCGAAACGGTAGCCGCGGAAAGGGGTGGCGGCAACCACAGCCGTCGAATCGCACCCCACGCCATCGCCCATCGAGACTGTACCGCGCAATGTGTCGTTCACACCCAACGTCAGCGTCAACTCCGGCTGAGGTTCGGCAAAAGCCAGTCCGGAGCCCCAGGCCGAACGGTAATCCTCCACCCTGCCGCAGGGAACCACAAACACCATCCCCTGCGAAGTATTGTTGAACGTGGTCGGCTCCACCGAAGGAGGAACCAAAGGCCTCACCACAATCGTGTCCAGTGCATCACACCAGCTGAAAACCGAACGACCCAGACTTGCCACTCCGCTGCCCAAAGTCATCCTCCTCATTGCGGTGCACCTACTGAAAGCATAATCACCAATCCCCGCCACACTGTCAGGCACCACCATCTCCGTCAATCCGTCACACCGTTCGAAGGCACCGATACCGATATACTTCAGACCTTCAGGCAGCGCTATTGACACCAGACTAAAGCAATCGAAGAACACGCTGCGGCCCAAGGAATCCACACCCGAGCCGAAGTCCACCCACTCCAACGAGTCGCAATAAGCAAAACACTCATCAGGCAACGAGCCGAGAGAGCCGTTCACACGTATCCCCCTCAACCGTCTGCACTCGCGGAAAGCATAGCCTCCCACCGTCACCACCGAATCGGGGATCACCAACGTATCGCCCAGGGCCGAACACCCGGCAAAAGCATACTCACCAACAGCCTCCAGCGCTGCCGGCAACACCACCGCCTGCAGCCCCGTACAACGATAGAAAGCACATCTCCCAATATTCCGAACCGAATCCCCCAACGAAACCGTGGTCAAGCCTGTACACCCCCTGAAAGCACTGTCGACAATCACCCGTGCCGAATTGGGGATGCTCACCGACGTGATACCCGTCAAGGCAAACGATCCTATCCTCCGCACACTGTATAAGGTACCTTGATACGACACCGACGACGGGATTACCAAAGCCCCCGTCAACTCGGCCCCCTGCAACTTGCTCACCTCCAGTCCACCGCCCACAACATTGCCCCTCAGCAAGTGACCCGATGGGGATATAAAGCCAAACGCCTGCCCCCGTGCAACAAACGAAAGCAAACACAACAGCAGCGACAGGCACACCATGCCCCTGCGCAACGTCCTGTCCCGGCCAAAGAAAACAACAGACATCATATCCTGAAAATAAAATGCAAAGATACATCCTTTTGTCGACATAAACAAAAAACAATTTCCAAAAAACATATCGATAGATACCAGACCCAGACGCAACCCATCATTTGCAACGACTAATAAACCTATCGAAACGGCAAGACGAAACCGCTATACTTGGCCTTCAGTCGAGCTTGTGCTGGAGTTCAAGGAAATGAAGAAGGGTTACCAGTGGCAACCCTTCTTCACCTTTGAATGCGTTAATTCGTTATTTCGTAATTTCGTAAATCGACTAACACATTAACACGTTAACACATTCAAAATTCGTTTAGGTCAAAAAAAAGTCGTATCTTTGCAGTTTCAATCAAGAACAGCAAACATGGAGAAACTGGAATATCAGGAGGGGCGCACCGAACTTGAATCGTTGGGTGAATTCGCCTTGATTCAACGGCTTACCGACGGCTTTAGGTGCGTCAACAAAAGTACCGTGACGGGTGTGGGAGACGACTGCGCGGTGCTGGGCACGGGGAAAAGGAAGACCGTCGTCACTACCGACATGCTGGTGGAGGGCATCCACTTCGACATGACGTACACGCCACTGCGGCATTTGGGCTACAAGGCGGTGGCGGTGAACCTGAGCGACATCTGCGCGATGAATGCCACGCCGCGGCAGGTGCTGGTGAGCGTGGCGGTGAGCAACCGTTTCTCGGTCGAGGCTTTGGAGGAGCTGTATGCGGGCATCCGCCTCTGCTGCGAGCGGTATGATGTGGACCTGGTGGGGGGCGACACGTCGAGCAGCCGCATCGGCATGGTGATTTCGGTCACCGCCATCGGCGAGGTGGACAAGGAGCTGATCACTTATCGCCACGGGGCGCAGCTGCACGACCTGATCTGCGTGAGCGGCGACCTGGGCAGCGCCTACAGCGGCCTGCTGGTGCTGGAACGCGAGAAGGTCACCTTCCAGGCCGACCCCAATTTCAAGCCCGACCTGGACAGTTACGACTACGTGCTGGAGCGCTACCTCAAACCCGAACCCCGCACGGACATCGTGCAGTTGCTGGCCGAGAAGGGGATTGTCCCCACCTCGATGATTGACGTGAGCGACGGCCTCGCCAGCGAGTTGCTGCACATCTGCAAGGAGTCGAAATGCGGGTGCCAGATCTACGAGGAGCGCCTGCCTATCGACTACCAGACGACGCGCGTCTGCTCGGAGATGAGCCAGAATATGCTGCCAGTGAGCAATGCGCTGAACGGCGGCGAGGACTACGAGCTGCTCTTCACCATCAGCCAGAAGGACTACGACAAGATTAAGGACAACCCCGAGGTGCACATCATCGGCCATATCACCGAGGAGGGCACCCCCGCCGTGATGGTGACCCCGCAGAACAGCACCATCGAGCTGCGCGCCCAAGGGTGGGGAAGAATTGAGAGTTGAGAATTGAGAAAGTGGCTCCACGTATCACACGAATTACACGTATTAAGATACTTGTGATACGCGAGATACGTGGAGAGAATTGAGAGTTGAGAATTGAGAACTGAGAATTGAGAAAGTGGCTCCACGTATCACACGAATTACACGGATAAATAATACTTGTGATACGCGAAATACGTGGAGATAATTGAGAATTGAGAGTTGAGAATTGAGAAAGTGGAGATAATTGAGAATCGACTTACGAATTAACGAAATAACGAAATAATAAAGTGCTAACGGATCCTCCTAAATACCAGGCATGGCGCCGCCGAATGGTGGAGCAGTTGATGAAGCGCGGCATCACGGACTCGCGCCTGCTGCAGGCCATGCAGAAACTGCCACGGCAGTGGTTCTGCCCGGACACGCTGCTCGACACGCTGCTCTATGACATCGACTGCGCGATACAGATTGACTGCAACCAGACCATCTCGAAGCCTTATACCGTGGCGTGGCAGACCCAGCTGCTGAAGGTCGCCCCCTCGATGACGGTGCTTGAGGTGGGGACGGGCAGCGGATACCAGACGGCTGTGCTGTGCGAGATGGGTGCCCGCGTGTATACGGTGGAGCGGCAGAGTGTCCTGTTTCGCAAGACGAAGGCGCTGCTGGCCTCGCTCCATTACCCTGCCCACTGCTTTCTGGGCGACTGTTTCAACGGCCTGCCGGAGATGCGGGGGTTCAAGTACGACCGCATCTTGGTGACCTGCGGAGCCACGGAACTGCCCATGGGGCTGATGCAGATGCTGAATACCGGCGGCATCATCGTTATCCCCATCGGTCCAGAGGGGAGCCAGAAGATGCACCGCATCACGAAGAACGGCGAGACACAGGACGAATGGCTTGACGAGGTCCTCGGCCCCGCCAATTTCGTTCCCATGCTTGAAGGGCGCAACTTCGGCAGCGAACCCTCGCTGGGAATAAGATAATAAATGGTCCGGATATTCGAAATCAGAAATAGGGGACTTATATACATCACCTCGGAGAGGGGGCTTGCCGGGGCTTAATAAACGGTGGATGTTGCGGAGGTGGGAATTGAAAAAAATGTGAAGGAAAAGAAAAAAAAGTCGCGGAAATAGAAAAAAATGTTACCTTTGCAGTTGAAATAATTAACATCAAATTGTATTAACTATGAAAAAAACAAGGTGTATGGGGGGGTATCGAATAGAAATTTCCACTGCGCTCTTTGCCACACTATTCTTTTGTGTATTGTTGGAAGGGTGTTCTCCTGTAACAAAAATGGGGGGTGGAGTCTTTTACGAAGAACAAAAGTCAATTGAGTATTCTCACGAATGGATTGACTTGCATGTGAAAAACTATAAATTTAAAGGCCGTAGCCTATGTTATTCTTACCACCCCACCAGTAGGCTTATCTGCCACAATACTGGCGACTCTACATGCTCTGTGGCATTTATTACCCCTAATTACAGACTGTTGGTGAATAGGGATTCTGTTATTTACATCAATGATAATTATCATGAAATAGCCGTTTATTTAAGCGACGATATTGTTAGGACGGTTGTTGATACCTTTTCTTATTACGGTCTGATGGTTGGAAGTAGGCTACAACAAGTGTCTATGTTAGGTTTGTATTCCCCACTTATTGATTATCTTTATCCAATAAGAATAGGTACAGTCGATGTAGCGTATCGCCATAATGACTTAGTGGTTATGGGATATAAGGATGCAAAGTATTGTACGGCAAATCAGTGTTTTATTGTGGAGGACACGTGTGGGTTTGTTTTTGATACCAGAACTGGGAGGTTTAAGTATGCAGAAGAGATTTCTTCAGATAACCGATATAAGCGTCGGCGTCAATCTGTTATGTCTGTTAGTTATGATTGTGGGAATCAATTGGTTGATAGCTTGTTTGATATCTATTCGATTTATTATTCAGACTATTCCAAACAGATACATGATAGCTTATATTTAATGAGTGTGCCGCAGGGATATGTTTCTGACACTTTATCGAAACAAGTTGAAGAGTATTCAATCGTAAATATTGCAACGGGAGACACGTCTGACCTAGTCAAAATAGGTGGATGGCGATTGTTGTTGTTGTGGACTTCAAGGGCAGAATATCGGCAGTGCGTTAGATTGGTCAGGTCGGTTCCAGATAGTATTCAATGTGTATTGTTGAATGCTACAACAGATAATAAAGATTATCTCATGAGGGAATTGTCTGGAATAAGGATTCTTTCAGAAACTTATTTCGCCAAAGGTATGACAAGGTATTTAGATATTGATGCAGGTTATTATCTAATTTCTCCAGAAGGTGTTGTCCTATTTCGTTCTAATAATGAGTGGGGAAAAAAAACATTGTTGAATAATTGTTCCATTTTAAATTTTGAAAGTAAAAAAGTAAAAATCATTAGTGAATAGTTCGTTGCGTTTTGGCTTATTTCATAAAGTCATATTTGTACTATTGTTTCTTATCCCAGTGGATTTTGCCTTTGGGCAGGAAAAAGGGCCGATAATTCATTTTGCACAGAAAGAGCATGATTTTGGTGTATTGAGTAGGAGGGAGTGTGCTCGTTATAGTTTTTGCTTTAGAAATCTAGGAACGGAACCTCTTATTATATCCGATGTTAGAACTTCATGTGGATGTACTTCTCCAAAATGGACGGCTAAACCCGTCATGCCAAATGAAAAAGGGTTGATAACGGTAGAGTTTAGAGCCGCTACTATTGGACCATTTAGGAAAACGGTTGCAGTGTATTGTAACGCCTCAAATAGCTCTTATGTACTGTTATATATTAAAGGCTCCGTTGTGGACGCAGGTAAGAGGCAAAAGGTGTCTTCGCCTGCCTTACGCAGTCGATGGCATCTGTAGTTGGAAATAACGGCTGAACCAATTGTTGTTTGTTTTTTTTCTCTGTATGTCGGAAAAAAGTTATACTTTTACAGCCGATTTGATCGCCACGAAGGCGTGAAAAGGGAATGCCGTGAGAGTCGGCAACAGTCCCGCTGCTGTGAGCTTCGAGAGTCGAGTTACGAAGATGAAAGCCACTGTGTTGCGCAATAGCGGCAATGGGAAGGCTGGAACCCGACGGGGCGAGTCAGAAGACCTGCCAAGTCACAAATTAATCGCCCTCGAGGAAGGGGGGGGTGTGAGAAATAATTTTAAAATTAAAAATAGGGACATACCCCGGTATTTTGAGGAGGCGTTAGAGGGAAAGAGTATTCCGCTCTTCGGCTCATCGCCTCACTCGCTGGCGAAAGACTCACTGGGTCTTTCTT
>JAEEGI010014707.1_pt1 | contig 16418 bp, 10 predicted proteins | sample 8958751 | NCBI WGS metagenome assembly JAEEGI01 (sample SAMN16246545, study PRJNA631951) | gut metagenome | biome: gut microbiome; feature: rumen; material: KS-attached | host: Bos | place: Iran: Karaj | collected 2018-10
AAAATAATAAAAAAAATTATAAATACTAGATAACATTTGAATCTATAATTATCAAAATAAAAAAACTATTTCACCATTTATTTAATTTAAAAATCCCAAAAAATAAAATAATCAAAAAAAAAAAATAACTTTTAAAAAAAAAAATGTTTGAAAATGAAGCTCGTGGTTGGCATGGATGTTACTCAGCAATAGGAAGAACATCAGTAGAGACATATCAGACTGTTCTTAACAAAGATAAAATCCTTGAAGAAATTCCTCAAAAGAAAAAAATAATTCGAGGTTTATTCTCAGAAGACGATGAAGAGCCAAAGCATGTGAATGAGACAAACATTGATATTTTTTCTCTTCCTCCTTCTAATAATTTACATAAGAAAAATATGGAAGAATTAAATAAGAAGAAAATAACATGTGAACCAGAAAAAATAAAAAATATGAATGAAAAATATAAATATCATCTTCATCATCATACAGAAAATATAAATAAAATTAAAAATGATAAAAAAAATATAAATTATGGTCCTTCTATAACTAAATATCAACCTAAAATGGATTTTATTTGGAATAGAACTTTAACTGGTCCTTCTTGGAATGTTTTAAGTGGGAGAAATAATAGAAAAAATTTTAATGGATTTAATTTTTCAGGATTAAAAAATTCTAATTCTGATTTTTGTCTAACTCATAATGATTTTTTACCTAAAAAATATTTTATTAGTATGGATAAACAAACTCAAAGAGGTGATTTTATACTTGGAAATGATGTTAGAATTAGAAATGAAAAAGCTTTTGTTCCTAAGAAAAAAAAAAGAGTTCAAACAGCGGAATTTTCAAGTAGAAATAATTTAAAGAATGATTTAAATAATAATACTTTTTATAATAATAATTTTAAAGGAAATTATACTTTTTATAGTGGATTTAATATATCAATGAAGAAAAGTAGAAAAAATAAGAAAGGGAAAAAATTATATGATCCTAAAAATAAAGCACCAGATTTTTCAAAAACAATATCAAGAGCAAAATTAAATTATATAGAAAGAAATAGAGAAAATGTTCGTCCATTTTTTACTCCTAATTATAATTATGTAACTCCAAGAAGTTTAAGTTTAGTATCATATAATAATAAAAAAATAAAGAAAATACCTAAAAAAAATATTGAACCTTTTGATGGTGATTTAATATATGATGCTAATGAAGCTTTTTATAATATTAATAATAATAAAAAACCTAAATCTAGAGATTTTAAATTAATGATTAGTAGACCTAATGATAATGGTCCTTTACCTACTTATATGTTAAAAAAATTTGACAGGGAAGCTTTAAGAAATATTACTGAAAAAACTTTAAGAATGAATAATTTTTCTAATAGTAGATTTTTAACTGATTATTCTTCTTTTTATCCTAAAAAAAGTTTCAATAAACAAATTAATTTAAATTTATTAAATAATGATGGATTCTTAAATAGTAAAATGGATGATATTTTAAAAAAATTAGAAAGTAATGGTAATTATGGTAAAGTTATGGAATTTTATACTAAAAATTTAGATGATGTTGAACAAGAAGGAAGAAATAGTAAGTTTGATGCTATTACTTTAAAACATGTTCCTAAGAAAACTCCTATTTCTGAAAGGGAAAAAAATCTTTTTAGAGTTGATTTAGGAGATAATGATGATTAATTTTTTTAAAAAATATTTTTTTTTTTTATTATTTTTTTATTTTTTTTAATTAAGAAATAAATGGTTTTTTATATATTTTTTATATGGTATAATTTTTATTACTTTTTTAATTTTATATTATTATAAATTAATTATTAAATATTTTATACTTTGGTTTTTCAAATAAAATTTACAAAATGTACTATATTGAAAATACTCAAAATAATATAATGTCTCAAAATGAAATATCAATAAATCAAATAGAAAAAAATCGTCCAACAACAATATCATCTCTTTTCTTAAAAGAGTGTAATTCAGAAATAAAAGAAAGCATAAGAGAAGAAAATGAGTAAAATAAAAAAATATATAAAATAAAATAGAGAAATTGAAGCAATAAGAATATCAAATGAAGAAAAGAATGAAAAAAATTTATTAAATAATAAAATATTTCAAACAAATTTAATAGATAAACATAATTGTACATGTTCAAAGACAAAATGTTTAAAAAAATATTGTGAATGTTTAGCAAATAATAAATTTTGTAATAATTGTAATTGTATAGATTGTCATAATAATCCAGATTATCAAAATGAAAATTTAAAAGATGATAAAGATCTTTCTGTTTGTACTTGTACTAAATCTAATTGTAATAAAAAATATTGTGAATGTTATAAAGTTGGTGAAAAATGTAATAATAATTGTAGATGTATTAATTGCTTTAATAAAAATATTATTTTCGAAAAAAAACAATTTTTAATTGAAAGAATCAGTGTTTTAATCGAAAATAAACAAATTTTCATACAAAAAAATATCATTTGGGATTTTTCTCATGATGAAAAATATCTTAATAAAAAAACTGAAAGAGAAAATTTAAATGGGTAATAAAGTATTTTTCTTTATTTTGTTATATTTTATTTTTTTATTTTTTTTTCTTTTTTTTTAGGTTAATTAAGTTATTTTTTATTTTTTTTATTTCATATTTCCAATTATCTTTTTTTATTAAAAAATCATAATAATCATGAATTAAAAACCTATCAAAATAAAATTTACAAAAAAAAAAAAGTTTAATGTTAAAAAAAAACAAAAATAAAAAAAGCACAAAAAATGAGACCTAAAACCAATTATTTGTTGTCCGCAGTAAAATAAGGCTAAAAAAGAAAAAAAAGTAAAAAAAAGAGTTAAATAAAGAAAAAAACTTACATGTAAAAGAGCTTCTTTGGCAGTGATTCTTTGATTAGGATCATACTTTAACATAGATTGCAATAAATCTATTCCAAAATCATTTAAATTAGGGAAAAGACTATGTAAATTGATTTTATTAAATTGAGGGAAATCGAATTGATAATTAGGAAGTGAAGAAACATCAGGCCAGATATCATTATGTGGAGTACCAAGAATATAAAAAATTTTATAAATTTGTTCAATTTCATAATCACCTTTAAAAAGGGGTTTTTTTAAAATTAATTCTGCAAATATACATCCTATACTCCAAATATCAACAGGAGTTGAATATTCATTTATTCCTAATAATAATTCTGGTGCTCTGTACCATAATGTTAATACTTCTTTTGTATATGGTCTTATTGGAATTGAAAATGCTCTTGCTAAACCAAAATCTGCAATTTTTATATTTTCATTTTTATCTAATAATATATTTTGAGGCTTTAAATCTCTATGAATTACTTTTTTTGAATGACAATATGCAACTGCATCTAATATTTGATATAAAATACTTTTTATTCTTTCTTCTGATAAATTTTCCTTATCTAAATCTTCTAAAAATTTACGTAAGTCATAATCTACAAATTCAAAGAGTAAATATAATTTATTGTTATCACATACTACATCTTTTAATTGAACAATATTTGGATGAGTTAATTCACGAAGAATAGTTATTTCTCTTAATGCTGTTGATGGTATTCCTTCATTTTCTAAATCTATTTTTATCTTCTTTATTGCTATTATTTCCTTTGTTTTTGTATTTGTTCCTTTATATACTTCTCCATATGTTCCACTTCCTACTTTGTCTATTTTCTGAAATATTGATTTGTCATGACGACCAAAGTCTTCTTTTTCCATTTTTATTTTTTTTTAAAATTTTTTATTTTTTTTGTTTTATTTATATTAAATTATTAATTAATTTAATTATTTTATTCCTTTATTTTTATTTTTATTTTCTTTATTGACACTATTTATATAAATTATAAATAAATGGTTGTTCTATTGTAATACAAAATATAAATTTCCTATTTTATCATTTAAATTTATTTTATTTTCTAAAAAAAACATTATTATAATTTTTTTTTTTCATTATTTACATTTATTTAATTTTTTTGATTAAAATTATTTTGAATATTATTACTATTAATTAAGTTCAAATTAGGAATTTGAAAATTATTAAAATTAAATGAATTATTATTTAAATGAAAAGATTGATTTAACATTAAATTATCATGTGAATTATTATTAAATAAATTTGGTTGAGTTTTAAATAAATTATTATAATTTGAATTTATGGAAATATTATTTAAAGGTTGAAAATTATATTGATAAAAAGTATAAGGACTTTGATTAATAAAATGAAAAGAAGACTTTAAATTATTGAAATTGATATTATTGTCTTCATTGGAATTATTATTAATATTATAATTAAAAAATAAATTATTGTCTTTTTCTTTTTGATTGGCTCCCTGTTTTTCCTTTAAAATTTTTTTATCTTCAGGAAAAATTTTATTGTACTAAAAAATAAAATAAAAATTTTACATCTTTTAAAGTATAATATTCTTGTGGAGAAATTGGTACAGAAAGATTATTTTCAATAAATTCATTATATGATTCATTTGAACAAAAAATTGATTTTTCTGTTGTTCCTTTTGGAATTATGCATAAAAAAATATTTGCTTCACATAAAAGAGAAAGTTCCATTGCTTTTTTTATTAAACCTTTTTTTCTTTTTATAAATGTCACATTTCTATTTCGTTCACTTTTTATTCTTTCCATTTTTATTTTATTCCTTCCCATTTATTATTTTCTTTTATGATTATTTTACTTTATACGCTAATTTTTTACTTTTTATTTATTATATATTGTAATTTTTTTAAAGATATATTTGCTTTATTCACTTTTTATTTTTTACAGGAATTTTTAAATAAATCAAAAAAAATGAAATATTCAAAAAATATCGCAAATAAAAAAAAATAAAAATAAATAAAAATAATTTTTAATAAATTTTTAAAAAAACATCATTTTAACCTTTAAATGAAAAAAAAAGTAAAAAAATAATAAAATTTAAAAATCATAAAAATAATATTATTTAATGTTCATGTCCACATCCACAATGATCATGTTCATGATCATCATGTTGGTGTTCATGTTGATGTTCATCATGTTCATCATGTTCTTCATCTTCATCATGATCATGTCCACATCCACAATGCTGATGTTGAATATTCTTTTTTGGTTTAGGATGTAATTCATCATCTAATTCTTGAAATTGTTGATTATATTTTTTATTTAAACTGATCATAATATCAATTTTTTTAATTTGTTTTTCATATTCACTTAAAAATAATGCTAATTCTTCCTTATTGATTTTATTCTTTGCTAATCTTCTTCTTATTTCTTCATTTTGACTTGCCATTAAAAAAGAATCATTTGAAGAATTATCTATTTCTTTTAATAATTTTTCATATTCTCTATTTGCCATTTGAACCATATTTTCCATTTCTTGATTTTTATTTTGATAAGTCATTAATTCTGTTTTTAAATTTGTATTTGCTAAAATAGAATTTTGTGTTTTTTCCTTTAATGAATCCATTGTTTTTTGAATTCCATCTTTTCCTAAATTTTCAAATTTTTTAAAATCAATTTCATTAATTTTCATTTGTTTATCAAAATCTTCTTTCATTTTTAAACCTTCTTCTAAACATTTTTGTATATTTTCTCTTAATTTAGAATTTTCATCTATTAATTTTTGTCTTTCTGGCATTGAATCAATTGTTTTTTGTTGTAAATTTTTTATATAATCTTCTGCTTCTTTTATTATTCTATTTTTTTCTGCTTCTCCTTCTTTATATATTTTATCTTTTTCTAAATTTATTCCATTTCCTTTATCAACTAACATTTTCTGAAATTTATCTTTATCTTGATATTTTTTTAATTTTTGCTCAAAAATATCTTTCGCTGTTTCTTTTTCTTTTTCTAAAGGAATTAAATCATATTTATTTTGAATTATCTCATTTTTATAATCTAGAAGTTTTGAATTTATTTCATATAATATATTTAATAATTTTTCTTTGTTGTTTTCATCTTTTTTTAATTCTAAACTTTGAGTTAAATTATCTATATATGATTTATATTTTAATTGAGTCGCTGCTGATGATTCTGATAAATCTAAATTTAAATATTCTTTAACTAATTTTATTTGTTCTAATCTCTTGTTTTGTTTTTCTTTATCTTCTTGTTTTTCACTTTCTTTATTCTTTTTATATCTTCTTTTTGATTTTGTTGACATTTTTTAAATAGTTTATTTCATATTATATTATTTATATCTGTAAATAAATGGATTTTTTATTTTTTTTGATTCAAATAAAAAAATAATATTCTTTTTTTATACTATTATAAATATTTTTTTTTGGAAGAAAAGTAAAAAATGTTAAATAATGAAAGTTTATCAGAAAAAGAAGAAAATGAAAAAAACAGTGAAACAAATTCTAAAGAAAATGAAGGAAAATTATTAGGAAAAAAAAGAAAAAAAGTAAATTTTTTTATATAAAAAATAAAAAATAGAAGAGTAAAATATCAGAAAAGAAAAAAGAGTTAAAAACAATAAAGAAAAAAAAAAGGGAAATTTCTTCCAAATTTTATAGCTCCTGCAAAAGTAAAATATAAATATATTATATTAGAATGATTTTAAAAGTGGAGATTTATTAGTAGATATAATTGATAAATTTATAAATAAATTTGAACCAATTGGTCTTCTTCGCGCTTATAGAAAATTAATAATTTCAAATAATTTAGAAAATAAAAATGAACCTGGAATAGTAAAAAAATTTTTTTTTAAATTATAGATTAAATTAGTTATTAACAATTCAAATAAAACAAATATAATATTTACTCATTTTTCCAATTGTACTCTTTCTATTGGAAAAAATTCAAAAGAAATTAATGATGAAGTTTATAAATCTATTAGAGTTGTTAATAGTCAAAGTAAAATTAATGAAAATTCAAATCAAATTTTTATTTTTGCTCAAAAAGAATATGAAAGAATAAAAAATAAATTTAATAATAAATTTGTTCTTTCTGAATATGTTTCTAATATTGATATTTTAAGATATAAATGTGAAAATAATTATTATTCTTCTCAAGAAATTATTTTCAGAGATATTAATATAATGTTTGATCAAATAAAAAATTCTTTTCAAATTAATAAGTTTAAAATAAAAAATGAAAATGATAATATAAATTTAATCCCGAAAAATAATTTAAAATATATTTCTCTATATGAAAATTATTTAAGTATATTATATGAAAAATTAATAAAATTAATAAATGAATCAAATTTTGAAAAAATATTTGAAGAAGATATAAAAGGAATGATGTTAGAAAATGATTTACCAAAATCAAATTATTCAATATCATCATTACCAATAAGAAAAGAATATGAAATAATAGAAGAATATTGTCATATAAAACCAGAAGAAACAAAGAAAAAAATGTATACAACTTTAAATCCAAATTGTAATGGAGAATGTTGTAAAGAATATAATAAATTAGGAAACTTAAATTTAGAAAATGGTCATTGGGAAAGTCAATGTTGTGATAGGAAAAATAATATTGAATGTATTCCTAATTTATGTAAATGTGATAGTAAAATTTGTAAAAATATGCCTTTTTATAATAAAAAATATAAAATTATGAATAAAGATGTTGAAGAAAGATATGCTTGGGGAATTGATTTATTTACTTATAGAAATTTATTAAATTTACTTCCTGATAATATTGAAAGAGATTCTGAAAAAAATAAAATTTTCATTGAAAAAACTTTAATGAATTCTTTATCCAAATTAAATAAAGATGGTTTTAAAATGATTAAAGGATGTAAATATATTATAGATAATTCATTTAATTATTCATTATATGATATAATATTAGCAAATTTTTATTATGATATATTTTCTTATTCAAAAATATGTGAAGAAGAAATTGATCATGCCTATTCAAAAGGAATTGGAATCTTTTGTATAAAAAAATCAGGTATAGAAAAAAATGAATTAATAGCTCCTTACTTTGGAGAAATATATCCTCCTTATTTATGGTTTGAAAAGCAAGATTTAATAAAAAGATATAAATTAGATAAAAATTTACCTGATTTTTATAATATAATGGTAGAAAGATTTAAAAATGATAATTCAGGATATGATTTATTAATGTGTGATTCAAATTCAAAAGGTAGTTTTTCAAGTAGAATGTCTCATTCATGTTATCCTAATTGTAATACTGTTTTAACTGTTTCTAATAATGAATATATTATTGGAATGTATGCTACAAAAGATATTAAAATGGATGAAGAATTAACTTTTGATTATAATTCTTATACTGAAAAAGAAAAGGAATTTCAAGATGCTGTTTGTCTTTGTTCTTCTTATAATTGTAGAGGACATTACTTATTTTTAAGCAATAGTTTAGTTTTCACTGAAATTTCGAATAAATTTCATAGTTTTTTACATAGAAATGCTATTTTGTTAAAAGCTTGTTTTTTTGGGAATAAACCTTTAAGTGATAAAGAAATTAATATTTTAAATAAATATTCTATTAAAAACTCTTTGTTAGATAATACTCCTATTTGGTTAAAAAGATGGTCTGCTTTGATTTTATCTTTTGTTGATTTAGAATATAAATTATTACCTATTATTATGTATAAAGCTGAGAAACAAGAAAGAGAAGAAAAAATAAAAAAGGAAAAAATTGAGAAAATGAAAGAAAAAGAAAGAGAAAAAGAAAAAGAGAAAGAAAGAGAAAAAGAAAGAGAAAAAAAAGAATTAAAACAAAAAAGAAGAATTAAAAATAAAGGACAAAATATTAATTATAATTTTGATACTGATTATATTTGGAATAGAAAAAGTTATGCTTCAAGAACACGACATCAAAAAAATTTAGAAGAAAATAAAAATAATAATAATAATATTATTGATGAAAATAATAGATTGACTGTTATTATTTCATGTGAAGGTGATATTATTGAACAGAAAAATGATGATAAAAATAATTTAAATATTGAAGAAGAAGTTAATAAAAATTTAAATGAAAAAATTACTAAAAGTGATTCTTTGATTAGCTCAAATAATAATAATAATTCTGATGATAATCATATGATAATTAATCCTCAAATTCAGATTAAAGAAGTTAAACAAATTATAATAAATAATTTTGAAGAAAACAATAACTTAAATTCAAATAAAATAATATTAAATGAAGAAAAAACAAAAGATAATGATATTAATGAAAATAAAAATATAAAAAATATTAATAATAATAATCAATCTATTAATAATACATATAATATTAACACTATCAATTATAATAATATTTCAATAAATTTAAATGATAATATCAATGAAATAAATAATAAAGAATTAGTAAATTTTGCGGAAGAAGAAATATTAAAAATGGAAGAAAAAAGAAATAAAATAAATACAATAGATTTAATTCCAGATATAAATGATTTATCATTTTTATCTGATTTAAATTTGGAATTGGAAGAAAATTATGATAAAACCTTATTTAAGAATCTTCAAACTGAGGTAAAAAATTTAATAACAGAACAAAGAATCCAAAATTTAGCAATAACTTTAAGTAAAGTAAAGCATATATTATCTTTATTAAATAATGATCAATCAAATGAACCTCCACTAAGATTATTAACAGAGGAAGAAATGTATAATTTACATTGGAAAAATTTAAAAACAATATTAATAGAAAAATTTACTTATCTTTGTTCTTTAGAACAAATAAAACAAAATGAAAATTTAAATAATATATATCAAAAAATAATATCTCAATTACATTATGGAGAACCATTATTTAAAAGTGAGAATTTTCCCTATTATCAAACAAATATAAATATAAGAAAATCATTATTAATAGTAAGTAAACTAATAAAAAAATGTATAGAATATGATAAATCAAATAATTACATATTTTATACAGCATTAAGTGAAATAATATATTTAAATTGTAAAACAAATATTCACTTTACTCCAAATTCAATAATAAGTAATCAATTTGAAGGAGAAAATGTAATAATAAGAAAAAGAGATGTTGACTCAAGTTGTATAGATGAAAAATATATTAATTGTTCATATGATACAATAATAGCAGAAGGTAAAAAAGAATATGAAAATAATTATATTTGGGGTCAATTAGTTGGTTGGTTTAAACAAACTGTTGATAAACCTAATGCTTCTTTAAGTGCTGAAAGAAGAGGAAGTTTAAGTTATCCTGAATTAGATAGTTTTTTTATTAAAAAAGATAATGAAAAAAATTTTGGGTATCCTTGTAATGGAAGAAATAATTTTTATGAAAAAATAAAAGAAAATCCTTCTTTTATTTGGCCTGTTGGAAATGACTGGAGTTATAAAAATAAATATAAAATTTATGGAAGTGTTCAATTTGATTCTGTCTTTTTAAGAAATTTTTATTTAAATCAAATTAAAGAAGATGTTGAAGAAGTAATTAATTATTTTTTATAAATGTAAATATTATATTATTTTTTTATTATCATTTAATGTTAAATTTTATTATTTATTAAATTCAATAAATTTATGATATATAATAATAAAATCAAAATAAAAAATATAAAAATTACAATTAATTAAAAATATAACTTAAATGTCTCAATATCAACGTTTTGCATTTTTATGTGAATATTTTGATCCTCAAGCATCGCTTGTTCGTCAATATCAATTATTTTTTTATCCAGAAGATGAAAGTATAGAAATATATGATATAAAAACTCGTAGAATTTTTTTAAAGAAAATAATTGATCCATATATTTCAACAAAAGATATTTATTTAAATGCTGAAATAAATGTTTATTCTCGTAAATTAAAATTAGTTCAATATGCAGATGAATTTACTAAAAAATGTTTTGAAGAAATGAAAACTTCATCTTTTGTTTTAATTTTACCTTCTGCATATTTATCAATAGGAAAAATAATAGATATTATATTACAAAATAATTTTACAATATCAAAAATGAAAATGAATAAATTAACAACATCAGAAGCAGAAAAATTTCTTGAAATACATGATTTAAATGATATAACAATAAATGATTTATCATCAGATTTAATTGTAGGAATAGAAGTAGTGAAGCAAAATTGTATAATTGATTTTAGAAATTTAATTGAAAATGAAATAATAAAATCAATAAAAACAGAAGGTCCTGGAATACCAATCATTTCATCTGAAAATGAAAAAAAAGCAAATTTAGAAATAAATTATTATTTTTCAATAAGACATCAACCTCAATTATCAAATTGTTCATGTTTAATATTAAAGAATCATTTATTCACAGAAAGAACATTAGGTAAAGTAATTGATATAATATTAAATGAAGCATTTGAAATATCATCCATGGAAATTTTTTATTTAGATAAAAATTCAGCAGAAGAATTTTTTGATGTTTATAAAGGAGTTTTACCTGAATATGGAAAAATTATTGATGATGTTACTAATGGTCCTGTTGTTGCTTTGGAAGTCAGACAAGATGATGTTGTTAATAAAATTAGAGCTCTTGTTGGACCACATGATCCTGAAATTGCTAAGGTACTTAGACCTAAAAGTTTAAGAGCTATTTTTGGAATTGATAGAGTTAGGAATGTTTGTCATTGTACTGATTTACCTGAGGATGGAGTCTTGGAATGCCAGTATATGTTTGAATTAATGTAATTTTTTGTTTTAGAACAATAACATTTTTTTTTATTTTTTTTTTGAAGGTTAAAATACATATTTTTTTTCCTTTTTTTTAGCATTTTTTTTATTAAAATCAGGGTTTTACTATTTATTTTACTAATGTTTATTCAATTTATTTTATAAAATATGAAATTATTTTTATTACATATTTTATGTATATATGGAAAAATTAAATATTACAATATTAAAGATTTGCGGTGTTGAATTATTTTATATACAATAATCTTATTATATAAAATTAAATAAAATAATAATTAAAAAAAGAAAAATTTTTAATTCTATTTCAATATTCTCAAATGTATAATTTGAAATCAAACAGAACAACGACAAATAATGAAAAAAGAAAAGCAAGTTTTTTAAAAATGGAAATAGAAAATAGCGTGTTAACAAATGAATTAAAACCAGAAGAATTAAATTTAATTGTTCAAAGACAAAATGAGAAAAAAGAATTATCAGAAGCAGCAAGTTTAGTAAAAAATTTTGTAAATGTTTTAAAAGAAGGAATGAAAAATAATTATGAAGATGATAATAATAATTTACCAAAAATATCATTAAAAAAATTATATACAAAAAGAACATCAGCTGGAAATATGTTTTATAATTTTAACCCAAAGAAAACAATGGGTGATTATAAAAGAAAAAGTTTTGATGTCTCTTTTAATTTTGAAAATAATAATAATAATAGAATAAGTTTAAATGAATATAAGAAAAAATTATTGAAAAAAATAACAGTAAAAAATTATAATAAAAATAGATTAAGTTTAAATAGTAATGAAGGTTCTAAAATATATGAAAAAAAAGAAAAAAGAGAACATAGACATTCATATAATGGAAATGAATTTTTTAATACTTTAAAACCTGAAATAAATGATAGTGAAAGTTTAAGTGAAGATGATGAAAATATAAACAATAATATAATTCATAGTCCTAAATTAAAATCTGCTTTAAAAAGTTGTGAAATTATAAAAAAGAAAGTTGGATTTAATGAAAATAATAAAATTAATTATTTTAATAATAGATCAAGTATAGGTTCTAATAATTCGAATGAATATAATAATTTAAAATATATGCAAAGTTTAGGTAATTATAAAACTAATTTTTTAAATGAAGAATTTAGATTAAGTTTTGAAAATGAGAAAATGTTTTCTAATAGATCTGTTATAAATAGTAATAATATTTTAAAATTAAGTGATTTAAAAAAAGAAATTAAAAACAGTTTAATTGGAGAAGATATTAAAAATTCTAAATTAAATGAAGGAAAGAATTATTTATTTGATGATATTATTAAACAAAATAATATTAAAAGTGAAAGCGAAGAAGAAGTTGATATTACTTTTAAAGAACAAAGATATAGAAATTTACAAAGAAAAGGTTTTGTTTATGATTCTTTTGATGATGAAGAAAATATTATTGATGATGAAAATAATTTTTTCTTTATTAATCCTGAATCTTCTTTTATTACTTTTTTCGATTTTTTTATTGCTATTATTTCTATTTATTATTTAATTTATATTCCTTATTTTTTAGGTTCTAATAAAATTTTTTGCAAAAGTCAAAATAATTATCTTGAATTTTTTTTTGATATTTTTTATCTTTTAGATTTAATTTTACCTTTTTTTATTGCTTATTATAATTTTGATGAAATTTTAAAAACTCATTTTAAAGATAGATGTATTAATTATTTAACAGGATGGTTTTTTTTAGATTTAATAGAAGCAATACCATTAAGAACAATTTTTAAACTATTTGATAAAAAATGTAAACAAGAATTATTTTTAATAAATCCCTATCAACCAGAATATCATTATTTACTTTTAGTATTTCGTATGTTCAAAATATTTAAAGTATTATCAAAGAATAAATTTTTAGATTATATATCTAAACTATTAAATAATATAGAATACTTTTCAAATTACTTAACATTGTATTCAAGTATAGCAATATTTTCATTAGCATTACACATAGTATCAAATATATTTATATTTATAGGAAATAATGAATTTCCAGGTTGGATTTCCTTATTTGGATATAATAATGATCCATATATAAAGTTATATTTAGTCGCCATTTATTATACTATAACAACATTAACTACTGTTGGTTATGGTGATTTATATTGTGCTACAAAAAGTGAAAAAATTTTTGGTATGTTTATGGAAGTTGTTGGAATTTTTGCTTATTCTTGGGCTTTGACTTCTGTTAGTAATTATGTTAAAGTTTTAAACGAAAAAACTGAAGAATATGAAAAAAATTTACAAATTTTAGAAGAAATTAAATTAACTTATCCTAAATTATCTGATGATTTATATGATAGAATTTGCAGATATTTAAAATATAAACAAGATAAAGAACAGTTAGATAAAAATATTATTATTGAATGTTTACCTGTTAATTTAAGTAATCTTTTAGTTTATGAAATGTATAAACCTATCATAGATAATTTTATATTTTTTAAAAGTTTTGATAATGTAGATTTTATTGTTAAAGTAATATTAAATTTTAAACCAATAATAGCAATGAGAAATGATATTTTAATAAAAGAAGGTGATTTAGTAGAAGATATAATATTTGTAAAAAAAGGAAAATTAAGTTTAGAACTTCCATTAAATAAAAATCCAAAAGTGCAAAAAACAAAAACAATAATAAATCAAACTTTAAAAAATTCTCCAAGTATGTTATTAAGAACTCAAACAAATTTAGATCCTTTTAAAAGAAGAAGATCAAGTATTTTTCAAAATGTTCAAACTTTTAATCAAGTGAAAACTTTAATAAATAGAGACAAGAAGAAAGAAGAAGAAGAAGAAGAAGAAAATAAAAATATTCAAATATTTAAAATTTTAGAAATAAGGAAAAATGAACATTTTGGAGATATTTTAATGTTTCTTAACCAAAGAAGTCCTTTAAATTTAAGAGTAAAAACAAAAAAAGTAGAATTATTTTTTTTAAATAAAACAGATGCTATTGATATTTCAACAAGTTATCCTTCAATTTGGCAGAAAATAAATATAAAGAGTTTATTTAATTATGAACAAATGAAAAGATTAATGAATAAAATAATAAAAATATTTAAAAGTTCATATGGATTAAATAATTATAATCCTTTGACACAATTAGAAAATAAAAATACTATTAATTCAACTATAAATCCCTTTGAATTAATTGATGAAGAAGATGAATTACAATCAATTCCATCTTTTTCAGATAATTATTTTGAAAATTATGATAATGAAGATCAAATAAAATTAGCTCAAACTTTAAATAGAATAAATACAAAAACTAATACTTTAAATACTATAAAAGAAATAACTACAATTGAAGAAAATAGTAATGATGAAAATAATTATGGTTCAGAAGAAAAAGAAATGAATAAAATATCAGAAAAAAGTGAAAATGAAGAAGATTCGAATTCAAATAATAAAAGTGAAATAATAAATAATGATTCAAAAGAAAATAAAAATTTAGAAATACAAAAAACTTTTAAATCAGAAAATACAAATAGACATAAAAGTATAAGTGATGATATAGAAAAAACTCCTTTTAAACCAGAAGATATTAATGATGAAATTTATCCTGATGAAACATTTGTTAATTCAAATAAAAATAATGAAAATGAAAAAGAAGAAAGTCAATTAAAAAAAATATTAAATAATTTTATTAATAATAATAATCATAATTTTAATAATGATGATATTTCTATTTGTTCAACTGAAATTTCCTTTACTTTAAATAGTGAATATGAAAATTTAAACCAATTAAGTGATTATAAATATTCAAAAGATAATAAATTAAGAAATAAAGTGAAAAACTTTTTAAAAGAAGAATTAAATGAAAGTTTTTCTCGTAAAGTTTCTAAATCTGTAACAAGTTCTTTTGAAAATGAAGAAGAAGAAAATGAAAACGATAATGATAATGATATTGATATTGACAATGAAAGTAATGTTGATTTAAAAAGTATTGGAAGTAGAAAATATAATATTAATAATCCTAATAAAAGAAGACAAAGTGTTTCTTTTTTTAAAAATTTTAATTTTAATAAGAAAAATAATAATGTTTTAAGAAAAACAGGAACAACAAAACAAGATGAAAGAAATTTACAAATATTAAATTTTCAAAATCGAAGTAAAAAAAGTAATAATTTTATAGAAAATAGAAAAACAAGAAAAGAAGTGATTCATAAAAGCACAATTAAAAGTAAAAAAAATTTATTAAGAACAATAAGTAAAAATATAGAAAGAAATCAAATAAATTTAAATAATCCTGATTTATTTTATTCTGAATATTTTCATAAAATTTTAGATAAAAAGAAATTTCAACATGGAGAATATCCTTTAAATAAAGAAGAAGAAGAATTAATGAATAAATTAGAAAAGAAAAGTACTTTTTCAAGAATTAATTCTCTTTCTAATAATTTAACTCTTAATTTTTCTCCTACTATTAGAGAACAAAATTAATATTTTATTATTTATTTAGTTTATATATATAATTTTGCTTGGAATTATTTTTGTCATATTAGATTGAGTAATTTTGTTCTAATTGTTTTCTTTTAGATTTTTGTAAAAAATTTACAATAATGAAAGAAAAGCTTTATTCGTTTTTTTGAAAAAAAAATATTGTTTTCAAAAATATTTATATAAGAATTCTTTCATTTTCGTAAAAAAATGGTTTTAAAATATTTCAAAAAGAGAAATACTTTTTAAAAAGAAAAATAATAAGAGGTATTCGATTATTCGGGGAATATATTATATAAAAATTGAACATATTTGTTATAGAAAAAAAATATAAATTTTTTTTCTT
>JAEEGI010014713.1_pt1 | contig 16412 bp, 16 predicted proteins | sample 8958751 | NCBI WGS metagenome assembly JAEEGI01 (sample SAMN16246545, study PRJNA631951) | gut metagenome | biome: gut microbiome; feature: rumen; material: KS-attached | host: Bos | place: Iran: Karaj | collected 2018-10
CAATGTAACATCCTTAATGTCACGATGTCATCTTGTCATCATGTCACTTTTACTTTCATCACGTGGGGTCACCCTATGAGCATGAGTAGGATTTTTCGTCTCAATATACAAATTTTCGTTCACAAATTTGTGAATATCAAAATAAAGTTGTATCTTTGCCGCAAAAATATGATCCACAATGATTGTCACCTTTGAACAAGAATACCTTAGGGAACTCTATGAGGAGGGTAAAGCCAGCGACAAAAAGCATCGCTTCCAGCCTCAGATTATCAGGAAGTACACACGTACGATTGACCTGATGAAGAAACTTGCTAATGTAATGTGCCTAACACAATATGGCGGGCTGCACTATGAGGCCTTACACGGCGATAAGGAGGGCCTTTCGTCCGTGAAGGTCAACGACCAATACAGGATTGAATTCCGCGAGATTCTCGATGGTGACAAGACGATAGCAGAAGTGGTGAGTATTACGGAATTGTCAAACCATTATAAATGAAAGAAGATATGGTACATGTGGAAGGAATTGACGATCGCATGATTGCGAACAATTTGGAACCGCACTATCTGACCCATCCGGGTGAGGTGATTAAGGACGAGTTGGAGGCACGTGGCATCAGTCAGCGACAGTTGGCAAAGAGCATTGGCGTAAAAGCCAGTCAGTTGAACGAGTTGCTGAATGCCAAACGTGCGCTAAGTGCCGAAATGGCTTTGTTGATAGGTCAGGCTTTAGGCCTCGACCCTGCTCCGCTGCTGGCTCTGCAGACTGACTACAACCTGCTTTCAGCCAAGCGCAACAAGTCGTTCTTGGAGCGCCTGAAGGATATTCCGAGAATTGCAGCTGTGTTCTGAGAAAATAAGGTCGAAGAACCGACCCTATTGTGTACAAAACTGCTAGTAGATACAAGCCGTTTCATATCGTCAAGAATCAAAGATGGCACTATGGTGCTTGTGGATAAAGATATTATTGGAAACTTAAATTTTACAAGGTATGAGGAGGAGTAAAATATTAGAAGAGAGACGCAAGCGGGTAAATCCGGAAATCCGTGAGTCTGTTGCGCTGTCTTTCCAAATTGTTGACAGGATACATGATATTCTGGAAGAGAAGGGTCTGAAGCAGAAAGACCTGGCACAACGGTTGGGTAAGAGTGAAGCGGAGATAAGCAAGTGGATGCGTGGCACGCATAATTTCACGATTGACACTCTTGTCTCTATTGAGGATGCTCTTGATGCTACAATTGTTGAGGTTTATCATTCACCTGCCTATGCGTATGAGCCTATAGTGGCAGCGGAGCCGTAATTATTCAAGAGGGCAGCGGCATTATAGCGCTTTAGAATCTTTAACAAGAAATATTTTCCCGTTCATTCTCGGATGAGCGGGATTTTTTGTACCTTTGCCGTTCAGTAAGATAAAGTATGAAGAAATATCTGAAACAATCTTAGTTATTGAAACAAATGGTGGACTACAAAAATATACTGACTGGAGTGGCTGAGAGGCTTTCCAGTTTGAGGGAAGAACGGCCCTCGGCGGGTACGAGATACCGGCTGATGGGCGTGTTGGCGGACATTATGGAGGCAGTGGAAATGCTGTCGAAAGAGGTATTGGATCGTGTCAGTCAGGAGGCCGTGCTGGACGCCGATGTTGATGCTGACTTCGACGTGATGAGCGAAGAGGTGTTGTCGTGGGAACTGACAATAAAGAACGACGATTTGCAGGAATTGACACAGCAGGTGAACGACGCGCTGGGCGGGCTGAGCAATGTGCTGTCGCAAATAGGCAGTCAGCTGTCGCGACATCATAGCAATGAGGAATATGCACGACTCTATGAGCAGGAGAAACGACGCTATCTGGGCTCGAAGACGGCAAAGTCGGCGCGTAAGACCTTCGACGAGTGGAAGGAGGACCAATGCTACGGCACACCGAGTCTGGAGGATATTGTCGATTACGCTTTGGAGAAGCTGGTGCACATGTTCAACAAGGGTGTGTTCAGTGCCAGGGTGGAGCACATACAACGCACCACACGCTATCCGGGCGAGTTTGACTTTGAACAGTTGGACGTGGACGCAGAAAGCAGAAAACTGATCTACAAGAACTATGCCGTCCTGCGCAAGTTAGTTGACTATACCGACGGTTTTCTGGTGGTGAATGCGGCCCGTGTAGGTCAGCATTTTTACGCCAGTCGCCGCGAGGAGAAGGCGAAGGCTAACCGTACGAATTTCCTGAAGTATATGCACAAGATTGATATGGTGCAGCAGGAGCGCAAGAAGCTGCTGGAAGCCGAGATTGTACAGCAGGAGAGTCCAGAGAGCACAGTGAACTATTTTGCACCGGCCAAGAACCTGAAGGTGCTGCTGAGCGAGGAATGGTTCGAGATACACCGCACGGATAAGCGCTACGACCAGCGTTGGACAGAGAATTTTGTTAATGGGCTGATGAAGTCGGAGCATAGGGACTATCTAGCTGCAGAGTGGAGCAAAGGCAAGCGACAGGACTATATACGCGGTTGCGTGCTGGGACTGTTGAAGGAGGGAGGTGTCATCAAAGGCAGTATGGACAGTATAGCGCGCAGTGCCAATGTGTGCGACAACTACCGGACATTCAGCCGATATATGGGTCAATGCCGTCAGGAACCCTTTGCAGAATGGATTCTCAACTATGTCCGGCAGTCGGCATAAAGTGTACTTTTGCGATTAAGGCTTGCGATTGAACGACGAGGGAACGTTCAGTCGCATTTTTTTTATTTTCTCTCTTTCATCTTTGTCAAAAGGTTTCCGAGGTGTTTTGTTTTGCGATTGGAAATGCGATTGATTTTTGATTTTTCAATCGCAAAATCGCATCCTATCTTTGCATCGTGAATCAATCACAAGTGCTCTTTGACTTTGCTGAGACAACGGACACGACGGGAAGGCCCGGACGAGAAATTAATGCTTAAACACGAAAAACAAAACCCTGAGTTGAAGTGAGGAGGATGTTCCCGGGTAAATGCGCAAAGATTCCAACCTTCTTCTCGCTTAAAACTCAAACACAATGAAATCAAAAACTGAAATTACAATTTTTACAAGTGATATTTTCGGCGAGATTCGTACTTGCCAAGTTAATAACCAAATCATGTTCGCGGGCAAAGACGTGGCTACGGCGCTGGGGTATAGAAATCCTTCGAATGCACTGCAAGTGCACGTTGACCCTGAGGACAAAACCACATACCTGATTCAGGTATCTGGTTCTAACTACAAGACAAACGCGCTGTTTGTCAACGAGTCAGGCCTCTACGCGCTCATCCTCTCGTCGAAGCTGCCGCAGGCCAAAGCTTTCAAGCGCTGGGTAACAAGTGAGGTACTGCCACAAATCCGACAGACGGGCGGCTACATTCCTACGAAGGATGCTCAGGGCCGACAGCTCTCCAACGAGGAGATTATCGACAGGGCCGACGCCATTGTGGGGCGCACGCTGCGCATGCTGAACGAGGATGCCGAGGACACGCTGACGGCTACTCAGGTGGCTAAGACGTTCAACATGACGGTATGGGACTTCAACGCCGTGTTGCGCGACATGGGCATCCAGTATCGCAGGGGCGGCCGCTGGAACATCTCTGACGACCTCGAAGGACGCGACCTAGTGCGTCTGCGTACACACGTATCCTATAGTTTAAAGGGCCAGAAGAAGGTGAAAGTTTACATGACGTGGACCCTCGATGGCTTGCGATTTCTTAATTCTAAACTTGGTTATCCTAATTTCTAAACAACTATGAGTGTACACATGATCTATTACAAGGACGGGGCAAAGATGATGCGCCCCGTCCACACCCGAAAAGAGTATCTGGCCCTGCGTAATGGAGGCGAACAGCAACAGTTGGTGCAGCGTATTCGCAACGACGAGGATGGTTTGAAACACAAACTGTTGCAGCTAAACTATAGTTGCCTGCCTAATGACGACGGCACGCTGAAAGGCAGCAAAAGAATGAGCACCACCGTGGGGATGGATATCGACTTTGTGGCACCTAAAGAACTGTCGACCGAGGAGCAGCAGGCGTGGCTCAGCGAGCGTATGGCGCGGGTGCCAGAGCTGGTGATGAACAAGAAAGACGAGCTGGGCTTGCAGATGTTTGAACGTTCGGCCACCAAGGGCTATCACCTAGTGTTCAGTCGCCGCCCGGAGCTCTCGCAGGAACAGAACCTGAAGTGGGCCAGCGACCTGCTTGGCGTGAAGTTTGATGATAACGCGAAAGACATCACTCGCGTGTTCTTTACGACGACGGCAAGCGCTGAGGACCTGCTGTATCTGGACGATTCCCTCTTCGAAATGGCTGAAAGTACACAAAAAGATTGCGAAGCCACACTTCGATCTTTAGTCGAAGAACCGTCCCTTTTGTGTACTTTTCCGCAGGAGTTCAAGGGCATTCCTTATACATCTATTATCGCTGAGTGGTGGCATCGCAACGGTGGTGAGCCTGCCGAGGGTGAACGTAACGTGAAACTTCACAAACTGGCCGTCAATCTCCGTGCCATCTGCGACAACAAGAAAGAGGTGCTGATGCAGATAATGCCTCGCTTCGGACTCTCTGATGTTGAACTTCGCAGCGTGGTTGACTCTGCCTGTAAAGAGCCTCCAAAGGGTATTTCGAAGGTGATGCAATCCATCGTTGATGCACTCGAAATGGGAATTTCTTCGGATGAAATCGAGGATGCCGATGAAGTGGCGGCAGCAAATTCTTCACTCTTCACTATTCACTCTTCACTGAAAAAGCTGCCCATCGGTCTCAAAGAGTCGCTTGCGGGTGTGCCCGTCTCGATGCACATGCCGGTGCTCTGTTCGGTGTTGCCGTTGGCAGCGGCATACGCCGACCAGGTAGAGGTGCGCTATTGCGACGGCGAGATGCAGAAGTTGGGCATGATGTCGATTATCTACGGCGAACAGGCCTCGGGAAAATCGGTGTGTAAACATGCCGTGAACATCTGGAAGCGTCAGTTTGACGAGGAGGACGCCTTGGCTCGTAAGCGTGAGGACGAGTGGAAAGAGCGCAAGAAGAGTCGCAAGGCTAACGAGAAGGCTCCTGAAGACCCGAAGGTGCTGATTCGCGTGGTGCCTGTAACGGTGAGCTGTTCAACGCTCTTGAAGCGCCTGAAGAATGCCAACGGGCATACCCTGTACAGCTTTGGCGAGGAACTGGACACGCTGCGCAAGACCAACGGTGCCGGCTCGTGGTCGTCGAAATACGACATCTATCGACTGGCTTTCGACCCGATTGACTCGGAGTGGGGTCAGGATTACAACAGCGACCAAGCCGAGAGTGGTGTCGTGAAGGTAGCTTATAACTGGTCGATGCTGGGCACCAGCGGGGCCGTCAGGAAGTGCTTCAAGTCGGACAACGTAGAGAACGGTCTTTCGAGCCGTATCCTGCTGGCTGAGATGCCCGACACCTCGTTTGCCAAGATGCCCCGCTACGGGCGTCGCTCCGCGGAAGACGAGGCGAGGATTCAGGAGGCGGTGACACGATTGCGCTCGTTTAGCGGCTATGTGGATACCCCTCGACTGCGCAAGGCCATCGACCAATGGGTAGAAGAGCAGCGCATAGTGGCACTGAAGGACATCGACCACGTGAAGGATACCTACCGCCGTCGTGCTGCAGTCATCGGCTTTCGTTGCGGAGTCATCTTCCACCTGCTAGGCCTCCCCTCAATCCCCTCCAAAGAGAGGGGAAGCCATGAGTCGAAAGCCTGTATTGACTTCGCCCTGATGATGGCCAGCTACTGTCTGCAACAGCAAATCAAGGTGTTTGGTGTGGCCTTGCAGAATCAGTATGTGGATGCCGAGACGGAATGCCAGCGCTATGGTGCCAACAACAGCATCTTCGACCAGTTGCCGCCTACGTTTACGGCTGATGATCTGGCGGCATTAAAGCGCAACAACGTGCCCCGCAACTCAATCATCAAAATCATATCGCGCTGGAACCGCGACGGTTGGGTGGAGAAGGTGGACTCGAAGTTGTGGTCGAAGAAGAAAAGTGACAATGACAAAGTGACATCGTGACATTAAGCACTTCGTGCAGTTGAAAGTTGAAAGTTGAAAGTTGAAAGTTATGGAACTGATATTGACAAGAATAGCAAAACGCAAGACCTACACCATTGGTCGACTGTATATTCAGAAACACGTAGATGACGAGTATCTGGCAGGAACGGAGAACGAATATTTCTGCGACACACTGGAACCCACTTGGCGCGACTACAAGAACGGCGCCTATAAAATCAAAGGTAAGAGTGCCATCCCAGAAGGTCGCTACGCCGTGGTCATCTCGTATTCGCCCAAGTTCGAGCAGTGGCTCCCTATCCTACTCGGCGTACCAAATTTCGAGGGCATCCGCATCCATGCAGGCAACACCGCCAAAGATACCGCAGGCTGCATACTCGTAGGTAAAAACAAACTCGTGGGGCAGGTTGTTGACTCGCGCATCTGGGTGCATCGCCTGAAACAGAAGATTGTCGAGGCCAAAGACCGCGGTGAAGCCGTTTGGATAACGATAAAATAACAGGAATATTTAAAAAATTACAAAAAACACGGACAAACGATACAATGACAGGAGAAATAGCGTAAATTTGCCGACGGTTTTGAGAGAACCACTAAACATTATTATTAATTAAAGGAGAAAGAAAAACTATGAAGAAAATCGTTTTCGCAGTGATGGCTATGGTTGCCATCGGATTTACAGCATCGTGTGGTAACAAAACTCAGCCTGCCGAGGTGGCTGTTGACTCTGCGGCTATCGTTGACTCGCTGGCCAGTGCTGCCGCTCAGACAGACATCGACGCTATCAACGCTTTGTTGAACGGTGGCGACGCAACCAAGTTGCAGGAGGCTCTGGCTGCCGTCAAGGAGAAGGTGGCTGCACTGATTAAGGAGAATCCTGAGGTGGCCAAGGAGTATGTTGCCAAGGTGCAGGACTTCCTGAAGGAGAACACCGACAAGGTGAAGGCTATTGTGGGCGACAATGCTGCCGTACAGACGGCCGTCAGTGCCATTACCGAGACTGAGCCTGCCGACATTGTCAACGGACTGCTGAGCACCGTGGGCGAGGCTGCCACAGAGGTGAAGGACGCTGCCGTAGATGCTGCCAACCAGAAGGTTGAGGAGGGCAAGCAGGCTGCTCAGGACAAGGCTAACGAGGTGAAGGACGCCGCCAACCAGAAGGTTCAGGAGACCAAGGATGCTGCCAAGCAGAAGGCTAACGACGCCATTGACAATGCTGCCAAGGACGTGAAGAAAGGCTTGGGGCTTTGATGATGTAAGATGTAAGATGTCTGATGTAAGATGGATGATGTCTGATGTCTGATGTAAGAGTGGGGATTCCGAAATGCGGAATTCGCTGAAGAAAATGGGCGGTTCGCTGAATATTTTTGGCGAATCGCCTTTTTCTGTTTATCTTTGCAAACGAAATGAGACAAAAGTTATAACTCTACAAAACAAACAGCAACATGAAAAGAATGATGATCCTTACACTGCTGTGTGCCCTCTATCTGGGAGCACGGGCAGCAGACTACAACTACCTGGTGTTCACGCTGAACGACGGTAGCGAACAGGCCATCGTCGCCAACGGCCTGAACATCACGTTCACGGACGGCAACCTGGTGGCCGCAACAGCCAGCGAGACGCTGGCCACCATCCCGCTTGCCACGCTGCAGAAGATGCAGTTCTCGGAAAGCACGACGGGCATCAGCGACCTGCCGACGGACGGCGACGACGACATCAAAGCCATCTACGACCTGCAAGGCCGCATGATGCCCCTCGACACGCAACTGCCTAAAGGCACGTACATTGTGAAAACCAGCCGTAGAACCATTAAAGTGCATGTGAAATGAAAAAGATGCTCCATACGTTAGCCGCCGTGCTCGTCGCACTGACGGCACAGGCACAGACGCTGAACGTCAGCGTAGGCAGCGTGACCGACCAGTACCCGTCGGCACAGACAGGCGAGATGACCTTTACAGGCGGCACGCAGATGACCGTCATGGGCAAGACGTACGACATCAGCCAGATAGGCAAGATGTGGACCGACCAGACGCAGGTCAAGGACAACGAGGTGAACGTGGTCTATAGCGGCGACGCAGCCCTCGTCTATGTGGCCGGCAACATAGCCCGCTACGTGACGGCAACGGTCAGCGGTGCCCACGTCAGCCTGACGCAGAGCGCCGACATCACCAACGACCTCATTAACGACGGCACGTTTTCAGAGATAACATACAACCTGAGCGGCACCAGCACCGACGGTTCGCTGACCCTTGGCGGCACAGCCAAGTGTACGGTGGCCGTCAACGGGCTGGAGCTGACCAACCCCAACGGCGCGCCCATCAACATCACCAACGGCAAGCGTGTGGACCTCAGCGTCAAGAAGGGCAGCACCAACACGCTGAAGGACGGCACCGCCAGCACCGCCAAGGGCTGCCTCTACTGCAAGGGCCACCTGGAACTGAAGGGCAAGGGCACCCTGAACGTCTATGCCTACGGCAGTGCGGCCCACGGCATCAAGAGCGGCGACTACCTGGAGATGAAGAACTGTACGGTGAACATCCTGGCAGCCACGAAGGACGGCGTGTCGTGCAACGAGTACTTCCTGATGGAGAGCGGCGAGCTGAACATCAGCGGTACGGGCGACGACGGCATCCAGTGCGACCTGGACGGCACCACCTCGACAGGCGAGCTGACCGACCATGAGGACGAAGACACGGGCAACATCTACCTGGAGGGCGGCACCATCAGCATAGCCGTCACCGCCGATGCTGCCAAGGGCATCAAGGCCAGTGGCGACATGAGAATCAGCGAGACCGACAGCACACCATTGACCGTCAACATCACTACCAGTGGCGGTGGCGTGTGGGATACCGACAAGGTGAAGACTAAGTCTGCCTCATGTCTGAGTGCTGACGGCAACATGACCATCAGCGGCGGCACGCTCACACTGACCAGCACGGGCGCTGGCGGTAAAGGTATCAATGCTGACGGCAACCTCACGGTGAACGGCGGCACAACGACCATCAAGACGTCGGGCAATGCCGTAGGTGCATCGTCGAACGGCACGCTGACGGTCATCACCAGTTCGCAGCAGTTAGACCGTTACGACTCCGACTACAAGTCGTCGCCCAAGGGCATCAAGGTCGATGGAACTATCATCGTCAACGACGGCATCATCAACGTCACTACCAGCGGTGCCGGCGGCGAGGGTATCGAGTCAAAGACCAGCATCACGTTCAACGGCGGACAGACCTACGTCAGCTCGTCTGACGACGGCATCAACGCCTCGTACAACGCCACGACGGGCGGCAGCGGCGACATGACCATCAACGACGGTTACATCTACGTCATTTCGTCGGGCAACGACGCAATGGACTCCAACGGCAACTTCTACATCAAGGGCGGTGTGGTGTATGCTATCGGTTCCAGTGGTGCAGAAAAGTCGCTCGATGCCAATACCGAGGAGGGCAAGAAACTGTATATTCAGGGCGGTACGCTGATAGCCGTCGGTGACCTGGAGAGCGGCGCCAGCATCTCGGGCGGCACCTGCAAGTATACCACCTCATGGACCAAGAACAGCTGGTTCGCCCTGTACAATGGCGGCACGCTGGCAGCCATCTTCAAGACTCCCGCAACGACCAGCACCAGTGGCGGCGGCGGTGGTCCGTGGGGCGGCGGCAGCAGTCAGAAGCTCATCGTCTACACCTCAGGCACGCCTACCCTGACATCGGGTGTCACCGTCAGCGGCGGCACGGAGATCTGCGGCAGCACCCTGAACAATGGCGGCACCGTCAGCGGCGGCAGCAGCATATCGTTGAGCAATTATACGTCGTCAGGCGGCGGGCGCACAGGACGCTGACACTTTAATATTCACTGAAAAAAACAGGCGTTTCGTTGATTCTTTTTGCAGCAATCAACTGAAACGCCTAATTTTGTCATCGAAAACCAAAGCAAACGAAAAGATGACAGAACAAATCATGGCATTCGCACCCATCACACTGCTCGAAATGAACAGCGTGAAACTGATGAACCGGACGGACACGAAGTTCGTGACCAACCGGCAGAAACTGAGCCAGCTCTTAGAGATGGCAAAAAACGACTACTACATTCAGGACATCGACGGCGGGCGCAATCTGGAGTACGACACGACATACTTCGACACCACCCGTTTCGACATGTACACCACGCACCAGCACGGACATGCCAACCGGCAGAAGATTCGCTTCCGTACCTATTGCGTCAGCGGACTACAGTTCATGGAAGTGAAAACCAAAAACAACCACGGACGCACCAAAAAGAAACGCATGGAGGTTGACGACATGGATCTGCGCGACCCGGAGAAGCGGCTGTTCCTGGACAGCAACCTGTATTACAAGACGGACTCACTACAGCCAGCCCTGAACAACCACTTCTCGCGTATTACACTGGTGAACAAGGCGAAGACCGAACGGCTGACCATTGACAGCAACCTGCGGTTCCGTAACCTGCAGAGCGGACTACAAACAGACATGGGCGACCTGGTCATCATCGAACTGAAACGCGACGGGATGGTCTATTCACCCATACTCGACAAGCTGCGCCAGCTGCACATCCATCCGCACGGGTTCTCGAAGTACTGCATGGGCTCGGCACTCACTAACCCGCTGCTGCCCGTCAACCAGTTTAAGGAGAAACTACATTACACCGAAAGGATTATTAACGAGAACACAACCTATCAAAACGAATACAATTATGGACATTATCAATTTTCTGAACCTCGAATTCTGCAACGCACTGCTTAGGTTCGCCATCTGCTTCGCCGTCAACTGGATCATTGTTGACAAGCTATATTACAGCAAGAGCAACCGCCGCGACTTCTACTTCACCTTCATGCTGATTTCCGTAGCCATCTACTTCCTGGTATGCATCATGATGAACATGGACCGTGGCAAGGCTACCATGGGTGTGGGACTCGGCCTGTTCGGCATCTTCTCCATCATGCGCTACCGCACCGACTCAATGCCCGTACGCGAGATGACCTACCTCTTCGTCATCGTCTGCCTCTCGGTAGTCCATGCCATGATTGACATCGAGGACGTCAGTGTCAACACGGCTGCCGACATTGTACGCCTGGCGATAGTTGACAGCATATTCGTGCTGGCCATCGTGCTTTGCGAAAGGAAGCTGAAGATACAAAGTACCAAGCTGATTCAGTATGACCGCCCGGAGATGGTAAAACCCGGAAAGCGCCAGGAGCTGATAGCCGACCTGGAGCAGCGCACCGGACTGAAGATACGCGACGTGGAGGTGGGCGGCATCGACTTCCTGAAGGACTCTGTGGTGCTCCGCATAACCTACGACGGACCCGTCAACAACGATACTGACAAACAATTCACAGTAAGGAAATCGCAATGGAGAGAAATAGCATAATCACACTGTTGGCGGCCCTGCTTATGGGCAGCCCGGCACTTGCACAGAGCGAAGGCGGACTGATAACAGAACTGGGCGTAGAGAAGAAACTGTCGAAGCAGTTCAGCATCGGTCTGGATGCCGACCTGCGCACGCGAAACAACTTCAAGACCATGGACCGCTGGAGCATAGGCATCAGCGGAGAGTACAAACCCACGAAGTTTCTGAAGCTGGAGGCTGGCTACACACTGCTGAACAACAACTTCCGCGAAGACATGAGTTACAAGGCCAGCGGTGCGTACAACAACTGGCGTCCCGACTACTGGGGCATACGCCACCGCATCAATGCCTACGTGACGGGGACGTATAAGTTCAGCAACAACCTGCGACTCTCACTACGCGAAGGCTGGCAGTACACCTACCGTCCGGAAAAGACCGTCAGCCGATGGGACTTTGACAACGAGTGGTGGGAGGACGTGGTGCGCAGCGGTAAGGGCAAGAACCAGCTGCGGTCGCGCCTGCAACTGGCTTACGACAAGAAGGACGCCCTGCTGACCCCATACGTCAACGCAGAACTCTACAATTCGTGGGCCATCGAGAAGATACGCTATACCATCGGTACGGACATCAACCTCTCGAAGCAACATACGTTCAACATCTTCTACCGGTTCCAGGACATGAAGAATGTAGATGCCGACGACTACGACCCGGACATGCACTACATCGGTGTAGGCTATAAGTTTAAATTTTAAAATACATAGAAGGATATGAAAAAAATGATGTTTAGAATGATGCTTTTGGCATCAGTGACCATGACGGCTGCCTGCTCAAAGGAAAGCAGTCTGGACGATTATGTCAACAACACGAACAACAACAGCTCGGGCGGCACTTCCACGACCGGCGGTTCAGGCAGTGCAACGGCGGGCAGCGGCGAACTGACGACGTTCACCATTGGCATTGACAAGACAACGGCAGAGCCCACAGACGTTGCCGACGAGTATTTCCCCGACGAGGAGGACATGCTGGAGAATAACGAGTTTACGACGGAGGTAGCCATTGACCTGTCGAACCCCGCCGCCAAAACCGAAAACGGCGTAGAGGTGACGGTCAACGGAGGTCACATCACTGCCAACCACGGCTCGGAGAAGAAGATTTGCTACGTGGTAAGCGGCTCGACCGACAACGGCTCGTTTACCGTCGTAGGCGACAAGAAGTACGAAGTGAAGCTGAACGGTGCCAGCATCACCAACCCCGACTCGGCAGCACTCAACCTGCTGAGCAGCAAGCGCGCCTACGTGGTACTGGCCGACGGCACCACCAACACGCTGGCTGACGGCAGCGCGTCGAAAAACGACCATAAGGGGGCACTCTACTGCAAGGGCAAGCTGATGTTCAACGGCAGCGGAGCACTGGAAGTGACGGGCAACTACAACAACGGCATCCACTCTGCCGACTATATCGTGTTCCGCAAGGGTAACAACGTCTATGTGAAATCTACTGCCAATCACGGCATCAAGGCTAATGACGGTGTGTATATCAATGGCGGCATCATCAACGTTGAAGTGTCGGCAACAGCAGCCAAAGGCATCAACTGCGAGAGCCACATCATGATAAACGGCGGACGCACCACTGTGCTGACCACCGGTAACGGCACCTACGACAGCGACGACCAGGAGGCCAAGGGCGCTGCAGGCATCAAGGCCGACTCGTCATTCACGATGTATGCCGGCGAGGTGAGGCTGAAAAGCACCGGATCGGGCGGCAAAGGACTGAACGTCGATATGGATGCCGACATCAACGGCGGTTCGATGTACGTCATCACCGAGGGCGGCCAGTATAAGAGCAACAACGACACGGCATCGCCCAAGGGCATTAAGGTGGACGGCAACCTGAACGTCAACGGCGGCTTAGTGATGGTACGCACCAAGGGCTACAACGGCGAGGGCATCGAGTCGAAAGGCACGCTGACCGTCACGGACGGCACCGTACAGGTGGCAGCCTACGACGACGCCATCAACTCGGCAAAGGACATGTACATCAAAGGCGGAAATATAGTCGCTATCGGCACCAACAACGACGGACTCGACACCAATGGCAACATGTACGTCTCGGGAGGCACCGTCATAGCCTTTGGCGCCAGCGGTGCAGAAACGGGCATCGACATCGGCGAACAGTTCAAGCTATACATCACAGGCGGCAACATATTCGGTATTGGCGGACGCATAGACGCCAACATCGGTTCAACGTCGCAGGGGGTTGCATCGACCACCGGCTCAGTACAGGCCAACGCCACAGTGACCGTGGGCAGCGGACAGACCACCATTGCCACGTTCACCATGCCACCCTACTCATACAGCAACGGCACCATCTTTGTCAGCATCCCCGACATGAAGAGCGGGTCAAGCTATACGCTGAACTTAGGCAACTCGCAGCAGACCGTCACCGCATCGACATCCGTCAACAGCGGCATGGGTGGCCAAATGGGCGGAGGAGGACGCCCCGGAGGGTGGTGACTGACCGGCATGCCTGAAAAAAATCAGGGCTACTGGCAATTTATCGCTTTGTTTTACGTTATGATAATAAACACCATGTACTGGATGAAGAATCAGTCACGACAGGAGAACGTCATCTACTTGGCAGTGTGGGGCATCTTATTCCTTGCCCCCCTGCTGAGTTACTACGTGCGTACTGCCAACGACGCGACCATCAGCTTCGACTGGACGGAAATCATGATGGTATGGCAACACTTTGGCCTCTACCTGCTGCTTTTCGTGATTCACAACTTCCTGCTGGCACCTTTGCTGATTCATCAGCACAAAAGGCTGCTGTACTTTAGTGCGGTGGCGGTCATCGTCGTCGGTTTCGCCACCTGGCAGTTCACACACCATCCACGGCGGTTTCACGACAGGAAGCCACCCATGGAGATGCGCGACGACCATCCCATGATGGACGAAGAACACAGGCCGCCTCAGTTCGACGGTTCTGATGACATGCCGCCAAAACCCCACGAAGGCCGTCACGACTTCAGACCACGCAAGCAACAGCCTCATGTCATGATGGGCGAGCGCGAAATAGCTGCCGTCATCGTACTCGTCCTGATGTTTGCCGCCAACCTGGGCATCAAGAACTACATCCGCACACGCAGCGACCACAAGAGGCTGCTGGCACTGGAGAAGGAGAACCTGGAGCAGCAGCTGGAATATCTGAAATATCAGATAAACCCGCACTTCTTCATGAACACGCTGAACAACATCCACGCCCTGGTGGACATTGACCCCGAGAAGGCCAAGGGCACCATACTGGAACTGTCGAAGATGATGCGCTTCGTGCTGTACGAGGGCGACAAGAAGGGCGTACCGCTGTCGCGCGAGTTCGACTTCATCCGCAACTACATCACGCTGATGAAACTGCGCTATACGGACAAGGTAAGCATTGCCATCGACCTGCCTGCTGAGGTGCCCGACAAGCAGATTCCGCCCCTGATGCTCATCACCTTCATCGAGAATGCCTTCAAGCACGGCATCTCGTATCAGCATCCGTCGTTCATCGACGTAAGAGTGACGCTTTCCGACCCCTCAGCACCGGCGTCCCGCCTCTCATTCACCTGTCGCAACTCGAAGACCGACAAGCCCAACGAAGAGAAAGGGGGCGTAGGTCTCAAGAATGTCAAACAACGATTAAACTTACTCTATGACAACAACTATACACTGAATATCAAGGACGAGACTGCCGTCTATAATGTTGAACTAACAATACCGCTGACATGATTCGATGCTTAGCCATTGACGACGAGCCCTTAGCGCTCCAACAGATAGTAGCCTACATAGGCAAAGTACCCTTCCTGGAACTGGCTGCCCAATGCCAGAGTGCACTGGAGGCACGACAGTTCCTGGAACAGGATACGGTGGATGCCATCTTCTGCGACATCAACATGCCCGACCTGAACGGCATGGACTTCATCAAGTCGCTGACCGTCCCGCCACTGGTCGTCTTTACCACAGCCTATTCGGAGTATGCCGTCGAGGGCTTCCGCGTCAATGCCGTTGACTACCTGCTGAAACCCTTCGGACTGCAGGATTTCCAGCGCGCCGCCAACCGCCTGAAGGAACGGCTCACGCCCTCACCCATCAGCCCTCACCCCTCAGACATCAGCCCTCAGACATCATCCCTCAGCCCTCAGACATCAGCCCTCAAAGACGACACCATTTTCCTCAAGACCGAATACCGCATTGTCAAGGTCAACATCAGTGACATCCGCTACGTCGAGGCCATGAGCGAATACCTGAAAGTCTATCTGGAGGGCGATGCCAAGCCCATCGTCACCCTACTATCCATGAAGAAGATGGAAGAACGACTGCCCGACAATTTTATGCGCATACACCGCTCGTATATCGTTAACCTCAGCAAAATCCAGGAGGTAAACAAAAACCGCGTCATCATGGACGCAGACACCTATCTGCCCATTGGCGACATGTATAAAGACACGTTCCAGCAATATCTCGATACAAAATTCTTAGGTAAATAACACGAGAAAAGAAAAAAAAACCGTACCTTTGCAACCAAAATACAACAAAAACAGCAAAGGTAAGATGAAAATACTACTGTTAGGCAGTGGCGGACGTGAGCACGCACTGGCATGGAAAATCGCTCAGAGTGAGAAATGTGAGAAACTGTATATTGCCCCAGGCAATGCAGGAACAGCCGATTGTGGCACCAATATCCCGATGAAGGCCGACGACTTTGAGGTCATCAAGCAGTTCGTCGTGGCCGAAGACATCGACATGGTGGTGGTAGGCCCTGAAGACCCGCTGGTGAAAGGCATCTACGACGACCTGAAGGCCGACAAGCGCACCAAGAATGTGCCCGTCATCGGTCCGTCGAAGGCCGGTGCCGTGCTGGAAGGCTCAAAAGACTTCGCCAAGGCATTCATGCAGCGTCACAACATTCCCACCGCCCGCTATCAGACCTTCGACGGCGAACACCTACAGGAGGGGTTAGCCTTCCTGGAGACCTTAGAAGCCCCCTA
>JAEEGI010014715.1_pt1 | contig 16412 bp, 10 predicted proteins | sample 8958751 | NCBI WGS metagenome assembly JAEEGI01 (sample SAMN16246545, study PRJNA631951) | gut metagenome | biome: gut microbiome; feature: rumen; material: KS-attached | host: Bos | place: Iran: Karaj | collected 2018-10
CGGGGGTATTGCAACCACCAGAATATCTTATAGAAGATGCCGAGGATGGCCAGGAACCAGATGATGCCGAAGCTTGTCCATCCTTCGACCAGCAGGTTGTCCTCGACCAGCTGCATGCAGATGGGCGTATAGCTCGAGGCGATGAGAATGTAGATGGAGATGTGGTCGAGCTTGCGCAGAATGAGCTTACCTTTGGTGCCCGGTTTCCAGAAATGATAGGTTACCGAGGCCAGATACATCAGGAGCATGCCTACGGTGAAGAAGGTTACACCGAAGGCATTCTCCCAGTTCTTCGTGTATCCGAACCAGATCAGCACCCACGAGATGGCGAGCATCATGAGCAGGCCCACGAGGTGGGTAATACCGTTGAAGCGCTCGGCCGACACAGAGACTATAGTTAGAGATGGCTCAACAGGAAGGCCTTGAAGTCGTCGAACCTGCCCGACATCGGCAAGGATTTCTTTGTGCCATCCATGAATTTCTGAAGGGTAGCAGGAATCGGTACTTCCTGCCGGATGATGCTTTCGACGGTGTCCTTGAACTTGGCAGGATGCGCTGTTTCCAGGAAGATGCCCACCTCGCCCGGCTTGAGTCCGTCCGCCAGGGCCTGGTAGCCGCAGGCGCCGTGGGGATCGCAGACGTAGCCGTCTTCGTGGAGCGCCTTAAGCATGGCTGCCTGGATCTGGGAGTTGTTGTAGGTGGCACCACTGATTTCGCGGACAATGGCCTCGTAGGCCTCTTCGGGTGTTATCTTCTCGGCCTTCTGCTGTCCGTCCCCATAGAGGTTGACGATACGGGCGAAGTTCGAGGGGTCGCCCACATCCATCGCATTGGCCAGCGTGGCCTGTGTAGCACGAGGGTTGTAGTGGCCCGACTGGAGGTACTGGAAGAAGATGTCGTTGGCGTTGTTCGAAGCAATGAAGCGCTTGACGGGCAATCCCATCTTTGCGCCAAAGATGCCGGCACAAATGTTGCCGAAGTTGCCCGAGGGGACACAAATCACCATATTCTTGGCCGCCTCGGGGTTCTGCTTCTTGAGCTGGGCATAGGCATGGAAATAATAGAATGCCTGGGGCAGGAAACGAGCCACGTTGATCGAATTGGCCGAGGTGAGGAAGAACTTGTCGTTGAGTTCCTGGTCCATGAAGGCCTCCTTGACGAGGCGCTGGCAATCGTCGAACACACCATCGACCTCGAGGGCCGTGATGTTGCGGCCGAGGGTGGTGAATTGCTTCTCCTGGATGAGGCTCACCTTGTCCTTTGGATAGAGCACCGTCACATCGATGCCCGGCACACCCAGGAATCCGTTGGCTACGGCCGAACCCGTGTCGCCCGAAGTGGCGACGAGCACGTGTACGTTGCCCTTGCTGGAGGGCTGCTGCTTTACAAAATAGGAGAGGAGGCGCGCCATGAAGCGAGCACCCACGTCCTTGAAGGCGCAGGTGGGACCGTGGTACAGTTCGAGGCTGTAGATCCGGTCGTTCACCTTGACGAGTGGTATGTCGAATTGCAGCGTGTCATAGACGATGGCCTTGAGGTCGTCGGCCGGAAGGTCTTCACCAAAGAAGGCCTTGGCCACTTCGAAGGCAATCTCCTGGAGCGAAAGATCCTGGATGCTGTCAAAGAACGAGGAAGGCAGCGGATTGATTCGCTCGGGCATATAGAGACCCTTGTCGGGGGCAAGTCCCTTGACAACAGCCTCGCTGAGGGTTACCTCGGGGGCCTGACGGTTGGTGCTGTAGTATTTCATTGCTTGTTTTTTTGCTGGAGGGTTATTTATAGTGACTATAGTAGCTATAGTAACTATAGTATTAATAGGGGCTATAGGGTTGGCTAAGGAATCACTTAACCATACGCTTCGACGAAGGTACGGGCTTGGTTTCGCCCAGGAAGAAGCGGATGAAGCCGTCTTCCTTCATCAGACCGAGGGCACCCCTGGTGGCGGCTTCCTCGTCGTAGCATTGCACGTCATCGGCGATAATATCCACGGGATCGCCTGCCTGGCTGGGTTTCGACTGCCAGATGACAAAGGGCACGGGGGTCATCGTGTGGGTGCGGTACTTGATGGGTGTCGGATGATCGGGGAGGAAGGCAATACGAACCGGTTCGTCCCACTGCTCCACCTCCTTCAGGATGCGGGCAACGACACGTTGGTCGATGGATTCCACACAGGACTTCTTCAGCTCGGCCTCACCATCGTGTCCGGCTTCGTCGGTGGCCTCGATGTGGAGGAAGACGAAATCCTTCTGCTTGAGCTGTTCGATGGCAGCATCGGCCTTCCCTTCGTAGTTGGTGTCCCACAGTCCTGTTGTGCCAGGCACGACCACCTTGTCGAGGCCGCAATAGACACCGATGCCGAAGATGAGGTCAACGGCCGAGATGACGGCACCCGAGTGGACACGCGCCGGGAAGAGGTCCTTGAGCGTCTGCATCTGCGGGCGATAGCCAAGGCTCCAGGGCCAGATGCTGTTGGCGGGGTCCTTGCCTTCGGCCTTTCGCTTCAGGTTGATGGGATGGTCGGCCAGTACGCCCTGGCTCCAGAGAATGAGCTTGCGCAACAGGTCGGCAGTCTCCTTGGGAGAAAGTTTGGTGATGGGCTCGTTGAGACGGAAGACGTCGTACTCATTCTTTGGCAACTCGGGCCTCCAGGGCTTGCCGATGCGGTCGTGCGGAGGGGTGCAGTTGACGTGCTTGTTGCCTCCCTTGATCTTCAGGAGATGGCGATAGGAGACGCCCGTGAAGAACTTGATGTCGCCGGGTTCCACCACACGTCCGCTGTCGAGCGTGAACGAAGGCAGCTGTTCGTTCAGTGTCCGGATCAGTTCATCGGCCTCCTGGGTCGAGATGTTGCCGGCCGAATGGTTCTTGATGTTGTCGCCGTCCAGGCAGATGACGTTGCAGCGCATGGCCACCTCGCCATCTTCGATAGGCACCTGCATGGAGGCAGCTTCGAGCGAACCACGTCCCTCGAAGACCTTCGACACATCGTAGCCGAGCAGGCCCAGATGAGCAATCTCCGAACCTGGCTGATAGCCTTCGGGCACGGTGATGAGACGCCCGCTGACGCCCTCGAGTGCCAGACGGTCTATATGCGGCTTGCTGGCAGCCTGCAAGGGAGTCTTGTTGCCCAGCAGCTCGACGGGTTCGTCGGCGGCTCCGTCGGCCAGAATAATCAGATACTTCATAACAATATACCTTAAATAATGATTCAAACACACACCTCCCGTTACCGGATGTTGGCAATGCTGATGATGTCGGCAAAGACACCGGCTGCGGTGACAGCGGCACCTGCTCCATAGCCCTTGATCTCCATGGGCAGCTCGTGATAGCGTGCAGTGGTGAGCAGAATGACGTTGTTCGAGCCTTCGAGGCGATAGAAGGGGCTGTCTTCGCCCACTTTGCGGAGGGCTACCGTACACTTGCCCCGGTCGAGTGTGGCGATGAAACGGAACACCTTGCCATGGTCGGCAGCTTCCTTGCGCATCTCCTCGAAATAGCCATCCAGCTCGGGAATGCGCTTCCAGAACTCGTCGAGCGGTCCCTTGAAGTAATCATCGGGAATGAAGAGGTGTGTCTCGACATCTTCCTGCGATACGCGGTAGCCTGATTCGCGGGCCAGAATGGTGATCTTGCGTATCACGTCGCTTGCGTTGAGGTCCATGCGTGGATCGGGTTCGGCAAATCCTGCCTCACGCGCCATCTTGATGGCCTTCGACATCGGCACTTCTTCGCTCAGCACGTTGAAGATGTAGTTCAGCGTACCGCTCACCACGGCCTCGATCTTGAGCACCTCGTCGCCCGAATTGATCAGGTTGTTGATGGTGTTGATAATGGGGAGTCCTGCGCCCACGTTGGTCTCGAAGAGGAACTTCACGCCACGCACACGAGCCGTGCGTTTCAGCTGCGCATAGGTGTTGTAGTCGCCTGAAGCTGCGAACTTGTTGGCGCAAACCACACTCACGTTGTGGGCGAGCAAGTCCTGATAGAGGTTGGAGATGGCTGGCGAGGCGGTGCAGTCCACAAAGACGGCATTGAAGATGTTCATGCCCAGGATGGCTTCGCGAAGGATGGCCGGAGAGCTCTTGTTGGTCGAAGCCTTCAGCTCGGCCTCCCAGTTGTCGAGGTCGATGCCCTCGCGGTTGAAGATACATTGGCGCGAATTGGCAAGACCGACGATGCGGAGCTGCAGGTTCTTGTGCTGCTGGAGGTAGGCCTGCTGGTTGCGGATCTGATAGATGAGGTTGCGTCCCACAACACCCACACCCGTAAGGAAGATGTTGAGAATCGATACCTCAGACAAGAAAAAAGAGTCGTGGATGACGTTGAGCGCCTTTCGGAGGGAGCTCTTCTTGATGACGAAGCTGATGTTGGTCTCCGAGGCACCTTGAGCACAGGCAATGATGTTGATGCCGTTGAGGCCCATGATGCGGAACAGCTTGCCGGCAATGCCCGTGGTGGATTTCATCTTTTCACCGACGACAGCTACCGTAGCCAGGTCGTGCTCGGCTGTGATACCGCTGATTTCACCTGCCTGTATCTCGTACTTGAATTCCTCCTCTAGCACGGCAATCGTCATGTCGGCTTCGTCGTTCTTCACGCCGATGGTTGTGGTGCTTTCGCTCGAAGCCTGCGAAACGATGAAGACCGAGATGCCGTGGTCGGCGAGGGCCGAGAAGATGCGCTTGTTGACACCAATCACACCGACCATGCCCAGACCGGAAATGGTGACCAGGCAAGTGTCGTTGATCGACGAGATGCCCTTGATGATCTTCAGGTCGTCGTGGCTCGGGTTCTTGTGGATCAGCGTGCCCTTGGCCGTCGGATTGAAGGTGTTCTTGATGACAATCGGTATGTTCTTGTGGAACACGGGGAAGATGGTCGGGGGGTAGATGACCTTGGCACCGAAGTTGCAAAGTTCCATGGCCTCGATGAACGAGAGCTCGTTGATGACATAGGCAGAATTGATGACACGCGGGTCGGCGGTCATGAAGCCATCGACGTCGGTCCAGATCTCGAGCATGTCGGCATCCAGGGCGGCAGCAATGATGGCTGCGGTATAGTCCGAGCCACCACGTCCGAGGTTGGTCACCTCGCCCGTCTCGCTGTCACGGCTGATGAAGCCGCCCAGCACGATGATGGGATTGGGCCTCGACAGGCGTTCGCGCACCAGAGGATTGGTGAGGTTGAAGTCGCAGACGTTCTTGCCGTACACCTTCTTCGACTTGATGATGTCGCGGCTATCGACGTGCTCGGCATCCTTGATGACGGTGGCCACGATGCGGCTCGAGATGCGCTCGCCGTAGCTCACTACGGTGCAAAGGGTACGTGGCGACAGTTCGCGGATCAGGAAGATGCCCTCGTAGATGTCCTTCAGCTCGCTGAGCGTCTTGTTGAGGAAATATTTGATGTCGTCGAGTTGTTCGCCTTCGAGCAGGCCGCCGACCACGTCGAAATGACGCTCAAGTATGAACTGGAATTCATCGCGGAAGGTCTCATCGCCCACCGATGCCTTCTGGGCGGTGGAGATAAGACGATCGGTAATTCCACCGAGGGCGCTGACCACGACGATGACGGGTTCGGTACGGCTCTCGACAATCTGTTTTACATTCTTGATGCTGGCAATGGAGCCCACCGAGGAGCCTCCAAATTTGAGTACATGCATATACTATAATCTTTTACGAATATACGATGGAACAAAACACTTACCTTAATGACGGGTGCGAAGATACATATTTTTTATGAATAACGAAACATTTTCCTCGAAAATCGTCATTTTTATTGCAAAATTACACGATTTACCGAGGAAAATGCTATTTTCGCGTAGAAACTAAAGCCCGCTTATCCAATCAGGTTCACCTCCGGCTCGATGCGTATGCCGAATTTCTTCTCCACATCCTCGATGATGGTGCGGCAGAGCCTGACAATCTCCTGCGGCTCGGCCCCGCCTCGATTGACGAGTACGAGGCTCTGCTTCTCATAGACTCCGGCGCGTCCCAGGCTCTTGCCCTTCCAGCCGCATTGCTCGATCATCCATCCGGCCGGAATCTTCGTGTGGCCCTTATCGACGACGTAATGGGGCATGTTGGGATACTGCGTCTGGAGTTTATCGAAGACCGCATTCTCGACCACCGGATTCTTGAAGAACGACCCCGCATTGCCCACGTCCTTCGGGTCGGGCAGCTTGCCCTCGCGGATGCGAATCACGGCATTGCGTACCTCCTGCAGGCTCAGCTTTTCGACGGCTTCGGGATCGGCTTCGAGGTTGATGCCCAAGGCCTTCTGGATGCCCTCGTATTCAAGGTGCAGCCTGGGCTTACGTTGCACCCTGAGCACGACCCGAATGACGACATAACGCGCCTTGTCGGCCTCGTGCTTCAAGCGGGATTCCCGATAGCCGTAGCCCATCTCCGTGCCGTCGAAGATGTGCTCCTTGTCGGCCTCGACATCCCAGCAGATGACTTTCTCCACCAAGTTGCTGATTTCTACCCCATAGGCGCCAATATTCTGGACGGCTGCAGCCCCCGTTTCTCCGGGTATCAGCGAGAGGTTCTCGGGGCCATACAACCCATTTTCGACGCAGTAGGCGCAGACGTCATCCCACACCGTTCCCGCCTCGACTTCGAGCAGGCATACGCCCTCGTCTTCCCCTTCGTCCGAGGATTCAGTTCCTTCAGTCGGGACGACGCGTATTCCCGTGGATTTGCAATGCAGCACCACGCCCGGGTAATCGCCTGTAAAGAGCAGGTTCGAGCCGCTGCCGATGTGCCAGAAGGGGAGGCGGCCCTTGGCCTTCTCGGCCTGCATCAGGGCTGCGACAGCCGGGTCGTTCAGTATCTCGCGGAGTTCGTCCACGTTCTCGTATTCGGCAAAAACGGCTGCCTTGACGTCCATGTGGAAGGTATTGTAGGGCAGGAGAGGTGCGTTTTGGGCTATATTTTTCATAGAAAATGGGATTATTTTTGCTGCAAAAGTAGCTAAACTTTCTGACAAATGCAAATTTCTTGTTCTTTTTTTGCATTTTATTTCAAAAAGCAGTATCTTTGCGCCAAAAATCGAGTGCCAACTCGTTGCTCAGTATTCTCCGCATGCAGCGTATAATTATAAATGTCCTCTTCGTTCTCCTCCTTTGCGTGGCAGTCTCCAGTTGTCGCGTTGCCAGGTATATGCCCGATGGGGAAGCTGTCGTCAGTCGTGTGGAGATACGTGTGGATGGCGTGCCTTCGCAGGACAACCAGCTTCGCATGGCCATCCTGCAGCGCCCCTATCGGCGCACGTTCGGCTTCCTGCCCATCTCTGCGTGGGTCTGGCATCCCGACAACACCACGGCGTGGCATCGGATGCGACGGCGTCTGGGTACGGCTCCTGCCATCTACGACGAGGAGAAGACCAACCGGACCGACCGCACCCTGCAGCGTGTGATGGAGCAGCAGGGCTATCTCGATGCCGTAGCCACCCACCACACCCGCATCCGCAACGGCAAGGCTACCGTCCGCTACGACATCCGTTCGGGACGTCCCCGCCGATTGGCTGCGCTGTCGTATGTATCGGCCGACACGACGCTACAGCGTATTGTCGATCAGACGGCTTCGTCGCGCCTGCTCCAGTCGGGTCAGCTGCTCGACCGTTCACGGCTGGAGAGCGAACGCGAACGCATCACGGCGCTGCTGCGCGAACGGGGCTACTGGGATTTCAACAAGGAGGATGTGTCCTTCCTGGCCGATACGCTGGCAGGCAGCGAGGAGGTCGATCTGACCTGTGTGCTTCGTGGCGGCCACGAGCCGTGGCGCATCCGACAGGTGCACTTCATCACCAACTACGACATGCTGGCCGCATCGGCCGACAGCTCCAGCACCCCGTCGTTCACACGTCCGATGGACCAGCCCGGCTACGATGTGACGTGGTCGGGCGAACATGGTTATCTGCGCGATCGTGTCCTGATACGCAACAGCCACGTCCTGCCGGGGACGCTCTATTCCGAACGGGCAATCCGCAACACCTATGCCTCGCTCAGCCGCCTCCACATCCTGCGCTATGTCAATGTCCGTGTGGAGCCTGTGCCCGATTCGAACCAGGAGCTTGACTGCTACATCTTCCTTTCTCCGCTGTCGAATCATGCCGTGCAGTTCGAGATCGATGGCACCAATACGGCGGGCGACCTGGGTTTCGCCCTGGGTGCCACCTATCAGCATCGCAATATCTTCCACGGCTCCGAGGCCTTTACAACCCACCTGAAGGGAAGCTATGAGGCTCTGAGCGGCAACGTCGAGAAGCTGGTCAACGACAACTATCAGGAATATTCGGCCGAGTTCAGCATCGACTTCCCGCAGTTCCTCTTCCCCTTCATCAACGACGAGACGCGACGCAAGAGCCTTGCCACCACACTCGTCAAGGCCAGCCTTTCGCGCCAGCGTCGCCCCGAGTACAACCGAAATGTGGCGCAGGCCGTGGTCGGCTACAAGTGGAGCACCGCCAACGCCTCGATTCGTCATGTCTGGGATGTGATCAACCTCAGCTATGTCTATCTGCCCCAGCAGAGCGCCACGTTCGAAGAGCTGGTCCGAAACCTGGGCCCCATCATCTATAGCTCCTACACCAACCACTTCATCTTTGGCATGGACTATACGATCTACATGGGGAACAACACGCTCACGACGGGACGCACCCAGCAGACGACGCGCGACCTCTGGTACCTGCGCATCAACCCCGAGATATCGGGCAACCTGCTGGGAGGCCTGTGCCAGTCGCTCCATGCTCCCCAGACCTCCGAAGGACGCTATGAGATCCTCGGCCAGCCCTTCGAGCAATACGCCCGTTTCGATGCCGACTGGAGCTACAGCCACTATATGACTGACCGTTCGCGCCTGGCCCTCCACCTGGCAGGTGGCGTTGCCGTACCCTATGGGAACAGCGACGTCATGCCGTTCGAGAAACGCTACTACTCCGGCGGTGCCAACTCGGTGCGAGGCTGGTCGGTGCGCGAACTGGGACCGGGCCGTTATGCCACGGGTAGCTCGGCCTTCAACTACTTCAACCAGTGCGGCGACGTACGTCTCGATGCTTCGGTCGAACTGCGCACCCGTCTCTTCTGGAAGTTCGAGTCGGCCTTCTTCCTCGATGCGGGCAACGTCTGGACCATCAAGGACTACGAGAACCAGGAGGGCGGACGCTTCACCTCCAGCTTCTACAAGGAGATTGCAGCCTCGTGGGGCATCGGACTTCGCGTGGTCACCGACTTTGTGATCCTCCGTCTCGACTGGGGCTTCAAGGGGTACGATCCCTCGGCCGATGCCGACGAGGCCTGGTCCCTGCCGCATCCCTTCCGCAGCAACCACAACACGCTGCATTTCGCAGTGGGTTATCCATTCTGACCAATTAATTACCCATATATGAAAAAGACACTCAACGAAGTTCTCCAGGATTCTATCGTTTCGCATTGGAATCTGAAGTCGCTCTCCAACTACGAGGGTGAAGATTTTTATTATCATGATGTTGCCGATCGTATTGCACGTTACCATCTGGCATGGAAGAATGCCGGCCTTGAGCCCGGTTTCCGCGTGGCCCTCTGTGGTCGAAACAGCGCCGAGTGGTGCATCGGACTACTTGCAGCCTTCACCTATGGTGCGGTGGCCGTTCCGTTGCTCAACGAGTTCACACCCGAAATGGTGCTGCGCCTCATCGAGCACAGCGATGCACAGGTGCTCCTCGTCGGTTCGCAGGTGGCCAAGAACCTCGAACCCCTCCACTTTGAGCAGAAGCTGCCCGGCGTGAAGATTTGTCTGCTTGACGAGCAGGATAGGGTGGACGACCTCTACAAGGCTGCCTATCCCGAAGGACTGAAGCCCACCGACCTGCATTTCCACAGGCAGCAGGCCGACGACCTGCTCATGATCAACTACACATCGGGCACGACCAGCGAGCCCAAGGGCGTGATGATCCCGCAGCGTGCCCTGTGGAGCAACATGGCCTTCGCCGAGGAGGTGCTGCCCAATCTGCGCCCCGAGATGGAAGTGCTTTCGCTGCTTCCCACCGCCCACCTCTACGGCATGGCCTTCGAGCTGATGTACGAGTTTATCGTGGGTATCCACGTCACCCTCATCAATCGTGCCCTGAGTCCCGCGCTTATCCTGAAAGCCTTCCAGGAGATTCGTCCTCACCTCGTGGTTGTCGTTCCGATGCTGATTGAGAAGATTGTTCGCAAGGGCATCATGCCCGAGTACAATTCGACCAAGATACGTGCCGTGCGCCGCATCCCCGGTATGCGCAAGGCGGTCAATGCCAAGTTCCGCGATGGCCTGATGAAGGCGTTGGGCGGACGTCTCTACGAGGTCATCATCGGCGGTGCAGGACTCAACAGCGAAGTCGAGCAGCTGCTCAAGGAGATTGACTTCCCGTTCACGGTGGGCTATGGTATGACCGAATGTTCGCCCATCATCGGCTACTCCGACTGGAAGGATTTCATCCCCAATTCGTGCGGCAAGGCAGCTCCCCGCATGGAGGTGCATATCGACAGCCGTCATCCCCGTGTGCCCGGCGAGATCCTGACACGAGGCATGAACGTGATGCTGGGCTACTACAAGAACGAAGAGGCCACACGCAAGGCCATCGATGCCGACGGATGGCTCCATACGGGCGACATGGGCATCATGGATTCGGTGGGCAACATCTTCATCCGTGGCCGCATCAAGAACATGCTGCTTTCGCCTTCCGGACAGAACGTCTATCCCGAGGAGATCGAGGCTGTGGTCAACTCGATGCCCTATGTGGCCGAGTGCGTCGTGGTGCAGCGTGAGCATCGTCTGGTTGCCCTGGTCTATCCCGACCGTCAGGTGGCCGCTTCGGCTGGTCTCCACAACGACGAGGACATCCTCAAGTTCTTCAATTCGCGTCGCAACCAGGTTAACGCCGTCTTCCCGCCTTATGCCCAGGTGAATGCCTTCGAGCTCGTCGAACACGAGTTTGAGAAGACGCCCAAGAAGAGCATCAAGCGATTCCTCTATACCTGATTCCATGTTGTATTTCACTTCCGACTACACAACCGGTGCGCATCCCGACGTGATGGCCCGCCTGGTTGCCACCAACCTCGAGCATACCGTAGGTTATGGTGCCGATCCCTATTGTGCCGAAGCCCGGCAGCTCATTCGCGAGGCTTGCCAGGCACCGGATGCCCTCGTGCAGTTCCTTGTGGGCGGCACGCAGACCAATGCCACGGTCATCGATGCCCTGCTGCGTCGGCACGAAGGGGTGATGGCTGCCGATACGGCCCATATCAATGTGCACGAAAGCGGTGCCATCGAGCACAGTGGTCACAAGGTCCTCGTCCTGCCCAGTCACGAGGGCAAGGTCCGTCCCGACGAGGTTGAGCAGTACGTCAGTAACTTCTACCGCGACGAAACCTTCGAGCACATGGTGGCTCCGGGCTTGCTCTACATCACGCAGGCCACCGAATACGGGACCGTCTATTCGCTGGCCGAACTGGAGGCGCTCAGTGCCGTGTGCCGTCGGCATCAGATCCCGCTCTATCTCGACGGAGCCCGTCTGGGGTATGCTCTGGCTTCCGATGGGGCGGACTTCACGCTGGCCGACATTGCGCGGCTCTGCGACGTGTTCTACATCGGAGGCACCAAGGAGGGGGCATTGTTCGGCGAAGCGGTTGTAGCTGCCGACCCGGCGCGTCTGCCTCATTTCTTCCCCCTTGTCAAGCAGCATGGCGCCCTGCTGGCCAAGGGACGCCTGCTGGGCGTGCAGTTCGGGGCCTTGTTCACCGATGGACTCTATACTCGCATCTCCCGTCATGCGGTTCTGCTTGCCCAGGAGCTGCGAAACGTCTTCGTCGAGCACGGCTATCGGGTGGCCCTTGATTCGCCCACCAACCAGCAGTTCTTCATCCTCCCCAACGCCGTGATGGACCGCCTGCTTCCCGATGTGTCCTTCGAACTGTGGGGCCCACGGGGTGAAACTGAAACCACCGTCCGCTTCGTCACCAGCTGGGCAAACACAAAGGAGGATATCGATGCCCTTCGCTCTTTGCTGGATAAGATTTGAGAATAAAAGACTTTAATTGAAAGCTTTTGAAATACAAGAAACGAATCCTGCTGATAGATGATACCAACAAGATGGTCGGCGTGCTGAGCGAGGCATTTGCCAAGGACGATGACATCGAACTGGTTTGTTCGTCGTCTGCGCGCAACGAGCTTCGCAACAAGCTCGGCTACGATTATTATATCATCTATATCCACCACGATGGTCTGGTGGCAGATCTGCGTAATCTGGTAATTTTCGTCACCGGGTTCCTCAACTACATGAACCCCGTGATCCTAGCCTTTTCGTCCGACCTCGAAACGATGCATTCCATCGTCATTCCGGGTGTGGGGTTCCTGCCTCTGCCCGTCAACGTCGATGTGATCCATCAGCAGGCGATCAACGCCATCGAGATACTTTCGGCCAACCGAAGCATCAACGACGTGTCCCACCTGCCCGGCAACTATGCCATCGATGCCACGTTGCGCGACAAGATTGAGAAGGGCGACAAGTTCGTGCTCGTCTATATCGACATCGACAAGTTCAAGCCCTATACCGACTACTACGGCCTTTTCATGGCAGGACAGCTCATCAACTTCCTGACCGAAATACTGGGCAGTGCGGTAGCGCGCTATGGGTCGAAGCATGACTTCATCGGCCACATCGGCGGCGATGACTTCGTGCTGATACTCAACGACTATAGCTATGCCGCCGACATCGGCACCGAGATTATCCGTCAGTTCGATGAGGGCGTCTCGAAATACTATGAGCCGGAGGATCTCGAGCGTGGCTACATTGAGGTGCTCAACCGGAAGGGTTTGAAGGACCGCTTCGGGCTCATCTCCCTTTCGATAGCCATGGTGAGCAACGAATTCCGGCATTTCGACAGCACCGACGAAGTGTATAAGCGCATGATGCTGGCCAAGGACGAAGCCAAGCAGATCAGTGGCTCGGTGATGTTGTGCGACACGTCAAAAATGCAGTAGCATATGCCGAGTCGTAGCGACAAGAATGTAGCCCTGCTCAATGCCGACCCGCGCAAGTCCATTCCGCGACTGGCGTTGCCCGTCATGGTGACGATGGTCATCACGTCGCTCTACAACGTGGTCGATGGCATCTGGATTGCTGGTTTGGGAGAATCGGCCATCTCGGGTATCGGTCTAACCACCCCCTTGTGGATGATCATCACGGCCGTCTCCAACGGTCTGGCTCATGGTGCCACCAGTGCGGTGAGCCGTCATGGCGGTGAGAACAAGGCGTTGGCCGAGCGGGCTGCCGAGCATGCCCTTGTCATCTTTGTGGTGGGCGCCCTCCTCCTCACCGTGCTGCTGCTGGCTGTCCTCTATCCCTACTTGGGCTATTTCGAAGTGAGCGGAGCCACGCGCCAGGCAGCCATCGACTACGCCGAGCCTCTCTTTCTGGGCCTGATGGGCGTCACCTTGATGAGCGGTTGTGCGGGCTTGATGCGTGCCGAAGGCGACACGCGGCGTCCCATGTATGCCACCTCCCTGGGCCTGATACTCAACGGCTGCCTCGATCCCGTCTTCATCTACACCCTGGGCATGGGAGCTGCCGGTGCCGCCATCTCAACTGTCGTCACCTCGTGGCTGAGTGCGGCCATCATGCTCTATTGGATGTTTGTCCGGAAGGACACATTCTATCGTGTCCGCTTGCGCGGCATCGTGCATCCCGAATGGGACAAGACCATTGCACGCGACATCCTCAGCACCGGCATTCTGGCGTCGGTCGAACTGCTCATGATGTCGGTGGCCAGCTTCCTGTTCTATTCGTTCATCCGTACCCTGGGCGGCGACTACGGCGTGAGCGTCTATTCGACGGGCTATCGCCTCTATCTGCTCAACCTGATGCCCGTCTCGGCCATCAGTATGGCTTCGGTGGCCATCGTCGGCACGTGGTATGGAAAGAAGGATTTTGCCACTCTGCGGCGCACGCACACCTACTGCTGCCTCTATGCTATGGGCATCGGGTTTCTGGTCACGGGGCTTGTGCTGGTCTTCTCCGACCAGCTTGCACAGCTTTTCGCGCTCACTTCTGACGATGCTGCACTCATCCACGGCATCAGCCGCTTCATCCGCATCACGGCCCTCTGCATCCCCTTCCTCGCCGTTGGGTTGCCCTCCACGTTTATGTTCCTCGGGATGGGAAAGGCCAACTACAGCCTGCTGTGTACGGTCCTCAACGAAGTGGTTGGGGCTGTATCCGCCACCTACGTGCTCGGCTTCGTCTGCGGCCTGGGCCTCGTCGGCATCTGGTGGGGCTTCGTGCTGGGACGTGGCCTGGCCAGTGTCTTCAATTTCATTTTCTCACGCTACACCATCAACCGGCTCAAATGATTAAGAAATGGCTCCAATGATCAAGAAAAAGAATGTTGTTGTCATCGACGACCAGGGCGACCTGCTCCATCTCCTGACCGTTTCGTTTATCGACAATCCCACGATTCAGCTCGTCCGGACAAGTTCCGATCTCGACAATGTGAACCAGGCGTTAGGTCTCGAGGACTATTTCATCATCGTCAACGAGGAGGGGCTGAAGAACGACATCACCCCGCTGGTGAAACGCCTTCATGCCCGCAACCGGTTCACCATCGCACCCATCATCGTCGCCACCGGCAAGCGCTACGAGCTGAGCGAGGATGTGCAGAAGCTGGTGCCCGTCATCAGCGTCATTCCCAAGGACGTCGAGACGGCCCGCCTGGGACATCACCTGAGCAACATCATCGATTCCATCGAGTCGAACCGCAACTTGAATGCGCTGTCGGGCCTGCCGGGCAACAGTGTTATCGGTCGGAAGATACGCGACTGCAAGGCTGCCGAAAAGGACTTTGCCGTGATGTACATCGACCTCGACAACTTCAAGGAATACAACGAATACTACGGCTTCTACAAGGGCGACCAGGTGTTGCTCTTCCTGTCGCATACGCTCACGGCTTCGATGCGCGAATGTGGAGCCGAAACCGACTTCGTGGGCCATGTGGGAGGCGATGACTTCATCATGATCCTCCAGCACCTCGACGTCGTGAAGGAGATTGGCGACCGCATCATCGCTCACTTCGACGCGGGCATCTCCGATTTCTACGCCGAGAAGGACCTGCAGAACGGATTCATCGAGACGCGTAACCGTGCCGGCCAGCTCGAGCGCATCAACATCATGAGCATCTCCATCATCGTGATGTATTCCGACGAGATACGCTCCACACCCGTCAACGAGGTCTATAAGCGCATGATGCTCTACAAGAAGCGCGCCAAGATGGTGCGCGGCAGCGTGCTGCTCAAGGATTTCAAGTAATGAGATAAAGCTGCTTGTGGATAAGAAAAAGCTGGAATTCATTTCCTATGAATAATGATACAAACTGTTTATATGCCATCTTCTATTCATTCTGGCGGATGGGTACATGGGGTCTGAAGTCAGATAAATCGAGAGATTATAGGAGGAGTTCTGTTAGAGCCAAAACCAGGGCAGAAAGATTAATGGGCACCATGATACTATTGAATCTGTCATTTTTTGTTTGCCTGATAGGCGGATATCTCGAAACAATAGGATTCAATTTTACATGGTCGGTACTGGTTCTTTTGATTTTATGTCTATTGTTTGTCACCTACCTTGATTATACCGTATTCGAGGAAAAACGATATCGTAAGTATCTCATTCAATATGATAAAAGAGATTCTTCCTGGAAAAGAAAATGGTGCATTATCTCGATTGTATATGTATTATTCTCTTGTGGTTGTCTAATCCTTGGTATTATAATAAGTGATCTCATACGGTCATAGGCCTTGTATGTTTGGCTCTCAATCTGGTGAAAGGGTAAAAACAAATTGCCAGGCATCCAGTTCGCAGATGCCTGGCAATTTTCATTAACCAAATAATAAAGGCTGCAATCTTTTTCACAAGATTGCAGCCAGGTACCCCAAGCGGGGGTCGAGATTTGTAAATAGCATTAATGTCAATTCAATTTAATAACGTTAATTCTAATCTAATATTGATTGATATATAGCATATTATAAATTTGATTTTAATTATTAATTATTTATCCCTATTGAGTGGAATTTAACAGATGTGGGGAAAATGTGGGGAAAATATTTGGTTGATTTAATATCTTTTCTTATCTTTGCACCGTCATTAATTCCAATTATAAAAATGAAGATTACGTTTATTATTAAAAAAACAGTCAAACGGTATGACACAGAATCAGTAGCTACTATCTATCTGCGCTTACGGGATGGGAGGCGATTGGATTCAGTGGCACCAACGAGGCTTGCTGTTAATCCCAATCTTTGGGATGAGAAGAATGAGTGCATAAAGTCTAAGGCTGTCTGCGACTCAGTTTATCGGGCTGAGATAAACCAGAAGCTTCGGGATCTAAGGAGTTTCAT
>JAEEGI010014716.1_pt1 | contig 16412 bp, 10 predicted proteins | sample 8958751 | NCBI WGS metagenome assembly JAEEGI01 (sample SAMN16246545, study PRJNA631951) | gut metagenome | biome: gut microbiome; feature: rumen; material: KS-attached | host: Bos | place: Iran: Karaj | collected 2018-10
GGTAAGGCTAAATCAGATGTCTATGGTGACGACCGCTATAAGAGTGAGAAGATCGAAGGACGCCGTTCTTATCCATGTATCAAGAAGTTCCTCGATGACCAGTACAACCCCAGCTATCCTACTCATGACCTGAGCTACCGCGACATCATGGTGCTCCGTTTGGCTGAGATGTACCTCATCAAGGCAGAGGCTGAACTCGCTACTGGCGGCAACGCCCTGAGTACTATCAACGAGCTGCGCACTGCCCGTGCCATCGCTGGTAAGGACAACACCATCAAGGGTACTGTTGATATCGAGACCATCCTGCAGGAGCGCGCTCTTGAGCTCTGCGGTGAGTACCAGCGCTGGTTCGACCTGAAGCGTACCCACACGCTCATCAGCCACGTGAAAGCTTATAACGCACAGGCTTCTGGTAACATTGCTGCCAAGCACTACTATCGCCCGATTCCTCTCAACGAGCTCGAGGCTGTTACCAACCGTGCTGAAATCAGTGTTTCTCAGGATGCTAATGGCGTACTCCAGTACACCTCTACTACTGATGGCATGTGGCAGAATCCTGGATATTAATCCTATTTCTCCATATTCATTCAATCTCCCGTTCAATCGAGCGGGAGATTTTTTTTGTAGTCTAACGTTAACATTCTATAATTATCAGATCAGCCTTTTTACTTTACCCGCATGAATACGTTAAATATTAATGACCACACTTATTATCAACAGAACTAAATTTACATATATGAATAAACGTATTCTTTTATCACTGGCAGTGCTGGCCACAACCGTTGGCTGGGCACAAGACCTGAAACTTAATGACCTCGAGTACTTCGAGCGCCAGGGTGTGAACGTACTCGTCTATAGCAACAGCTTCAACGGCGGTTTCAACGACGAGAAGAATTCTGGTATTGAGGTTATCCATCACGGTGTGCGCACAATCCAAGGAGGTGCCGTCCGTCTGAACAACACCCCGGAGCAGTGGGATCTCGTGCCAACGATGACCAGCCGAAAGGTGGATCGTGAGAAAGGTACCATCGAGGTGGGACTGCGCTACGATTACTATGATTTTGACAGCCGCGTCGTGGTCACAGCCAAAGGCAAGGCTGTGGAGATTGCCGTATGGCTCGACAAGCCCGTCCCAGAGAAACTGGCTGGCGAAGCAGGTTTCAATCTGGAGTTCCTGCCCTCGCAATACTGGCTAAAGACATTCACGATGGACGGTCGACTGAACCGTTTCCCACGTTATGCCACCAGTCAGACCATCGCACGACCAAACAGCGAGAAGCCCCGTCAGTTTAAGGGTTTCAAGACCTACGACGATCGCGGTACCGATCAGTTTGTCGATCCCCTACCCCTCGAAACTGGGCACTCTATCGTGATGGCTGCAGATGCGCCTGAACGAATGGTCCGTATCAGCAGTGACGATGCCGAGTTGAAACTCTATGACGGACGTATGCTGGCTCAGAACGGTTGGTTCGTACTGCGTAGCGTATTGCCGAAGGGTAAGACGGGTAAGGTAGTCACTTGGACAGTAGAACCTCACGCCATCCCAGGATGGATCCGTGAGCCGAATATCGGATTCTGTCAGGTAGGCTACACTCCGGAACAGCCAAAAGTAGCCGTCATCGAGCTCGACAAGCAGGATCAGCCCCAGACGACTGCTACACTCATGCGAATTAAGGCTGATGGCAGTACTGAGGAGGCCTTCAAGGGCGACATCCAGAACTGGGGTCCCTACTTCAAGTATAATTATGTGAAGTTCGACTTCTCGTCAGTCCGCGAACCAGGTGTCTACTACATCCAGTATGGCCATACCAAGACTAACAATTTCCTCATCGACGAACATGTCTACGACAAGATTACTGATGCCACCACCGATGTCTGGGTGCCCATCCACATGAACCACATGTACGTCACAGAAGGCTATCGTACCTGGCATGGAGAACCTTTCAAAGAGGGCTATCTGCAGGCACCCGAGAGCGACCACTTCGACTTACACCGCCAAGGAACAACCACAGACACAAAATATAAACCCTACGAACTTATTCCAGGCCTGAATGTCGGAGGATTCTTCGATGCAGGTGATTTCGACATTGAGACGGGCTCAAACATCAGCGTGGTACAGAACTTCATCCGTGCCTGGGAGCTTTTCAAGCCCATGCGCGACGAAACCTTCGTCAGCCAGAAACAACGCTACGTCGACCTCCATCGTCCAGATGGCGTGCCCGACATCCTACAGTTTATTGAGCATGGCACACTCAACCTCGTGGCTCAGGCTGAGCAGATCGGGCACATGGCACAGACACTCTCAAACTCTGTCCTCGACAACTATCATCATCTGGGCGATGCAGCCTCCATCACCGACGGTCTACACTATGATCCCAGTCTGAAACCCTACGAGGTATCAGCCGATGGCAAGCGCAGTGGCACCCCCGATGATATGTGGGCCTTCACCACGCGTAATCCCTATCTTGACCTCCGTGCCGCCACCATGTTCGCTGCTGCCAGTCGTGCCCTCCGTGGCTATAACGACGATTTGGCCGAGCGCGCCCTCACCCAGTCGAAACGACTCATGAAGGAGGGTACGGAGCTCATCAAAGAACTTACAGCCAAAGGCCGTCAGGATGTGACCGACTACAGTTGGCTCGACGGTTTCGAATTTGGAAGCAATTCTGCTGCCAAACCCGACAAAAAGCGTCAGAAACTGATAGAGCGCAGTCGCAGGAACAGTGAACTGCTAGGCGACATGGCAACAAACCTGCAGCTCTACGGAGCCACACAAGATAAGCAGTATCTCGACAACTTCGAAAAGCAAATCTGGGATGCCCTAGAACTGGCACTGCCTTACAACATGCAGACAGCTCTCGACGCCGTACCATATATGGACGAGACCTACAAGCAGAAACTGCGTCCCTACGTGGAGAAATACAAGGATTACATCCAGAACTTCGACAAGCAGAATCCCTATGGTGTACCCATCGGACTGGGCAACTGGGCTGGTGTGAATATGGTGCTTAACTTCGGCATCGCCGTGAACTATGCCCACCTCTACTATCCAGATATCGTCAGCAAGGATGAGATTTACCGCGTTGCCAACTGGCTTTACGGCTGTCATCCCTATCACAACTACTCATTCGTAGCCGTCGTAGGAGCTGCCCGCCCCAAGCAGGTGTTCTACGGGAACAACCGTGCCGACTTCTCTGCAATCCCAGGCAATGTGGCTCCAGGACTACTGTTCCGCAAGCCCGATCATTTTGAGAATTTCGACGACTGGCCCTTCCTCTGGGGACAGAACGAAGGCACCATTGCTGGTAATACCCAGTACATCATTTTCGGTTCTGCCTTCAAGAACTTAGTCCAAAAACAATAATATCCCCCATAAGAGTTCCCCCACTTCAATTTGAGTGAGGGAATTCTTTTTTTCCTTCAAAATGCTTTGGTCTCAATTAAAAACCGTATCTTTGTGGCGTGATTTGAATATGACAGCTAAATGGCAAAAGAACAATCAGCGACAAAGGAAAGGCAACGAACGGACCTGAAGGAGCCGCGACGCTATAAGGTGACCATCTACAACGATGACTTCACCACCATGGAGTTTGTTGTGAAGATACTGACGCAGGTGTTTTTCAAGAGTGAGACTGAGGCAGAGGCACTGATGCTCCAAGTTCACCATTCCGACAAAGCGGTAGTGGGCATATACAGCTATGACGTGGCAACCTCGAAAGTAAGGAAAGCAACGAGAATGGCCCGCGAAGCTGGCTTCCCACTTCGTCTGACCGTAGAACCAGAAAAAGAGTAATATGGCAGAGATCAAACAGACAGAACGCGCAGCCAGAGTGCTAAAAGACACGATGGACTGCTGCAAAGACTACAGACATGAATTCGTGATGCCAGAACACCTGTTATTGGTACTGGCAGACGAGTTCTGCTTCGACAGAACACTCAATATCTTTTATCCGATCGAAAGCTTTGTAGAACGACTGGAAGAGAGGTTGGAGGATGTAGAGACTGTACCTGAGGGAACAGACTACGAACCAGAAACCTCGATACAGATGGAGCAAGTGATTGAGATGGCCTGCGGACAGGTCATCAACAGCAGTGCTACGGCACTGGACCTGCCACACCTCGTGATGGGCATATTACAGTTGAAAGAGTCGTGGGCATGCTATCTGCTGAAAGATGCGCTAGGCGACAAGGAGAGCAACTTCATGAGCGAGTTGATCAGTGTCTGTGAATTTGACGACCATCTTGCAAAGGAAACGGGCAAGCACCAGCAAGAGGCTGCCTGGCGACGACTAGTAACCTGCATGAACGAACTTTACCAAAACCATAATCCCCTGATAGGTCGTGAGCAGGAGTTGGAGCGCACGATTCAAGTGCTGTGCCGTCGCGACAAGAATAATCCACTGCATGTGGGTGAACCTGGGGTGGGCAAGACGGCCCTTATCTGGGGACTGGCAAGGATGATTGAAGAGGGACGCGTGCCTAAGCGCCTGAAAGGTAGTCGTATCTACCAGCTCGATATCGGGACGCTGTTGGCGGGTACGCAGTATCGTGGTGACTTCGAGAACCGCATCAAACAGATCATGGACGGCATCCAGGAAGAGAGCGATAAGAATATCGTCTACATCGATGAGATACACACATTGGTGGGCGCTGGAGCCACCGGCGAGGGATCGATGGACGCGTCGAACATGCTGAAGCCGTACCTGGAAGCAGGTTACATCCGCTTTATCGGCTCTACGACCTACGAAGAATACAACCGTCACTTTTCGCGTTCAAAAGGATTGGTACGCAGATTCCAACAGATAGATATTCCAGAACCGACACCAGATGAGACGAAACACATCCTGAGGCAGTTGCGCGAACAATACGAACAGTATCATGGCGTGACTTACGACGAAGCTGCACTCGACTATGCTGTGGATGCAAGCTATAAGTTCGTGAACGACCGATTCCTGCCCGACAAGGCTATCGACCTGATTGACGAAGCGGGCGCCAGTGAGGAAGTAAGAGGGGAAAAAGCTCACGGAAGAGTGACGAAAGCAAAGATATCTGACGTGCTGGCCAAAACCTGTAAGGTGGATGCTATGGCCATGAACGAGGAAGACGACAATTCACAACTGGAGACACTGGCACCACGATTATTGTCGAAAATCTACGGTCAAGACGAAGCCATCAGACAAGTGGTGGAATCAGTTCAGTTGTCAAAGGCAGGTTTGACCGATGATAACAAGCCATTGGCCTCACTGCTGTTTGTAGGACCTACAGGTGTAGGAAAAACGGAGGTTGCACGAGTCCTGGCCCAAGAGCTGGGGATTACCCTACTACGCTTCGACATGAGTGAATACACAGAGAAACACACTGTAGCTAAGTTGATTGGATCGCCAGCAGGTTATGTGGGCTATGAAGACGGTGGCCTGCTGACAGATGCCATCCGCAAGACGCCCAACAGCGTTCTGCTGCTCGACGAGATTGAGAAGGCGCATCAGGATATCTACAATATTCTGCTACAGGTGATGGATTATGCCAAGCTGACGGACAACAAGGGACGCAAAGCAGACTTCCGTAACGTGATTCTCATCATGACCTCGAATGCTGGTGCACAGTATGCAGGACAAGCAAACATAGGCTTTACAGGTAAGGTCTCACGAGGCGAAGCGATGTTGAAGCAGGTGAAGAAAACCTTCAAACCCGAATTTATCAATCGACTGACAGGAACAGTGGTTTTCAATGATATGGATCGGGAGATGGCTACACTGATTCTAAAGAAGAAACTGGGTGAGTTGCAAGAGAAGCTGGCAACCAAGCAGGTAACGATGACGCTGAGCGACGAGACGTTCGAGCTATTACTAAATGAAGGGTTCACGCATGAATATGGTGCCCGGGAGATGGATCGTGTGATTGCCCAGCGGCTGAAGCCTCTGCTCATGAAAGAAATACTTTTCGGCAGCCTGAAACATGGTGGCAACATTGAGATCGTAACTAAAGATGGCAGTATATCAATTAGATAAAGACCTATGGTTTCCTGACCCGCATCTGGGCGAGGACGACGGGTTGGTAGCAGTAGGTGGCGACCTCAGTGTAGACCGTCTGCTATTGGCTTATTCCAACGGGTTCTTCCCTTGGTTCTCGTTTCGTAACAATCAGGAGCCTCTGTGGTTCTGTCCGCTGCAACGCTTTGTCATCTTCCCCAGTGAGATTCATGTGAGTCACTCCATGCAGCAACTGATTCACAAAAGCCAGCTAAAGCCCACCATCAACAAGGACTTCGAGGGTGTCATCCAAGGTTGTGCCACAGCGCAGAACCGTCATAAGGAAGAAGGAGCCTGGCTGGGACCTAACATGATCGAAGCCTACACAGAGTTGCACCGACAAGGTTTTGCGGCAAGTGTAGAGATCTGGGATGAAGACCGCCTGGTGGGTGGGCTCTATGGCGTAAACCTCGGCTGCGCCTTCTTTGGCGAGAGCATGTTCTCACTCGTACCTAATGCCTCGAAACTGGCACTCATCCACTTGGCCCACATGTTCGAGATCTTGGGTGGCAAACTCATCGACTGCCAGTTTGAGACACCTCATCTCCGTTCGATGGGCGGAAGATTCATCCCCTACGAAGAATACATCGGCATCATTTCCAGTAGATAGCATAAAGGCTCGCAGTAGTTGCGAGCCTTTTCTATATCATATTTCCTTTCAGGATCAAATCACGTGAAGGCCGAGGAATACCATCAGACCATTCATCAGGATCCAGAAGATAGCGAATGGCATTGTCTTACGCATGATATCGCCATCCTGTCCCTCCATGTCGCAGGCAGCAGTAGCAATCGCTATACTCTGCGGTGAAAGCAGTTTACCACCCTCAGAACCAGCACAGTTGGCAGCAGCGAGCCAGTTGGTCTCACTACCACTGACACCGAAGAAGGTTCCCTGATTGACCAATCCGAGGTCGCTGGCGGCAGTAGCCTGGAGTTTTCCGAAGAGGATATTGGCGTTCGTAGCACTACCCGTCACGAAGGTGCCGATAGAACCAATCAGCGGTGCAAAGAACGGGAACGCAGCGCCAGTCAACATGACAAGTCCCTTAGCAATATCGTTGGTCATACCTGTATTATTCATCAGCATAGCCATCGCAACGAGGCAGCAGATGGTGACCACAGTCTTCTGCAGATTGATGGTGGTCTTGGCCAACAGCTTCATCAGGCGACCAAAACTCATACCCTGAATCAGACCACCAATCACAGCACCCAGGAAGATCATCAGACCAGCATTCGACAACCAGCCAAACTTAAACGTGTTGCCGATGACGGGTAATTCAAACTTGGTAACGAGTGTCTGGTTGAGCAGTTCATTGATGGGAGGCACAATCTTACTGCTGATGAGAATGAAGAAGATAATCAGTCCATAGACACTCCAAGCCTTGAGGGTTTTCGCAGTGCCAAACTTCTTTTTCTCGACAATCACCTCGTCAGCAGGATTCTCGTCCTTGATGAAAAGCTTATTGTAGATAAGCATTGCGATGATAGCAGCAACAGAACCAAGGATAGCAGGCGTCTCCGGTCCAATAAAATGGGCACAGCAGAACTGAACGATGATAGAGAACATACCCACGAAGAGGGCGATGGAGAGATTCTTCAGGATCTTCGTACGGTCTGTCATCATCAGGATGAGGAATGGAGTTATGAAGAACATCAGAGAGAGCTGCAAGATGATGAAGGTGGCTACCTCACAAAGTTCCTCGGGCGTAGCCACACCACTGGCTGCTACCTGATTGGCAAGTGTCGTAGCAGGCAGACCAACGGCGCCAAAACCTACGGCCACTGTATTGGCTATCAGACAGATAACAGCTGAGAACATCGGCTTGAATCCCAGTCCTATCAAGATGGCAGCAGGGATAGCCACAGCCGTTCCGAAACCAGCCATACCCTCGAGCACACCACCAAGACCCCAAGTCAGCAGCAGCACGAGCAGACCTTTATCGGAGGTCATCTGGATAAACTGCGTCTTAATGGTCTCAATCTCCTTTGTCTCGCAAAGGATGTTGTAGCTGAAGATGGCACAGATAATGATCAGGATAATGGGGAAACAGGCTTTCAAAAAGCCTTCGATCACCGACCAGATAGTAATGCCAAAGATGGAGGCATCTGCATACTTAGCGGGCACAATGCCCATAGCAGGCACTGCGAACAATGCAAGAAGGATTGTTACAACAAGTGTGACTACCGCACTCTTGTAGCCTGACACTTTAAAGCCCATCATCAGAACAATGAGCAAGAGAATTGGGATAACGGAAATAAGAGCTGTCATAGGTTTGAATATTTATTATTTTCGGCAAATATACGAAGATTCTGTGATATAACAACAATAATTTAGTGAAAAAATCAAAAATGACAGAAAACTATTCACAATTCACTCGTCATTATTCACTTCTTTTTCGTATCTTTGCCCCAAAAGTATAACGTAAAAACCCAGAACGCCCTATGATGAATCAATTTCTAGCAGACCTCAGGCAGTTTATGCCGTCAGACCGTATTTATACCGACGAGCTTCGTACCCTCGGATGGGGAACAGATGCCAGTTTCTATCGCCAGATTCCCAAAGTGGTGCTTCGCAGCGATGGCGAAGCCGAAATTTCTAAGATTGTTGGGCTCTGCCGGAAATACAAGTTGCCTTTTACCTTCCGTGCAGCTGGTACCTCTCTCTCCGGTCAGAGTTGCACAGACAGTGTGCTGATTGTTGCTGGCAAGCACTGGGAGAAATACGAAATCGGTGATCATCAGGACACCATTAAGTTACAGCCAGGAATCGTAGGCGCCAGAGTCAATGAGATACTGAAGCCCTATGGTCGCGTTTTTCCTCCTGACCCTGCCTCGATAGGAAGTGCGATGGTGGGCGGCATCGTCATCAACAATGCCTCGGGCATGAACTGCGGTGTGCATGCCAACAGCGACCGCATGATGGTGTCGGCACGTATCATCCTGACTGATGGTACCGTGCTCGACACGGGTTCGGAGGAGAGCAAAGAGGCCTTCCGCAAGAGCCATCCAGAATTCCTGAAAAAGCTTGAGGCCCTGCGCGACAAAGTGAGAGCCGACGAAGAACTGGCCTCGCGCATACGCACCAAATATAGTATTAAGAACGTGACGGGTCTGAACCTGCGTCCTCTGGTGGCCTACGACGACCCCTTCGACATCATCGCCCACTCGATGGTGGGCAGTGAGGGTACACTCGCCTTCCTCTCGGAGGTGACGATGAAGACACTCTACGACTACAAGTACAAGGCCTCAGCGATGGTTTACTTCCTGACGATGAAGGAGAGCTGTGAGGCGGTAGTAGCGATGAAGAAGCTGAAGGCAGGCGATGAGGACCTGAAGATGAGTGCAGAGAACCTGGCGGTGAAGAGCGCTGAGATGCTCGACTACATGTCGCTCAACTCTGTGGACGATCCCGTGTTCCTGCAATATAAGAAAGATGTAGATGCTGGCAAGATCGAAGGTGTAGAGCCAGGCGACTACCACAACCTGACAGCGATTCTCACGGAGACCAAGGGCGTCACCCACGAACAACTTCTGGAGAAGATCGAAAAGATCAAGGCGTGTCTGGGGCAGTTCAAGCTCTATATCCCAGCAGAGTTTACGGAGGATCCTGCTGTCTACGGCAAGTACTGGGCCATCCGAAGCGGAATCTTCCCCAGTGTGGGTGGAACGCGTCCCATCGGTACCTCATGCCTCATCGAGGATGTGGCCTTCCCCATCGAGAGTCTGCCAGAGGCTACCGTGAAACTGCAGAAACTGATAGCCGATCATGGCTACAACGATGCCTGTATCTACGGGCACGCCTTTGAGGGCAACTACCACTTTATCCTGAACCAGAGCTTTGCCGACGAGCACGAGGTGGCACGCTATGCAGAGATGATGCGCGATGTTGCCAAGCTGGTGGTTGAGGGCTACGACGGCTCGTTGAAGGCCGAGCACGGCACAGGGCGCAACATGGCACCATTCGTGAAGTACGAGTGGGGCGAGAAGGCTTATGAGACGATGAAGGAACTGAAGGCCATCTTCGATCCTGAAGGACTGCTGAATCAGGGCGTCATCTTCAACGATGATCCAGACTGTTTCATCAAGTGCCTAAAGCCACTGCCCGTGCTAGACTACGACTTTGCAAGTGTGCCTGATGGCGGACACTATCTGATGGACCCAAAACTCTCGACAGCCAAGGAAACCATCGAACAGGTGAAGCGGGCCAACAAGTGCATCGAGTGTGGATTCTGCGAGGTGAACTGTATGTCGTGCGGACTGACCCTCTCTTCAAGGATGCGTATTGCCGTTCAGCGCGAAATCCGCGAGCTGGAGGTCACTGGGCGCGATCCTCAGCGGGCAGCTACACTGCGCAAGCAATATAAGTACTATGGTGATCAGACGTGCGCGACAGATGGTCTTTGCTCAACCTCGTGTCCGATGAAGATCAACACGGGCGAACTGACTCACCTCATACGTCAGCTCGACATGAACAAATCGACGCTGGGCTATCAGGTCGGAGAGTTTGCTGCCAACCACATGGCAGGCATCAAGTCAGGTCTGCGCGTAGTACTCGATGTGGCACATCTGGCTCACGTCACCCTTGGTCCCACGCTGATGACCAACGTCTGCAGGACGATGAACAAGATGGGTATGCCGCTCTGGACAACAGCGATGCCTAAGAAAAAGAGACAGCCCAAGAAATCAGACCTCACGCAGTTTATCATCGAGAAGTCTATTCCTCATAAGGAGGAAGAACATTCAGACCTGAAGGTAGTCTACTTCCCAAGCTGTATCAATCAGACGATGGGACTCTCAAAAGAAGCCCCAGTAAAGCACGCTCTTGTCGACGAGGTAATCCAGCTGATGGCAAAGGCTGGCTACGAAGTGATCTTCCCCGAAGGTATGGAGCGGATGTGCTGCGGACAGATATGGGAGTCGAAGGGTATGCTCGATATTGCCGACCGTAAGAGTGCCGAACTGGAGAAAGCCCTCTGGGAAGCATCCGAGCATGGCAAGTATCCCGTGCTCTGCGCCCAGAGTCCTTGCCTGCATCGCATGCGCAAAGTCATGAAGAAGATGAAGCTCTACGAGCCTGCAGAGTTTATCATGACCTACCTGGTGGATCGTCTTGATTTCCATCCGACAGATAAGCGTATCGCCCTGCACCTGACCTGCTCTACACGCCAGATGGGTGTCGACAAGGATATGATCGCTCTGGCAAAGCTGTGCTCCACCAACGTCTATCTGCCTGAAGGTGTGGGCTGCTGTGGATTTGCCGGCGATCGAGGCTTCACTTTCCCTGAGCTGAACAAGTATGGATTAAGGAAACTCCGCCCGCAGATTGAGAAGAACAAGATCGAGGTGGGTTACTCCAATAGCCGTACCTGCGAGATTGGTCTTGAAGCCAACACGGGCATCCCCTATATGAGTATCATCTATCTGGTTAATATCTGTACCACCCCTAAAAAAGGATAAGACATAACAGAACAACAACCATAAAGAAAATGAAAAAGATTATTCTATTATCCATCAGCCTGATGGTGACATTAGGGCTGATGGCCAAAGGGAATGAGAGCCGACAAATGATGGATTTCGGCTGGCAGTTCTCTCAAAACGGGAAGTGTATAACCGTGGATTTGCCACACGATTGGGACATCTATAAAGGCCCTAACCCTGACAAAGGAGCCACTGGCACTGGAGGCGGATGGTTTGATGGTGGCATAGGCGAATACAAGAAGATGTTCGCCACACCCAGCGCAGATCTGGTAAAACTTCACTTTGAGGGTGTCTACCAGCATGCCGAAGTCTTCATCAATGGTCAGAAGGCCGGACAGCACGCATACGGCTACACACCGTTTACGGTAGACGTCACACCTTATTTATATAAAGACAAGCGACAGAATGAAGTGGTGGTGAAAGTAGACAATTCACAACAGCCCAACTGTCGCTGGTATAGTGGTTCGGGCATCTACCGCCATGTGTGGTTACTGACGATGCCAAAGGTACACGTTGCCGAGAATGGCGTGTTCATAACGACAACAGAGGTCTCTGCAGAAAAGGCTAAGGTGAAAGTCGAGGTGGAAGTAGAGAATGAGTCAGAAGGAACCTGTCAGGCATTGGTGACTGTCAAAGGCTGCTCTGAGCAGACTGTCAGCCTGAAAGCTGGTGAACGACAGAAGGTCACATTCGACTACACCATCGGCAATCCACGACTCTGGTCGCCTGAGTCGCCTCATCTCTATACTGCCGAGGTGATGCTAAATGGAGAGCTGTCAGAGACAGTCAACTTCGGAGTACGCTCATTCTCATTCGATGCAGCGAATGGCTTTATGCTCAATGGCAAGAAGGTGCTTATCAATGGGGCCTGCGTACACCACGACGATGGTATTCTTGGTGCAATGGCATTTGATGCCGCTGAGATCCGGAAGGTAAGACAGATGAAGGAGGCTGGGTTCAACCTGATCAGAACCTCGCACAATCCTACGACCCGTGCCTTCCTCGATGCCTGCGACTCGATAGGTATGCTTGTCATCGACGAGGCCTTCGACGGCTGGCGCACACAGAAGAATCCATTCGACTACTCGACTGTCATCGATTCATGCTACCGCGAAGATATACATGCCCTTGTGGGACGCGACAGAAATCACCCTTGTGTCATCTCATGGAGTATAGGCAACGAGGTGATGGAGCGTAAGGACATCCGAGTGGTCTATACAGCACGACAGCTGAAAGCTGCTATTCTCGAAAAAGACACTACACGACCTGTTACGGAAGCCCTCTGTTCATGGGACAGCGACTGGGAAATCTATGATCCCCACGCAGAAGTACTCGACGTGGTTGGCTATAACTACATGATCTTCAAACATGCCTCCGACCACCAGCGCGACCCTAAGCGCATCATGTGGCAGACGGAGAGTTTTCCACGCGACGCTTTCAGGAACTGGGCGATCACAAGCGATTTCAACTACGTAGTGGGCGATATCGTATGGACAGGTCTCGACTACCTTGGCGAATCAGCCATTGGGCGCTACTACTATAAAGGAGAGCGTGAAGGTGAGCATTATGTAGAAGGTGGCATGCCTGAATGGCACGGGGCTTACTGCGGTGATGTAGACATTACTGGCTGGCGCAAGCCCATCAGCCATTACCGAGAGACATTGTGGAGCGACAATACAAGCCTTTATATGGCCGTGAAAGAGCCCGATGGCTATTTCGGCACGATACGTGAGACCGCATGGAGCGTATGGCCCACATGGGAATCTTGGTCCTGGAAAGGATGGGAAGGCAAGCCTGTGGAAGTGGAAGTCTATACCAAGCAGCCTGAGGTTAAGCTCTATCTGAACGACCAACTGATCGAGACAAAGAAGGTGAATCGCGACACGCAGTTTAAGGCTGTATTCACCATCAACTATCAACCTGGCACATTACGTGCAGAAGCTGGTGAAGAACGTGTTGAGCTCAGTACGGCAGGCGAACCTGCAAAACTGCGCCTGACAACAGACCGTCGTACTATCAAAGCCAACGGACAGGATCTGGCCTTCGTTACCATCGAGGTTGTCGACCAAGAAGGTCGTGTATGCCCTGAAGCTGCCATTCCTTGCGAAGTCAGTGTCAGCGGCAGTGGTAAGCTGCTCGCTGCAGCCAGTGCTGATCTTAAAGACACAGAGCCCTACACTTCACCACATGTAAAGACTTGGAAGGGACGAGCCTTGATTGCCGTACGCAGTGCGCAGAAGACTGGACGCGCAAATCTTAGTGTCAAGAGCAGTCTACCACCTGCTAGCCTCAACATCGTCACAACAAAGTAAACCACAATACTGACGTGTACAGAATAAATTGACGCTTTTTTAAAATTTTCAAAGTGTCAATTTATTCTATACACGTCAGTCAGGTGCTTCAAATTCTATATTCTTTTAATGCTGTTACAATGAGTTCCCTCTGAGCCATAAAAGAATTGTACGCTGTCTTGACCAAGTCCCAATTCCATGTCATCAGCCCGACACCCAAGCATTTCTTCAACGTCGGACAGAAGGCATTACGGTTGGTGCGCATATAGTCCTTGATGATTTCTTCGTCACTGACACCATAGGATCTTAACAAGGCCATACTGACAATCCCCGTCCTATCCTTGCCAGCAGTACAGTGAAAGAGCGTACAGATGCCTTTACTCGCATTATCTTTCAATGTCCAAACGGCTTTGTCCAATTGGCTTCGGGAGTATTCATCTGTCACAATGTCTGTATAGAGAGCCTTGAAGTCTGGCATCATTGCCTTCAGCTTTTCAGGATGTTTGCGCAAGTTTTTGACGATGGTCATTGGGTCTGAACCCGTCTCATGGGTAATGCCGACAGCCGCATCATTCAGTAAGGGAATTTGCAGATACTCAATTCCTTCAGGCAATGGGTCTGGAAATTCAGCCGACTCTACTGGTGTCCTGAGGTCGATGACGCACTTGATACCATACTTATTACAGAGTTCGGTGCATTCTTTGGGTGTTAGGATACTGAGCTTTCCACTACGCAGGAAAAGCCCCTTGGGGACGATACCGCCGCCAACGCTACCAAGGTCTCTCAGGTTCAGTTCTCTCTTCATCTATGTGCAAACAAGGTCCAACAAATCCATATTATTCAATTACTATCATTCTCATTTCAATATCTCTTCTAACAATGATTTCCAACAGTCAGGGACAATGATATGATGATTACCGATAGGATTAGTCAAGAAATAAGAGGCTTGACTTTTATCCGACAGCTGGATAACCTGTTGAGTACGGCAGAGATCTGGCTTTGACAGATTTCTGACCAATGTACCCTCTGCGATGAAACTGCGAGACAAGTCACCAGACACCTTGAATAAAGTGACCGCTCCTTCCTTCATATATCCCCTGATGCCCACACCAATGCCAGATTCAAAGTGTGTGTCGAACTCATAGCGCTCAACCATGTTCAACGGAATAGTACAATGGGCAAAGACTATCTCACCTGTTTCCGGGTCAATCGCTGAGGGATTTGCCTGAAAGCCAGACAGCCCAGTAATAGATTGGATAATCTTCATCGACAACATGGCTGGCACATCACCCTCGCAGCCTGCCACAAACCCTTCGGAATTCAGCTTTGCCAAAGCCAGACAGCCTGTATTCTTCACAGTGCTCAGCAAGTCAAAGCATCGTAACGTAAACCCTTGGAGCTGTTGCTTGTCAATGATGTCTCTCAGTGCCTTGTATATCCTGTTGGCTCCTGGGAGAGACTTTCTTATCATTTCCCTGTCAGATGATTCACTTGGCATTTCTTCTGGGATGGCAGCAATCGTATCAAGAAGCATATTCATAGGCACATCCACTAATTCCACACCTAACCGTTGCTTCACAACGTCAACATCAGCACAGCTGGAAATCAGCCAGTCAGAAGGTTTTCCGATAACACCCAACCGACAGCCATTCATCTTTTTCCTCGCTCCCTCGACCTTTTCCAGAAGTAAGATTCGACTGGTGATATACTCAGGCCTGCCATGAATGATCTCCCCACAGAGATTATTCTGTCGGAGATATGAGAGAATCTCCATCGATGCGGCAAGTGAATTGCTCTTCCCGGAAGTCAACAAGTAGAAGGGACGGTCTGATTTCTCCCGTAATTTGGGTAACAGCCTTTTGAAAATGCCTTCCGTCCCACCAGTCCTTACAAAGATCAGGTTGAGTGTATGGCTTCCATAATCGGAGTAGTCGCTGCCCTTGAACAAATGGTCAATACCAAGACTGCCAAGAAAATCCTTGGTTACGGCATCGACAGCTTGTTCGTCGTGAAGTTCAGATGTCAGTGTAAATATAGCAGTTTGTACCATAAATTAAAAATATTTGAATCAACAGATGTAGCATAGCTATAGCGGATCTTGTTCAGTTGTAATGGTTGGCTTATCTTCAAATTGTTCCATTGTTTCTCCTAATCTTTGTTGTAAAACGGGGCAAATTTACTCATTTTTGATCGATTTTCAGTATTTTTGTGCAAACAATTAGGATTGTTTATGAATATGATAGAAATTCAGTCGAGTTTGCTTACGCTCGGGATTGCTCAAACATGTTTGGCTATTCTCTCGCTGAATCGTAAACTTCGCCAGCAATGAGATCGAAATGTTGGAATACTGGCGGTGTCGGTGCTAAGTCGTAATAGTCTATCTCGGCTATCGGCAGACAGAAGTATTCCATCTGGTCATAGCTCGTATAAAGACGAGGCAGCACGGGATTATGGTCGTATATCCATCGCTTCACATCATCCTCGACGTTAAAGTTCACCATGCCTGAGCATCTAACGGATATATTATCTGCGTAGGCCAGTATCTCAACATTGGGATTCTGGCGTAACTCCCGATAGACTGCCTTTTGGGCAGAAGTGGCAAAGTAGAGCACAT
>JAEEGI010014717.1_pt1 | contig 16412 bp, 14 predicted proteins | sample 8958751 | NCBI WGS metagenome assembly JAEEGI01 (sample SAMN16246545, study PRJNA631951) | gut metagenome | biome: gut microbiome; feature: rumen; material: KS-attached | host: Bos | place: Iran: Karaj | collected 2018-10
CCAATCCCCAATCCCCAATCCCCAATCCCCAATCCCCATATATATAGATAATGTTAAAATTACAAAAAAAAATATTATTAAATTAATAATTTTTATTTTAATTTTTTATTTAAATGAAATTTGAACAATTCTTGTTGATTTATACTTTTTAAATTTAAATCATTCTAAAATGGAAAAATAGTCCTTATTAAATGATGAATTAAATGAAACATATTGATTCTTCAATAGAATTGATGTTTAATGATTAATTTGTTTTTTAATTTCATATGAATAAAAATAATATAATTTCTAATTTACACTTTTTTTCATTTAATTGATTGATTAAAATAAAAATAATATTTTGAAATAATTCAAAATTTTTCTAGTAATTCAAGAAACTAATAGATATTTTTTTTTCATTTTGAATTGTTTTTTTTTATTTGTATATTCTATTACAACTTTAAACAATCCATATATATATTCTTTTCAAAATTTTTTTGTTCTTTTTCAATTAATTCTTTAAATTTTCATATACTAAGATAAACATTTTAAAATTATATATTTAAATTCAAAATATATAAATAATTTTATTGATTCTTCTTTATATAAGATAAATTTTTAATATATAAAATAATAATAATTGAAACATAATTAACAATTTTATAAACTAAAATGAATATTTTTTTATACAATTTGTGTTGAAGAATATTTTTTCTTAAATTTATTTTCAACAATAAAAATATATATTTATATAATAAAATTAAAATTAATACTAATATACTATATATTAAAATTTATTTCTTTATTTTACTAATTACAAATATTATTTTTGAATTTTTATTATTTATTTTATCTTTTTTTGAATTAGATTTTAATTTATTATTCTTTTTTTTATTTTTAGGAATAATATTATTTAAATTATTAGGATTTAAATTATGTACAATTGAATCAATAAGTGATTTATCATTATTAAATTCACATTTCTTAATATCACTTTTCTGAATATTATTATTTTCATTTATATTAATATTTTTTTCTTGTTGTGGAGGTTCAATCATATTATTATTTTCTTGCAAAGTAATATTTTTATTAATCATAAATTTAGTTAAACATTCAATAAATTTCTGTTCAATATTTTCTTGATATTGATTGATAATAACAATTTGATTTTGAGTAGGATGATTAATTGTAATATTATTATTATATTTTGGAAATTTAAAATTATTATAATAAAAATTATCATCTTCTCTTTCAAATTTCCTATTTAAAAAAGATTGATAAAAATCAGGAAAAATTTGTGGATTTCTCCATTGACAATTATATTCATAATTATAAGTAATTGTCTTTAATTCTTTTAATCTTAATTGAAATAATTGATCATAAATATATTTATAATTAGGTTTATCTTCATATTTCAAAGATCTAATATAATTAAAAATATTTAAAATGCCATCTTTATTTTTAGTAGTAGTTAAAAATAAATTTTCTTTAGGATTAAATAAGCATTTTTCTTTCATTTTTTGAATATCTTCTTTATCATCTTTACAATTTCTCCAAGGTAAATTTTCATTTAACAAATCTAAAATCATGAAAAAAAAGACCATAAATCATCTCTTCTCGATAAATCCATTTTATAATGAGCATTTAAAGAAGCATAAGTTAAAGTACCTCTAAAATCAGTATTACTTCTTGGAGGAAAAGGTTTATAATTTTTATCTAAATGAATTTTAGCAAGTCCAAAATCAATTAAATAAATATTAATATCATTTATAGGAACTCCAAGAGAATAATTTTTATTTAAATTTTCTTCATCATTTCTTCCTAAAACAAAATTTGTAGGTTTTATATCTCTATGAATATAACCTTTATTATGTATATTTTCTATTGCTGTTATGGATTGTAATAAAATATCATATGCTAAAATAGAATTAAAATTTAAAAATGTTTTTTTAAATATTCCTAAATTTTTACCTAATAATTCCATTTCTATACAATTTAAATTTGATGTTCTACAAATTGTTAAATTTTCTATAAATTCATATATTCTTGGAATATGAGTTATTCCTTGTAAATTTTTTAATATATCATATTCTGTTTTTAATATTCTTTTTAATTTATCCTTTTTTTCTACTTTTAATGCCACGTAACAACAATAATTTTCATCATAAGCTTTAAATAATTGACTAAATGAACCTTCTCCTAATTGACATTGAACATAAAATCTTGATTTCATTACTGTCATTAATTTTTTATTTTTTTTGTAGAAAAAAATTATAAAATATTATTATTCTTTAATTTAAATTTTACTTTTTTCACATATTTTCTTGTTAATTTTATTTAAATAAGAAAAACAAGTAAAAAAAAGTATTAAATATAATAAATAATAGTTATGTACTTTTCATTATCTAATTCCCAAGAAGATAAATTAGATTTCATCATTTATATTTAAAAAAACAAATAATTGAATTCATAATTTATTAAAAATATTATTCAAAATTTGTGTTATAATAAAGTTAAAAATTTTTAGCATTTATTTTTTATTTTCTAATTTTTTAAAAGTATTTGAAATTGAATTTCCAACTTTAGATAATCCAACTTTAACAGTACTAAAAATACTTTTCTTTTCATTTTCATTATTATTAACATTATAAGTAGAATAACTATTAAAAGGAGTATTATTTTTTTGATTATTATCACTGTTTTCTATTTTCTCATTTTTATCTTCTCCTTTAATTTTTTCTTTAACAAATTCATAACCATTAATACTTTTCTCTTTTATCAAACTCCCAAAATTATATAAACCATTTTTAATAACATCAATTTTATTTTTCTTCAAAGAATTATCTGAAATATTATAATTATTAGAATAAATGTTTGGATTATTAATTTGATATCTTTTTGAATTCCCATCAAATGAACTATAAAATGGTTCTACATTATTATTTCTTATTAAATTTTCATATCTATATATTGTTTGTTCCATATCATTTCTTAAATTTACCATATTATGTCTTGCTTCATTATTATTCATCATTGAAAATTGGATAATTAAGTTTCCCATTGGAGATATATTATCCTTTAATTCATTTATTCCTTCTTTCAAATTATTAAAATTCGATGAATATTTTCCTTCATTTATATATTCATTATATTTTCTTATTTTTTCTCTCCATATATTTTTTATTTGTTCTGGGTTATCCAATAAATTTGAATTTAAATTATAATTATTTGAATTCTTATTATTGTTTGAATATTCATTTTTATCATTATTATTATTATTATTACTGTTTATATTATTATTTTCATATTGAAAAAAATTGTTATTATTTCCTAAATCAAAATCATTAAATAAAATTTCATTATTATTCATTTGATTATTTCGAAAATTTTGATTGGAATTATTTTGATTTAAATTTTGATAATAATGACTCTTAAAAGAATTAACATTAATATATTTATTATAAGTTTTCAATTTAAAATCAGTATTTGGGAAAACAATTCCATTTTTTTTTAAATAATCATATTTTATTGTAAAATTAGGATATTTACTATTATTTGTAATTCCCCATTTTTGAATTAAATATAAAATTTTCTTCTGTAAATTAATACTTGTTTCAACATCTTTTCTAAGTCGAAAAAGAAAAGTATTTAAAAAATTATCTTGGGAAATTAATTTAACAGTTTTTTCAGAACAAAAATCAACAAGAAAATCAATTACATCATATAATATTTCTTTATTTGAATTTTGTAATTCATTTTGAATGAATAGAATAAATTCAAACGTGTTATTATTTTTTTCAATCTCAGTTAATAAATCAATCCAATAATATTCTTGACAACCTTCATTTATAATTAAAGTAACAAATTTATTGATTATATCTTGACAACTCATTTTATTATAATTATTTATTTTTTTTTATAAATTAATTATTAAAAATAATAATATTATTCTATAATTAAAATGAGAAAGAAAATAAAAAAAATATATAATCGAATTTACACTTTATAAATAATATATTTGAATTAATTTATTTTATTTTTTAGGTTCTAAAATATCCATAATTATCTTTTTTGACTCTTCAGTTAATTTATAATATTCAATTTTTGGATTTATTAATTCTTTAATTACTTCTTTATCTAATCCAAATTCAATCATATTATCAGCTAAAGGTATTAATTGAGCAAAAACAATATTATTATATTGTTTAATATCACCATTCATATAATTTAAATTAGAACTAATAGATTCTGTAATTCCAACTTGAATAGAATATAATATAAAATCATCCCAAAAAAGTTTATTTTTAAATAAAGGATTATTCTTTATTTCTTCTTGTAAAAATATTTTTTGATCATCTTTTTTTTTATAAAATGTTTGTGATAAAATAAGACAATTTTTAGCACTATAATAATCAGAATCATTCATTATTCTATTAAGTATTGAATTAATAATTTCTCCAATAATAACAAAATTTTCATTTGGAATTATAAATACACCATGATTTCTAAATTCATTTAATTTTTGAATAAATATTTCCCTATTATATTTACTGTCCATTAATTTTTTTATTTTATTTATTTCTTCTTTTGTTGGTTTTTCAAGTGAAATATTTTGATTTGAAAAAGCTAAAATTTTATTAGATATATTATTGGTAATTATTTTATCTTTTTCAATTTCAATATTATATTTTGGATTTTTCAAACTTAGTTTTTCATATAATTTATTTGCAATTTCAAAAATATCATTATCATCAATTTCATTAGATGTTAAATCTTTATATAAATCACATGAAAAAAGTTGTTCTTTATGAGTATCTAATAATTTCATTTTATAAGGTTCAATTTTAAATTTTCTAAAAGGTTTATTAATTAATTTATTTTTTTCAATTAATTTTTCAATTTCTTCTCCTAATTTTAATTCAATCATTTCTCTTAATTCATCATCTTGTTCTAAAAAAAGCATTTTAAAAGAATTTTTATAATTAATTATAAACTTTTGAATTGATTCTTTTAAGAGATTTACATTTGAACATAAAATTGTTTTTTTTGTATTTTTAAAACTTTCTATACTTGAAATAAAAGAATCTTCTAAATTTTGAATATTTGGAACTAAATTTATATATTCTTCTTCTGCTCTTTTCATTTCTTTTAATGATTCTTCTATTTTCTCATTCATATCTTTATTATTATTTTTTAATTTTGAAGACTTTTTTTCTTTTTGATATTTTATTAATAAATTTTCAGTTTCTTGTGCTTTTGAAAAAAAATTATTTTTTAATTTCTCCATTAATTTATTTTTAGTTTCTAAATCTTTTTTAGAATCAATATAATCAGATTCTATATTCTTTAATATTCTATCATTTTCTTCAAAAGTATTATTTACTTCATTTATTGATTGTGTTAATAAATTAGTTAATAATGAAAAAGCACCAATTTTTTCTTTTATTAATGATGGAATGAATTGTGTTAACTTATATAATTGACTCATATCACATTCATTATTTATTTCATTTTTTTTTAAATTATTACTATAATTTTTTTGTAAAATTTTCAAGTTCTTTAAATATTCTTTTGTAGAATCATTATATTTTGTAAAATAATCTCTTAGATTTTTTTTTATTTTTACTATCTCATTGTAATAAATTTCAACTTTTTTTAAATTTTCTGTTTCATTACATATTATATTCATTTTAATTATTTTATTTAAAAAAATGAAAAATAATATATAATAAATTTCTTATATTTTTTTAAATTTTTTTAAGTTATGTCTTCTAAAAGTTTATGTGCAATAGGAAAATTAGATATTGATTTAAATTTAACTTTAAGAAAATCAGAAGTTGAATTATTTAAATTTGATATATCAAAATATAATTCTGTTGAAGATTTAAAATATTTATTTTATCCAGAAGAAAAAAATGAAACAGAAGAAAATAATAAAAATGAAGAAGAAGAAAAACCAGATATAAATTATTTTGATTATATTTCCCTTTCATCAAATGATACATTTACTAATATGTTATTATTTATAAACAGAGCTTTCAAAGAGAAAATATTTGTAGAATTAATCTTATTAAATAAAATGGAATTTTCAGAAGAAAAAAAATTTGTGAAATCAATGATAGAACAAATCTGTTGTAAAAATTATTTTTTTATAATAGAAAATAAAGTATATGATATACCATCAAAAATAAATTTTAAAATTCAAATTTTAGAAGATGATACAGATAAAATAATAGAAAGTAAAAATTTTCAAATGTTTGAACATAATGAAATGCCAGATGAAACTTTAAGAGACAGAGATAAAAATTTATTTTATAAATTACATTATAATTTTAGTAAATGTAATTATTTCTTGTCTAATTTTGATGATATTATAAAAATTGAAGATGAATCACCTTATGATATAGCTTTATTTTTTAAATTATTGGTTTCTAACAATACAAAATTAAAAATTATCACTAATTTTTCTAAAAATTGTGCTAATGAATCAAGTGATTCTGAATTAATTAGTTCAATGAAAAAAATAATTGATTTATCTGATTATATTATTAGTGATAGGGAAACTTTTAATAATTTTTATGAAATTTATTTTAGCATATTTAAAAATCAAAAAGAAATAAATAAAATAAAAAAAAAAAAAACACCTAATTTAGATTATATAACTTTAGACACAGAAAAAAGAAGAAAAAATTTAGAAAGAACAACGATTTTAATTGAAAAATTACAATTAATAAGAATATATAAACAAGAAGGAATAAATATGTTTATATCATATGAAGAAGATTTTAATTGTAATGAAATATTTAAAATAAATAAGGAAAAAAATATAGAAATAATAAATAAAAACTATAATTATTTTTTAAGTATATTTATAGGAAGTTTTTTATCAAGATTACTTCATGAAAAAACTTTTAAAACTTGTGTTGAAGCAGGAATATTAAGTTTAAAAAATATGATAGAAATATCAAAAAGAAAAATTGATTATATTACAGATTTAGACTTTTATAATGTTGTAGTAACAACAAAGAAAAAAAGAAAATATCAAATAGAAAAGAAAAAAATATTATTTCAATTTAAAAATATTAAAAAAAAAGAAGAAGGATTTAATTTAGATTGTACTAATTTAAATAAAAATAAATTTGAAGAATACAATGCTCTTTTAGATGAAAATTGCCAAAGTTTTTTAACTAGTCCATTTATTAAAAATCATTTATTAAAACAAGGTTTCATAAGTAGAAAAGGTAAAATTTTAAAAGATCCTGATAAATTAATTATTGTTCCTCATATTTCTCAAAAGAGATTTTTAAGAACTACTAATTTAAATTTTAGATTTAAACCTTCTCCTTTAAAAAAACAAAAAAAAAATATTGATATTGATATTGACAATGAATATTTTTTAGATAATAATAATAATAATGTTCAAAAAGAAGAAAATGAATATCAAAAATTAAAAGAAGGATTAAGTGGAAATAGAAATAGAAAATATAAATTACCCCCTATGATTACTAATAATTCTTTTTATAAAAAAAATAATAATTATTGGAAAGAATATAAATTTGGAAGAAATATTTTTTTTCCTTCTTTTCATTCAAGTAAAAAAAGTGATTATTTAAAAAAAAGAGATTTTTTAAAAATATTAGATCAATTTGAAAATAAAAATGATAATGTTTTTAAAACTTATCAAAAATGATTTTTAATTATATTTAAATAAATAATAATTGATAAAACCTAATATTATTTTTCATAAATATATTAATATTTTACTAACTAAAGTTATTAATAGTAATTAAAAACATATAAATTTATTCTTCATTTAATTTTTCATTTTCATCATTCTCATTTAAAATTTCATTGTTATTATTATTTTCAATATTTTCAATGTTTTCATTATTATTATTATTATTTTCAATATTTTCATTATTATTATTATTATCATTATCATTATCATCATTAACAAGATTTGAACTTCTAATTTCATTATCATCATTAATATTAAATCCAGTATTTCTAATATAAGCTCCATCATTATCTTCATTATTATTTTTTTCTTCCATTCCTTTTTCAATTAATAATTCCTCATCTTGTTTATTCATTTCAATATATAATGATTTTCTTTCATTATCAACAATATTATTTTTATTACCTAACAATTGTTCTTCAATGCTTTTTTTTTTAAATAAACCACAATCTCTAAAAACTTTAATTAAAAATAAAGACAAAAGTGGAAAAGATAAAATAGTAGAATAGCAAAAAACAAAAGCAGAAGCAAAAACTCTAAATCCTGTATAATCAGTATCATTAGAAATCCAAAAGAAAATACCAGAATTTTCAATGATATTAAAATCAGTGAAAATACATAAAACACTAATAAAAATAGAAAATAAAGAATAAATAAAAGCAATAATAATAAAAATAAGATAAATAATTTTATTTCCTTTTCCTATACATTTATTTAACCAAAAACAATGATGTTCAAATCCTTCAACACATTTATCACAAATAAAACAATGTTTGATAAAAGAAGATTTTTGAATAAAACAAATAGGACAATATTGTTTAACATCTTTATTTTCATCAATTAAATATTTTAAAGGGTTTTCTCCATTAGCATCTCTTATAATTTCATCATTATTAGCATAACCTGATTCAAAACTTAAAAGAAGAAAATAAGAAATTAAACATAAAGAAAATAAACCTACATTAATATAAACATAATATTGAAGTTCATCATTATTCATAAAAGGTAAAATAAACCCAATACAAAAGATTTCAGGAAGAATAATTAATAACCAAATAAATTTTTTATAAATATTTTCTCCTCTAATATAATTAACAGGCATATCTAAAGAAAATAAAGGATTAAAATCTTGTTCTTCTAAAATAGAAATAATTTTATAATATTTTTTCTTAACAGCAATATCAAGAGGAGTTTCCCCATGTAAATTTTTAATATTTTTATCAGCACCATTTTGAAGTAATTTCAAGACAATTTTTTCTTTAACAGCTTGAACAGCTAAATGAAGAGGAGTATAACCTTCTTTATCTTTAGCATCAATACTTACTTTTAAACTAAGAAGAAAAGAAACAGTTTCCTCAGCTCCAGAATAACAAGCCCAATGTAAAGGAGTGGAACCACATTCATCAATAGAGAATACATCTTGTGCTTGATAATGAATAAAATAAACCATTATTGAAGGTTGATTACTCTCTGCTGATAAATGCATTACATTTTTACCTCTATTTGTTGTCGCTTCTACTGTTGCTCCATTTTCTATTAGTAATTTTGCTATTTTTATATTTCCTTTAGATGATGCATAATGTAATGCTGTGAAACCTTCTGAAGTTTTTTCATTCATAAATTTAGATAATTGATTTGATGCACCGAAACCTAAACGCTTTTTTAATTCTTCGATTATTAATGAAGTTATTTCAAAAGAATTCATAAAGACACTTCGATGTAAACATGTATATCCATCAGCCTCTTTTAGTAACCATACTTTGTATTCAGGATTACCAAAATATTCTCTTAAAGTTTCTAATTTTTCTTCTTTTATTGCTTTAAAAAATTCTTGGGAAGTTATTGTATCTTCTATGTTTATGAGATTTGAATTTTTTGAAAACATTTTTTTTATTTGAAATATAAAACTATAATAAATAAAGTTTAAATATATTGAATTTTATTCAAGAAAAAAAATGCCTAATTATGGAGATCCAAAATATTGGGAAGATAGATATAAAGATCAAAAAGGTTCTTTTGATTGGTTAGAAGATTATAAAAGTTTAAAGCCAACAATAAATAAATTAAATTTATCAAAGGAAAAATCAAGAATATTAAATTTAGGATGTGGTAATTCTCCTTTTTGTGAAAATATGTATGATGATGGATTTCATAATATAGATAATATAGATATATCAAACAATGTAATAAACATAATGAAAAATAGAAATATAAAAAGACCAGAAATGTCATTTTCAGTAATGGATGTTAGAAATTTAAAATTTCAAGATTCTTCATTTGATTTAGCAGTTGATAAAAGTACAATTGATGCTTTATTATGTGGTGATTTTGCTTATGTAAATGTTGCAAAAATGTTAAAAGAAGTTATTAGAGTTTTAAAAAGTAAAATTTATTTTATTTATTCTTTTTTTCAGCTGGTGGTTATTATATGGCTATTTCTTATGGAGAACCTAAGAATAGGCTTTTTCATTTTCAAAGAAAATTCTTAAAATTTGATATTCAAACTATTAAAATTACTAAAGGAAAAGGAAGTGAAGCTAATATTCATTATATTTATTTGTGTAAAAAGTTGGAAGATGCTGATAAAGTTTGTGAACAATATTTTACACAATGTTTAAAAGAAATTTAATACTCTATAGAATATTAAAAGTAAATTTTTACTTTTTTATTAAAGATAAGAATGATTTTATTTTAGTTTATAATTATTTTTTTATTTTATTTGTTTTAAATATACAGGGAATTTTAGCATATTCACTTTGTATATATTTTTTTGAGTGAGAAAAAATTTAATTTAAATCACTTATAAATCTTTTAAAAAAATTTTTTATTTAACATTCAAAAAATTAAATTAACTTTTAATTATCTTGCTCAAATCTTCTAACACAAGCATTTTTATGTTGTTTAATATTTTTTTTAAATATTTTATGACAATAAGGACAACAATTAGGATCTTGTTCTAATTGTAAATTTGTATGATATTCTAGTATTTCATAAGTTTTTTTTAATTGCTCAATATTCTCTTCTCCACGACCATCAAGACAAGCATTAATATGTTCATTTATTTCATTTATATCCATATTTTCAAAATATATAAAATTACAAATTGGACATTTCTCTTTATTATTTTTATTATTATTTTCTTTTTTTTTATTATTATGATTGTTAACATTATTTCTATAATCATTATTATTTGTTATTTCTTCTTCTGATATACTACTTTCATTATAATTTTTATTATTTCTTTTCCTTCCAAGATGATTTTTATTCGTTTTTTTATTAAAAAAATTTTCTGAATTTATATCAATATCAATATTTTTTTCTTCTTCTTCATCTTCATTATTTGAAAATGAATCTATTAATTTTGTTCCATCTTCGTTTGTTAATATTGGATTATTATTTATATCGAATTTAATTTCTATTATATCTCCTAATCTAAAGCCATAAAATCTATTTTCATTATCTTCTCTCATTGGCTCTGTTTTCCTACTATATTTTCCATAATATCTTAATTTTTTCATTATTATTCTTTCTTCTTCTTCTTTATGATTTTCTTCCATTGTTTATTAAGAAAAAAAATTAAATTTTTTTGTTTGTTTGAATTTTATCTTATTCTAATAATATTTTAATTTATTTTTCTGATTAATTATTATCAATTTCATAGTTGTTTTTACTAAAAAATAAAAAAAAACTATTTGGAAAATAAGGGTCAATATTATTTGCTAGTTTTTTTATAAATTTTCAATACAATAAATAATAAAATATTTTTATATATGCTAAAACCTAAAATTTATATTAAATTTATATACTTTCAAAATCAATTCATTATAGATTTTATTATCTATAATAAATCCAATATATATCTTTTTAATAATTTTATAAATCATAAAGTTATTTTTTATTCTTTTTTATTTAAAGATTTTGTTAATAATACCAAAAGCTAAGCTTTTAAAGGATGCTTATTAATAATAATTTTTTCTCCAATATTTATATATTCAGGATAAAAAATTAATTCAATATAAATTTTAGTTTTATTATTTGAAGTTATAATAATTTCATCATTTTCACTTTATTCAAATGAATGTTTATGTTGGTTGAACGAATTTCAAATACATTTTCTTCCTCAAAATTATTACTAAAAAATAAAAAAATATCATTGTGTTTTTTTTGTAATAACATTTTGTCTAATATGTTTAATATTGAAAACAGGTTGATAATTACTTTTAATAATTTTTTTACTATCATCAATTGTCTAAATATCAATTTCAAATATTTTAAAACTTAAAAGAATGAGAATTAATATCTGAAAAAATTCTTTTTTAATATCTTTTTTTGAAAAATTTATTTTTATATAAATAATACTATTACAATATTACCTTTATAATAATATGAACCTTCTGTTTTTTTTTTTCGTATTTTTTTTCTATTACTATTACTTTATTATTTCCTTCTTTGTTTAGTCCTAAATAACATTTTATTTTAGATTTAATTATTTCCTTTATTTACAATTTATTAGAATTAAATTATTTGCAATATTAATAGTAATTTTAATATATTTCAAATTCTTCTTTTGAAATTCTTAGAGGATTTATATTATCTTCAACTCTTATTTTATAATAATATTCTCCTCCCCCTTCTTCTTATTTAAATTGAATTTGAGTTGTGAATTATTCTATTCTTTTTATATATACATTACATTATTTTAATTTGTATTCTAAATTTCCATAATCATATTCTATTTTATAATTTCTATTCTTCTCTAATTCATATTTTGAAAAGTATATTGATATTATTTTCTCTAATCATATTATTTTTTGATGTATTAAATTTTGAGAGTTTTTATTGTTAGAATTTTTGTTCTATATCTTTTTCTTATTTTAACTTTTTCATTATGATATATAATATTTTTCTCTCTTTTTTTTTTCATTTTTTTCTCATTTACTTCTTCATCTGAATTAAAACAAGATTTAATTAAATTGAAATTATTCAATATTATGGTAAAGAAAAACTATAATTTTAATTAATATATAAAACTTTAATTAAATAATAAATTTTTATAAATAAATAAATATATATGAGTTCAGTACCAACTACACCAAAAAAATATGAATCAAAAATATTAGAAAAAAGTCCTTCAAAAGATTCAAATAACATTATATTTCCAAATAAAGAACAAATAAATCCAAATAATATAAATATAAATATAGAATCAGAACCAGAAAAAGAAATAAAAAAAAATATTAAACCAAAAAATAAAAATTCAAATACTAATGAAAATAATCAGAATAAAAAAGAAAATAATAATAATAAACAAGAAAATAAAAGAAATAGTAGTTCAATTTTAAATTCTGAAAAATCAAAAAAAAAAAGAAAATTTAGTGATAGTAAACCAAAAAAAAAAAAGTTAAAATAAGTGACAGTATTGATGTTATTCAAATAGAATGTTGGAAACAATATAATTGTGATATGAGTGAAATAACTACAGTTAAAAAAAATTCTAAATATAAATGTTGTTATATAATGTAAGTTAATTTGGTAATTTATGTATAATTAGTAACATTTAATGGTATGTTAATTAAATAATAAATTAATAATAATAATTCAATATTAAAATTTTTTTAAATCAATAATTTTTAAACCAACAAAAAACCCAAAACAAGTACAAGAAATAAAAAAAACAACACCCGTAATAATATATTTATGATATATTATGATATATAATTTGAGCAAATTATTAGGTAAATTATTCATCAAAATATATTTATCTATCTACTTTTTGTTGTGTTTTTACTTTTATAAATTATTTAAGTTTGTTTCATTGAGATTGATTTTACTCATATATTTTTCTTAATAAAATTTTGAGGCTCTAAATCTTTTGTTAATGAATTTGATTTTTATGATGTAAAATTTGTATATTTGTTATTGACTTTTTTATATTTATTTCATTTTCATGTTAAGATGATTTTATTGTAAAATTTATTAAATAGAAATGCTATGTCAAAACTTTTTTTATTTGGTATTTTTTATCTTTTATATCTTTTTTATATATTCATTCATTAATATTTGTGTTTTTCTTTGTTAAATTTTTAAATCTAATTTCAAATTAAATCCACACAGTTTGTTAAATCATTTTATTTGCTTTTATTGTTTTTAATGATTTTTTATTTTTATTAAAAATAAATTTAATAGAATTGAAATGGACACTAAAAGTAATAAAATTAGAACTATTTTATTGTTAAAAATTAATTCGGAAATTGATGACAACAATAATAAAATCGAATTTAAAAGTATATCAAAGAAAAAAAATGTAACAGAAAATTATAAAATAGAATTTAATGAATTTTATCAAGGATATGAAAAAATTTTTATATCAAATAATTTATTTCAATTTGAATCTCCAATGTCAGAATTAGACACAAATCCAACTTCAATAAAATCAAAAAAATTAAATGAAAAAAAAGAAGAAAAAATAGAAAAAATTTTTCCTTTGAAATATCTTCGATCTTTATGTGAAGATTTAAAAGCAAAAAAACCTTTCATAAGAAAATTAACAAAAAGTAAAACATGTTAATTTTTTTATAAGATTTAAGAAAATTAAATCGAATGTAAAAAAATTATAAAAATTGTGTATTCTTTATTTTTTATTATTATCATTCTAAAAATTGTATATATTTAGTATTTACTGATCTTTTTATAATGTATTATATAGTAGAGTTTTAAAAATTAAATTAAATATTTAATTATTTTTTTTAATTTCGAATATATTAATTTCTTAATTATATAATAAATTAATTAAATGTATAGTTTTTCTCATTCAAGAGGATTATCAGAACAAAATAAAACTTTATATACTTCAGAAACAATTAATAGATATAATAAAAATTATGGAAGTGATTTTAATGTATTAAAAATTAAAACAAAAAAAGAAAGAAATATTAATTTAGCTAAATTTCACACTAATGTTTTATTTAGAAAATTTAATTTGTATACGAAACCAAAAATAAATTATAAAATAAAAGGAATAAATAATTCAAGTTTAAGCTTATTTTTAACAAAAGTAGAAACAGAACATCAAATAAAAACAACATCAACAATAGATTCAAGTAAACAAAAATTATATGATAAAACAATAAATTTAAAAAAATATACAACTCAATCTTTATCAGATAATAATCTTGAAATTGAAAAATATAAAAAACCTTATTCTTTTAATGAATTAATTAGTGAATGTTTAGAACAAGGAAAAAATAATATTGATTCTATTTCTAATTTTATAAATAAATCAAGAGTAATTAGAAAATTTAAAATAAATAAAGAAATTCAAAAAAATGTATTATTAGAATTTAAAGAAAATGAATTATTAAAAAATGCAAAAATAGAAAATATATTATATAAACAAAGTTTAGCAAAAAAATATTTAGAAAATTATATGAATACTTTACATTATTATTTATTATATTTATATAATGTAATAAATAATGAAAAAGAAGTAATTTCAAATTTATTAATAAAAAAAAATGAACTTCAATTAGATATAATTCAAATATTTTCTAAAATAGAAAAAAAAGAAAAAATATTAGAAAAAAATAAACAATATAAAATATTTTTATTATTAGTTAAATTTAATGTAAAAGACTTAACATTAATTTCAGAAGAAGATTTAAAAAAATATGGTATTCAAATATCAAATAAAGAAAAAGAAAATATAACAAATAAACTTTTAAGTCCTCAAAAAAGTAGAATTAAAAATAGGGAAAACTTAACATCTAAAAAGTTAATTTCTTTAAAAAATTTAGGTAAACAAAGAAAAAAAAGAAGTTCTGTTTTTGAAACTGAAAATCTAATATTTGAACAAGAAATTGATCCTTCTTCAAATCCAAAAATTTTTCAAAGTGTTGATGAATTTTTTTTTCGCCTTCAATTTTTAGATAATAAATTAAGAGATTTAATTGAAAATTTTAATTATATTAAAATTGAAAAAGAAGAATTAAATGAAGAAAAAAATAAAGTTGAAAATATTATAATTGATAATAAAAATTCTGATATTAGAGTTATTAATTCTATGAAAAATCAACTTACTAAATTAAAAGAAAAAAATAGTTTTTTACAAAATAAAAAATTTTTCATTAAAAATAATAATAATCATATTAAATATATTTCTCATAATATAATATTTTCAAAATTAAAAAATATTATATTAAAATATCCAATTAATATTGAAAAAGATTTAAATATAATTAATTTTTATGAAAATATAAATTCAAAATCAAAACAAATTTTAGATAAAGGAAAATATTATAATAAAAATATATTTTGTTTAAAAATATTAGAAACTCTTTTACTAAAATATTCTTCTTTAAGAAAAATATATTCTTCAAACCCAAAACAATATCCTTTATATGATAATATAGTTCATGAATTAGAAGAGAAGAAGAAATATGAAAAAAATGAAAAAAATAAATACAAAGAAATAAAAAGAAGAGAATTAATATCAAAAAAAGTAATTGAAAAAAATAAAAAAATAATAATTACCTCAAGAAGAAAAATAGATAAATTTGATTCTTTAATGAAAATCCAAAGACAAATAGAAAAAGAAGAATTAGAAAGAATAAGAAAATTAAATAAAATAGATGAAGGAAAATATGCACCTTGGATTAGTTATTAATAATATTAAAAGTAATAAATTAAAATGTAAAAA
>JAEEGI010014718.1_pt1 | contig 16412 bp, 13 predicted proteins | sample 8958751 | NCBI WGS metagenome assembly JAEEGI01 (sample SAMN16246545, study PRJNA631951) | gut metagenome | biome: gut microbiome; feature: rumen; material: KS-attached | host: Bos | place: Iran: Karaj | collected 2018-10
GATACCTTTTGATGTGCAGACTTTGAGAGACTCTTCTGCGGCTGTCCAGGTGTAAGCGGTAGAGAGTTCGAGGGTGCCGACGATGTGGTGATGACGGAGCATGAGGATGTAGGAGCCTATGCCTACTTGCTGACAAGCAATAATCTCAGGCTTGCCAAAGAGAAAGGTGACAAGGTCGAGGGGATGGATGTACAGGTCGATTAGTGCATCACCCTCTGGGTAAGCTCCAGTGAGATAATGGAGATCGTAATTGATAAGATGTTCCTTACCAATACGTTTCCGAAGGATTTGCACGGCAGGAGCATATCGTTTCTGTAGTCCAACCATAGCAACAGCTGAGCCATGAGGTCGCTGGAAGTCAATGAGTGCATCGAGTTCAGCAAGCGTCTGGCAGGGTGGTTTCTCTATGAACAATGATTTCCCGCTATTCAGTATTTGCGAGGCGATGGAGAAATGAGCGGAGGGTGAAGCAGAAACAAATATGCCTTTCACTTCATCATCATTCAATATGATGTCAAGCGAATCCGTCGTCTTCACGCTGTACTTTCGCTCTATCATCCGTGCCTTCCTTGCAGATGTGACGCAGATGTATTTCAGCGGCACACCGAGATAGTGGAGCACAGGATAAAGGTTGGTCAGTGAGTGCTGGCCCATGCCAACAAAGGCATAAGAATATTGGTACGTTTGGGCGAGGAAGCACTCAGTACGGATACGTTTATATCGGTCAATCAATTGCCGTATCATAGATTCTTGAAGTATTGGTGATATGTTGTCCGAGGGTCAGCCGTCCATTGATACGGTCCATAGAACTTCTCTATGAGCCACTTGGGCAGCAGTCGCTCGAAGTTGCGCATGAGAATGATGTCATACTTGCGGTGGAAGTTTATCCAGCAATCATTGCAGTGACGGGAGTAGTGACATTGTATCTGACCGGACGAAACACCGTTGAATATTTCGTCGAGCGATTGTTCATGGATATTTCCCAACACCACATCAAGGTTCTGGCAGAGCGGAACATCGCCATTACTATGCACCACGAGACAACTCATGATGCTCTGGCAGCGCAACCGCAAATGCCCGTTGCGCCACTGGTCGTAGAGTGCGATGAAGTCGAAGTTTTCAGGAAAAAGTCCCACCCCCATTCCCTCTCGCGGTGGGGAGGGGAGCGAAAAGTCTGCACGCGGGAAAGACGCTTTGTTAGTATTTACCCCCCTCCCCTCCGCGGGAGGGGTCGGGGGTGGGGCTACCATATACGCCATCGTCCCATAAATACCGATACGCACGTCCACACCATATTGCTTGGCAATGTCGATGACAAAAGCCATATCATCGAAGTTGTTCCAAGGAGAGAGGCAGAACATCAGCGACAGCGGCACCTCGTTTTTCAGCGTCTCCACCACCTGAATCACGCGATCGTAGCCGTCGCGTCCTCGCATCCGTTGATAAGTCTCGCGGCCACCGTCGAGAGATACGTACAGGTGCCGGGGCTGATAGCGGCGGACGGCATCTATGACACGACGGGGCGCGAGACAATTAGATAGTAGTGTGTAGTTGGGGTGATGCTCCTGAAACCACGCCATAATTTCCTCAGCCTGTGGATGGAGGATGAACTCGCCGCCCTCCAGTCCTACGGTTGTTCGTTTGGTGACACACTTGCTTTGCATGATTCGACGGATGTCATCAAGCGAAAGGTGTTCCACAGGCTTCTTCCAGATGTTGCAGTGCTTGCATCGCGACTGGCAGGCCGTTGTAGAGTAAATCATCAGTTGCGACAGCCGCTTGTGGCGTGGCCGCATGATGTTGTTCAGATAGAGGAGCCCATTGTAGGCATAATCATAAATCGAGTACATAAAAATTCGTTGCAGTTTCTACTTATAAAGTCTGAAACTGCAACGAATGACTGCACGAAGCGGGCGATTATTTCCTCAGTTGAGTGACAAGGGACAGGTTCCTGTCACACTTCAAGCAAAGTTCCCGATAGCCGAATTGCTATCGGGAACTTTTATAAATGCGAGCAAGAGGGGCAACCTCAATCCAAGTCTATCGGATCAAAGCCGTTGGCAGCCGATTCCTCCAGCTTGTCGTACTGTCCACCGCCCAGATACTTCTGCCTCCAGCAGTAGCTGATGGCGCGCCTACCATTGCCATTCTTGATGATATACCAGCCATCGCAGGCGCGCGAGATGATGTTGCCCAGATTGTCACGGATAACACGCCACTCGTTGCTAGTGATGACAACATCCTGCGCGGCGGGGAACCTGCGTTTTATAGATGTCAGGGCAGCATCGTGGTGCTCTGCATTCAGCGAACCGGGGGTCAGTATTAGTTCCTTTTGCTCAGCGAGACCTCGTTGGATCAGGTCTTTGTTCATATATATACAGAAGGTTATATATGCTGCTATTTTGGGATCAGTGGGACTATAGGAATATGTCATACACCAGTTGCCGAGATAAACCTCGCCCAGTCTGCTGACAGAACCAATTTTCTTACCGTTCCAATAGACAAAGTTTTCATTGTCGAGCGAAATACCTTCAGTTTTAGCACTATTCAGAGTACCGTCAGGCTTGAACAGCCCGACAGGTTTTTCGCCTTCGAAAATCACCTGCCCGTTGTCTTTAAACGAATAAGAGCGCGTCTCCCAATTGCTGCCGTTCTTTACAAAGTGTTCGAATGTCTTTGCCTTGGTGTGGTAGATACCACAACGCATGCCAGACAAATAGAAGAAATCAACATCCCCTTTCCTTTCATCAGCTATTGGCAGATTGCCTGTTTGCCCTTCTTCGTCCTGCTTGGCTTTCTCTTTAGGCGCACGCTCCTGACGCAGCTCCTTCAATTTCTTTTCGGCATCTTGTTGCCGCACCATATCAGCTTGGGCATTGCCAATCTGCTGCTGCACCGTGCTTTGCACACCGTCCCTAGCGATGTCCGTTGCGACCTTTTTGGCTTTATTCAGCAGTCCGCCCAACTGGGCATCTGCGTTGATGTTTACTGCGAGTAACATGGCTGTCGCCATTGCCAGTCTCTGGATGTTTCGTCTGTTCATAAGCTTATCTATTTGGTTAATGATGGTGCAAAGATACAAAATGTTCTGTTAAATTACAATGCCCCCCCCATAAAAAAACGTTAAAAGAGCCAACAGTCATCCTTTAGACGCTGTTATGACTCCGTATTCATACCCATTGTCGTTGCGTAACCCGATGGACTTCATGCACTGTTGGTCGGGAGTGACAAGGGACAGATACTGTCACATAAAAATTCGTTGCAGTTTTTATCTATAAAGTCTGAAACTGCAACGAATGACTGCACGGAGCGGGCGATTATTTCCTCAGTTTGCCCTTACTTTCCAGGTATTTTGTGAATATCTCCCATTGCTCTGCCCGCTTAGCACGGTTGGCCTGCACACGCTCGTCATCGATGAACTGCGGGGGATAACAGTCGTAAAGGTAGTAGTGACCGTCGTCTACGACTCCACCATCAATCTTGCCACAGCAGAGTACAAGATCATCGAAGAACTGGCTACAGATGAGCCCGACAAAGGTACTGCCGGAAAAGAGTGTCAGGTCGCCCAGACGGAATTCTACGCCGGAAAGCAAGCGCAGCTTCTCGTAAAGAGGCTCTTTCATGTCATGAAAGCGCAGTTCGCGGGTATTCACATCGAACCATTCGATGTCATCTTCATTGAATACTTCGTAAACATCGCCTTCCGACAATCCTGTAGGCAACGTGGAATAGCCACGAGCAAAAAGCCGAGTCTCTTCTTGCGAGCTGTCTTCAGTTCGAATTACGCTTTCTTCATTGTCATCACTACTGCAAGCCACCAGCGGCATTGCAAAGCTGGCAATGGCTATCGCCACCGTCCAGATACTGTTCTTGATGTTTTTCTTCATAACTAAAAAGTTTTGTAACCTTTCTACTTATATAGTCCGCCAAACTCTGAAAAGACTGCACGACTACCACGTAAATCTGATGCCCAGGGGCAGGGAGAACGTGAACGGATGCTCTGTGCGGTAGGTCTCAACACTGCTGCCCGTCGGGATGTAGTATTGCAGGCTTGGCTCAGCGAAGAAGCCGATGCCAGGCGTGATGTTGTACTGCAGGCCGAGGCCTGTGCCGACCGACCACTGCCACGGGGCGCGGATAGTAGACTTATCGGTAGCCTCCAGTGATCCATGCAAGTAGTAGTTGGTGTTGAGCAACGAATAGACGGGGATTTCGGTTGTTATGCCGAGACTGCCGTAGAGCGTCCACGCCCTGCCTGTGTACAGATTGCAGAGCCCCTTCATGGGGATGCCGAGATAGTGGATGGTCTGCTGTTCGTTGATGGTGTTGCCGTTTGAGCCCATCTCAAACTCTGATTTCAGACGGCCATAGCTCACACCTGTCTCCCATCCGAAGCGATGATTCACCTTATACTTTAATGACAAGGAGAAGTTCATTGGCATGTAATGGTGGCTCTTGCGCACAATCTTGTCTGAGCCAGTACCAGGGGCGTCACCGGCATTGTTCAGCGCGATATTCATGATGACGCTGCGGCTATGGCTGCTACCGCCATCGGGATTATCTGCCAAGAAGGCTGCGTAGTCGCTCCAATTCTCAAAAGTGACAGGTGAAAGCGGCTCGCCACTGATGGCTAATGTCGGCATTTCTGTGAAGCCATACGGACGGTTATAGTTTTGCTCACCAAAGCCTCCAACGTATGCGAGGTCCACCGACCACTTTTGCTGACGACTGGTGCCAACGACCGGTTTTCCGGGTAATAAGTCGGCAATGTTGTCATGCGGAATCTCCACCCTGCGTATCGTGTCAGTCGAGTCAGTCGTTGTGGTATCAGGGATTATCTGCTCCTGAGCTATTATATTAGATAAGGTGTCAGTAGTGACAGAATCCACAGCCTGGGCGATGACCGATTGCAGGGTGTCAGTAGCAATGACGGTTGTACGATGCACAGGCAGAGAAACAATCACAGGCTCCTGCGGCTGCTCCGTCGGAGAGTCTTCCGGCGTATCTTTCTGCTTAGCCACAACTGGTGACGGCTGGTGCTCACCGCCATCTTCATCCTTGACGTCAGAATCTCCTTTCCTGAGCAGAAAGAACGTGGCAGGAACAAGTAGCAAAAGAAGCCCGGCAACCCAATACTGCTGCATCATCCTGCGGAGCATCTTCTTTGCCCGTGCCAGTTGCGACGATGACGAATGTGGCTCAATGCCCAGCATGTCGGCAATATCCTTGTGCGACATTCCTTCGAACACCGACAGCCGGAACACCTGCCCGTAGCCCTCAGGCAGACGGTCAATCATCCTGATTACCTCGCTCAGCGGCACACCTCTCACGTCTTGCAGCTCCGTTTGCTGCGGTATCACCGCAGCCTCCTCCAGAGGCACCGTCGTCACTGCCGACTGCCGTTCCTTACATTTGGATGCCACATTCCTTGTGATAGCCGTCATCCAGGCCTCTGCCCGCCGCTCATCGCGCAGCCTGTCAAATGAAGTGAAGATAATCACGAAAGCATCATGCAGCACGTCGTCGACGGTCTGCTCGTCGTTGATATAACGACGGCATACGCCCCTCATCTGCTGGGCGTATGCCTTGTACAGTTCTCCGAGGGCATCAGCGTCACCCTGTCTGCATTGTTCAATCAGCCTGGTTATCTCCATCGTCAGCATAACGTCTCTATCTATTAAGTGCTACGAAGAAGGAAAAGACTGCACGGAAAACAAAAAAAATATCAGTATTCCATCATTTTTTTGATTTTGACGATGGGAAACACCTCAGCCATCAGCTATGCCTGCCTACGGAACAAGGGCTCCGGCGACGATATCGGCCAGGCGCTGCACGCCGCGTCCGTCAGGATGAATGCCGTCAGAGAGCATTTTGTCGCCATCACCGGCATAGAGAGTGTGGAGATCGAGCAGCTGCAGGTCGTATTTGGCGGCCTCCTCTTTCAGGATGGGAATGATCTGGCTGGTGATGACCTCGTCGCTGATGTCCCACGTCGACTTAAAGGCAGGAATGGGAGTGCAGAGTATGATCTGCGGACGGGCGGCAGGTGCTGGAGCGGCCTTTTTCTTGCCCTTCTTCTTTTTCACGGGCTGAGCCAGATCAGGACGCAGGGCGAAGAGCATCTGCTCAAGGTCGTTGCGGAACTCACTGGCATGCTGCCAGTTCTGAGGCTTCGAGTCGTTGGTGCCCAGCTTGATAACGACGATATCGGGATCGAAGGCCAGCGCATCGCGCCACGCCAGCTCATTCATGTAAGGATGGTCGCCTTTATTAAGTAATGTACGCGCACTGACGCCGAAGTTCTTCACCCAATAGCCACTGCCGAGCTTCTTCTGCAGCAATGCAGGATAGCCATAGGCCGATGCCAGCTCGATGCCGTGTCCGTCGGTGATGCTGTTGCCGATACAGGCCACGCGTACGGCGTCGGGCTTCGGTGTCTGGCGAGCATTCAGCCAGTTGCCCAGGTCGGTGAGCATCTGGTCGTGATACTTGAACCACGTGCCGAAGCCCCATCCGTGATCGCCCGTAGGATAGATATACATCGCGCACTCATTTCCGGCATTGCGCATAGCGGTATAGTACTGTACGCCATTCGTCACAGGAGGCACCAGGCGGTCGTCGCTCGACATGAGGATGATGGCGGGCGGAGTGAGGTGGCGCCTGACAGCGTTCTGGGTCGAGAAATCGCGCACGAGGGCGGGGTTCTTCTGCCCTTCCTCACCCAGGAAGTTGACGCACGAGTATTTGTGCGACACCCGTTCGTCCATCGAGATGACTGGATAGAAAAGAATGGTGAAGTCGGGACGCACGTCGAAGGCGGAGTGAGTAGAGATGACCGATGCGAGGTGACCGCCGGCCGAGAATCCCATGATGCCTACGTCGTGAGGATTGATGCCCCAGACGGCAGCCGAGTCGCGCACGATGCGTATGCCGTGTTCGACGTCGCCGATGGGCTTCGAGCGATCACCGTGGGGCAGCTGATAGTTGACCACGAAATAGGCAATGCCCTGCTGATTGAGCCATTCGGAGGCGAGATAGCCCTCATGACTGTTGGAGAGAACGGAATAGCCTCCGCCAGGCACGCCCACGATGGCCTTGCCTGAGGGTTTTTCGGGCAGGAAGCATACCATCTGCGCCTTTCCGTCGTCGGTGAGGTCGAGTGTGAACTTCCTGGCAGTCTGCGCCTGCATCGTCAAAGCGAGCAGCGACAGAGCGAGAATCATCATTTTCTTCATGTTGCTTATTGTTTTAAAAGGTTGGTAGATTGAGGAATAGCGAGCTGCTGCAGCTCCTGGAAGGTGCCCTGAAAGACGTCGAGGTCGACCTTCTCGCTGATGCCGGGCAGCTGGCCTTGGTCGCTATGCTGCCAGAAGGCCCACGGACCGCGGTAGCGCAGGCTGTCGACATAGTAATGGGCTATCCAGTAGGGATAGATGTTGAACACCGAGTCGTTCATATACTGCTGGCGGAAGGAGTGGTAGGTGTAGAGAATGGGCTTCACCTTGTAGTGCTGTTCCACTCGGACGAGCCACTCGAGGATGCCCTGCCTGAAAGCCTCGATGCTGACATCGGCAGGCTTCACCTCCACATCGAGCACGGGCGGGAGGTCGCCCTCCTCCAGCTTCACATGCCGCATAAAGTGCTCGGCCTGCAGCTTGGCGGGGGTAGAGGTGCGATAGAAATGATAGGCACCACGCATGATGCCAAAGCGACGGGCAGCGGCAAAGTTGCGCTCGAACTGGCGGTCGACAATATCGCCGCCCTCGGTGGCCTTGATGAAGACGAACGAGAGCGGCATACTGTCGATGTTGGCCTGGTTGCGCAGCAGCTCCCAGTCGATAGTGCCCTGATGATGGCTGATATCGATTCCGTGCACGGTGAAACCCTCAGGAGGGGCATACTGCGACGGTTTCGACGAAAAGAGGGCTTTGAAAAGTATCCAGCAAGCGACGCCTACGATCACCGCTCCGAGACACGGTGGCCACAGACGGGACCATCGGCTCTGTGATGACCGCGGGCGTCGCTTGGAAGGTTTGCGGCGACGTCTGTCAGGACGACGCGTTGTCATCGCTGCTGTTCGAGGGCGAGAGTCTTCGTGGGCTGGTCGCAGACCTCAGTGGGTCCCCAGTACTGGATGGGGCCGGGATAGACGTAGGCCGTCTCGCGGGCCCAGCGCTCACGCTGTGCGGCAAATGTCTGGAAGGGCTTGCCGTCGAGCTCGACGAGTGCCTTGCGGATGACGGGCTTCATCTCGCCATTACGCTTCTCCATGTTCATCATCATCGTGATGGGCACACCGCCGGCCTTCCACTCGGCAGCGGGAGCGGTGGTGTTCTGCACGATGGCCATATAACCGGTCTTTCCGGCTGCGATGAGCTGAGCGGCGCTGTTGCCCAGGGCGTAGCAGTAGTCGGCGTCGAAGTTCGACGGAGCGGCGCAGCGTCCCTCATAGCCGAAGAAATGATGCTGCGAGGCGAACTTACCGCTGAATGTGCCAGCCTTCTTCATCTTCTCGAGCTTCTGTGCCACCATCGTGGAGAGCAGCTTCTCGGTCTCGATGAGGCTCACCTGCACGTTGCCGTGAGGATCGCGGTCGAGAGCCAGCTGACGGGCCACGCCCACGGGCAGGCTGTTGAACACGGCGAGGTTCTCGTCGGTGAGATGACTCTTGGCGAAGTCCACCTGCTCGTCGCGGCTGATCTCCTTAGCCTCAGGCATAGCGAGCACGTCGTTGAGCTGGGCGATGAGCTTCTTGATGGCGGGGATGAACTCGATGACGCCCTCAGGAATGATGACGGTTCCGAAGTTATTGCCGTCGGCAGCACGCACGGCCACAGCCTGGGCGATGTAGTCGACGATGTCGCTGAGGCTCATACCCTTCTGTTCGATCTCCTCGCTGACGAGGCAGATGTTGGGCTGGGTCTGCAGGGCGCACTCGAGTGCGATGTGGCTGGCCGAGCGGCCCATCACCTTGATGAAGTGCCAGTATTTGCGGGCTGAGTTGCAGTCGCGCTCGATGTTGCCGATGAGCTCAGAGTAAGTCTTGCAGGCGGTGTCGAAGCCGAAGGACGTCTCGATCTGGGCGTTCTTCAGGTCGCCGTCGATGGTCTTCGGGCAGCCGATGACCTGCACGCCGTAGTTCTTGGCAGCATAGTACTCGGCCAGGACGCAGGCGTTGGTGTTGGAGTCGTCGCCACCGATGATGACGATAGCCTTGATGCCGAGCTCGCGGATGATCTCCAGGCCCTTCTCAAACTGCTCGACTTTCTCCAGCTTGGTGCGGCCAGAGCCAATCATGTCGAAGCCGCCGGTATTGCGGTATTCATCGACGATCTCCTTCGTCAGCTCCATGTAGTTGTGATCCACCAGACCGCCGGGGCCGAGGATGAAGCCATAGAGGCGGTTCTCGGGGTTCAGCTTCTTCACTGCGTCGAACAGACCGGTGATGACATTGTGGCCACCAGGAGCCTGACCGCCGCTGAGGATGATTCCCACGTTCATCTTCTCGTGGGCAACAGCCTCGCCGGGAACGAACTCCACGAGCGGCATGCCGTAGGTATTGGGGAAGAGCTGCTTGATTTCTTCCTGGTTGTCAACACTCTGAGTGGGCTCGCCTTCAACGGCCTTCACGGCACCCTGCAGTCCCAGCGGAAGCTTGGGCTGATAGGCAGCGCGAGCAATCTGCAATGCACTTTTTTCCATCTTGATGATTAAATTTTTAATGATTAGGTATCTTTGGGCTGCAAAGGTACAAAAATAATCCCGAATAGCGCTCAACTATTCGGGATTTTTTTAAGGCAACTACTTATAAGTTGACCTATTAGGCTACGTTTTATCCGATTTCTATCTGTCGGCTCACCTTTACCTTCTGCTCCTCGTGCTTGGGCAGTTCGACGGTGAGCACGCCGTGCTCCACGCGAGCCTTGATCTGATCCTTCTCCACATCGTCGGGCAGGATGAGGGTCTGCTCGAACTTCGAGTACGAGAACTCGCGACGCAGGTAGCGGGCGTTCTTGTCCTCCTCCTTGGTCTCCTCCTTCTTCTCCATCTTGATGAGCAGGTTGCCCTCATCATTGATGTGCACATTGAAGTCCTCCTTCTTCATTCCCGGTGCGGCCAGCTCTACAAAGTAGGCTTTGTCAGTTTCCTTGACGTTGATAGCGGGAGCCGTGGCACTTGCCTTCGGCATGAACTCAGTGTTGAAAAGATCGTTGAACACTGCGGGAATCCAGCTGTTTGTTCTCATCATTGGCATCATAGTTTTGTCCTCCTTGTTTGTTTTTTTTGAGTTATTTGTTTGATGTTTATTATTCTCTTTCGAGCCCCTCGTTTTCGTCGGCGCTCACTAGGTATATTGCAACAACGATGCCAAAGCCAGAGGCCGCGACATTTTGTCAGAAAGCACCGTCAATATGTCAGCCGCAGGCAGTTTGCGCCCTTCCCCGCGATGCCAATCTCATTCTTTTTGCACGAAATGAAGATTTTTTTGGCGAAAAGGTTGGTAGTTTCATTTTTTTTCTTTATCTTTGCCGTTGAAGAAATAAAAACACAAAGAAATGGCAAATAAGAGAACACTGAAACACGCTATCAATGGCATCTGCGAAGAGCTGTTCGCCGAGTGTGTGGCCGCTTCGCTTTACGGAGCAGAAGATCATAAGGGCAATGCCGATGCGCTGCTCTTCACCATCCTGAAGATTCAGAGCAACTACATCACACGCGTGTCGCACCCCGAGCCAGGCATGAGTGCAAAGGCATACTACAAAGACCTTCGCGAGAAATTCTCGGCACAGATAAGCGAGGTGGTGGACCAAATCAACAACCTTTAGAGGGATGTGGCGCAGATTCTGCAGCTGGCTGCTGTTCAAACGTATGGGATGGGCCACTGACATCACGGAGGCCTGTCCCGAGAAATGCATCATCTGTCTGGCCCCTCACACCAGCAACTGGGACTTCATCATCGGCACGCTCTATAACGGCGCCACCGGCCTGAAGAGCAACTTCCTGATGAAGAAGGAATGGTTTGTATGGCCCCTGGGAGCCCTCTTCCGCAAGATGGGCGGCATACCCGTCTACCGGCAGAAGCACACCAGCATGACCGACACGCTGGCCGCTACGGCACGAGAGGCGAGCCGCTTCCGCGTGTGCATCACGCCTGAGGGCACGCGCTCGCGGGTAGAAGAGTGGAAGCGCGGCTTCTACATCATCGCCCAGAAAGCCGACCTCCCCATCCTGCTCTACGGACTGGACTATGACAGGAAACTGATACAATGCACGCGCACCGTCATCCCCTCCGGCGACCTGGAGGCCGACATGCGCGACATCAAGCTCTATTTCAAGGACTTCAAGGGCCGCAAGCCCGAAAACTTCACCATCGGAAATGTATAAGAGAATAGCCACTATAGTAACTCTCGCTACTATAGTATCTATAAACACTATAGCCCAGACATCATGGGGAAAGACCGAGCACAGGGGCGAGCCTTGGGTGACGAACGCATCGCAGCCCTACTCCATCGAGCGCGGCCTGCAGGGCCGGCACCTGTCGCTCTGGGCCAGTCACGGGCAATACTTCGATCAGGGCAAGCACCAGTGGCGATGGCAGCGGCCGGCGCTGTTCTGCACCACTGAGGACCTCTTCACCCAGACCATCGTCGTGCCCTACCTCATGCCTATGCTCGAGGATGCCGGCGCCATCGTGTTCTCACCCCGTGAGCGCGACTGGCAGCGCCATGAGGTGATCGTCGACAACGACCCCACCAACTCGCTCGTGGCCTACCACTATGAGGAGAGCTACTACCGCAATGCCTGGCAGCCGGCTCCCGCCCCGGGATTCTCGATGCACGAAGGAGCCTACCGCGACGGCGAGAACCCCTTTGAGGCCGGAACGGCACGTATGGCCGAGACCACCAAGAGCAAGAATCGAGTGAGCGAGGTGAACTATCAGCCCAACCTGCCCGAAGCAGGTCGCTACGCCGTCTATGTGAGCTACCAGACCGTGCCCGGCAGCATCGACGATGCCCACTACACCGTATGGCACAAAGGACAGGCCACCGAGTTCCGCGTCAACCAGCAGATGGGCGGTTCCACATGGGTCTATCTGGGCACCTTCGACTTCGACGCCGGCATGTCGCCCGCCAATCGTGTCGTCATCTCCAACCTCAGCAACCGCCGGGGAATGGTCACCACCGATGCCGTCCGCTTCGGAGGAGGAATGGGCAACATCGCCCGCGGAGGCACCACCAGCGGCTATCCGCGCTGTCTGGAGGGTGCGCGCTACTACGCCCAGTGGGCCGGTATGCCCTACAGCGTCTACAGCTTCCGTCAGGGACAGAACGACTATGCCGACGACATCAACGTGCGTTCCTACATGACCAACCTGCTGGCAGGCGGCTCCTGCTATGCTCCCGACTCCGCTGGCCGCCACGTGCCCATCGAGCTGTCGCTGGCCGTGCACAGCGACGCCGGATTCACCGACACCGGACTGGGCGTCTACGGCACGCTCTCCATCTGCACCACAGGCTTCGGCCCCACCACGCTGGCCACCGGACTCAGCCGTGAAGCCTCGAAGGAGCTGGCCACCGACCTGCTGAACAACACCACCCAGGACCTGCAGTACCGCTTCGGCGAATGGAAACTGCGCAAGCTCTACGACCGCAACTACTCCGAGACGCGCCTGCCCGTCGTGCCCAGCGCCATCCTCGAGACGATGTCGCACCAGAACTTCGGCGACATGCGCTACGGCCAGGATCCTAACTTCCGCTTCTGGATGGCGCGCTCCATCTACAAGACCCTGCTGCGATTCATCACCTCGCATCATGATGAGAAATATGCCGTCACACCGCTGCCTCCCGATCATTTCCACATCGAGTTCACCGACAGGAAGGGCGAGGTGCGGCTGGGCTGGCAGGGACTCATCGACTCGCAGGAGAAGTCATCGGCGCCCACAGGCTACATCTTATATATAGCACAGGGCGACGGCGGATTCGACAACGGCACCGTACTGCGCGGCACCTCCTGCACCCTGCGCCTGCAGCCCAATGTGCTCTACAGCTTCCAGGTGAGAGCCATCAACGAGGGCGGACGCAGCTTCCCCACCGAGGTGCTCTCGGCCTACTACGATCCCCAGGCACCCTACAGGGCTATGATCGTCAACGGATTCCACCGCCTGTCGTCGCCGGCCATCAGCACCCGCGGACAGGGCTTCGACCTCGACGACGATCCCGGCATCACCTATGGCCGCACGGCCGGACTGCTGGGACGCCAGCTTGTGTTCGACCCGTCCAGGATAGGCATCGAGGACTCCACCGGACTGGGATTCTCCACCAGCGAGCTGGCAGGAAAGTTCATCGCCGGCAACGACTTCAACTATGTGCGCACCCACGCCGAGGCCATAGCGGCCACAGGACGGTTCAGCCTCGTCAGCGCCTCGTCGCAGGCACTGGAGAGCGGACACCTGCCGCTGACGCCCTACGCCGTCGTCGACCTCCTCCTGGGACTGGAGCGCAACGACGGCCACAGCCTCATCAGCTACAAGTCGTTCCGCCCCGCCCTGCAGGAACAGCTGCGGCGCTATGTCAACAACCGCGGCCGCCTGCTCACCAGCGGAGCCTACATCGGCACCGACATGATGGAACCAGCCGAGCGGCAGTTCCTGGCCGACGTGCTGAAAGTATACTGCCCCACCACCTATCGCGAGCCCAGCGGAGCGGTCACCGGCCTCGGAACCTCGTTCAGCTTCCATCATCAGCTCAACGAGCAGCACTATGCCGCCACACGCACCGACGTGCTCATGCCCTCCGTGCAGGAAGCCTTCCCGGCTATGGTCTACGCCAACGGCACCAGCGCCGCCGTAGCCTACGGCGGACAGGACTACCGCGCATTCACGATGGGCTTCCCCTTCGAGTGCATCACCGACAAGCGCATGCGGGCATCCATCATGAACGGAATACTCAATTATTTAATACCAAACTAAAAACATCACATTCCTATGGCAAAGATCCAAGCCAACCCCTCAGGCACCAGAAGCATCGAGGTGAGCGAGCAACACCTGAAGACGATTGAAAAATACCTCCTGCTGAGCGACCTCCTCGACTCACACGGATACGTCGACGAGCAGGTGCTCGACAAGCTGCGATTCAATATCCGGGCGCTGCTCGAGTCAGAAGCAGGGCGCGACAAAGACCTCCTCGACCTCTGTCTCGACGTGGTATATCATCCTAATATGAAAGCCTTTGGACTGCAACAGCTCTACCATTGCTACCAAGAGTGGCGACAGCGCAACGCCGACGAGCTCGCCAGTCTGACGGAAGCCCAGCAGGGCACACCGTTCAACTAAGCCGATGCTGACCGACTTCCTGCCGACGACGAAGAAAGAACTGGAGCTCCGGGGATGGGACACCGTCGATGTGATCCTGTTCTCGGGCGATGCTTATGTCGACCACCCCTCCTTCGGGGCCGCCGTCATCGGGCGCACGCTCGAGGCTGCAGGCTATCGGGTGGCCATCGTGCCCCAGCCCGACTGGCACGGCGACTATCGCGACTTCCGCAAGCTGGGCCGACCGCGCCTCTTCTTCGGCATCTCGCCGGGATGTATGGACTCGATGGTCAACAAATACACCGCCGCACGGCGCCTGCGCTCCGAAGACGCCTACTCACCCGACGGGCGTCACGACCTGCGGCCCGAATATCCCACCATCGTCTACAGCAGCATACTGCGCAGCCTCTATCCCGACGTGCCCATCGTGCTCGGAGGCATCGAGGCCTCGCTCCGCCGCCTCACCCACTACGACTACTGGCAGGACAGCCTGCGGCCCTGCATCCTCTGCGACGCACCAGCCGACATCATCAGCTACGGGATGGGCGAGAAGACCATCCTCCAGCTGGCCCGGCGACTCGCCGACGGCCAGCGCATCAGCGACATCACCGACCTGCCGCAGACCGTCTTCCTCGCCAGCGCCGACCAGATTCCAGGCGGCATCCGTCCCGACGACATCCTGCTGCACTCGCACGACGAGTGCCTCAGCGACAAGCGCGCACAGGCCGAGAACTTCCGCCACATCGAGGAACAGTCGAACATGATTCACGCCCGGCGACTGCTGCAGCAAGCCCCCGGGGACCGCTACGTCGTCGTCAACCCGCCCTACCCGCCTATGACCACCGAGGAGCTCGACGCCTCGTTCGACCTGCCCTACACGCGCCTGCCCCACCCCAAGTACAAGGACAAGCGCATACCCGCCTACGAGATGATCAAGCACTCGGTCAACATACATCGCGGATGCTTCGGCGGCTGCGCCTTCTGCACCATCTCGGCACATCAGGGCAAGTTCATCACCTGCCGCTCCAGGGAGAGCATTCTCCGCGAGGTGAGGCAAGTCACCCGCATGGCCGACTTCAAGGGATACCTCAGCGACCTCGGAGGCCCCTCGGCCAACATGTACGGCATGCACGGGCGCAACCTCAAGGCCTGCGAGAAATGCCGCCGGCCCAGCTGCATCCACCCCCAGATATGCCCCAACCTCGACACCAGCCATCAGGCACTGCTCGACGTCTACCGCGCCGTCGACGCCCTGCCCGAGGTGAAGAAGAGCTTCATAGGCAGCGGCGTGCGCTACGACCTCCTGCTGCACCGCAGCAACGACGAGCAGGCCAACCGCTCGGCCGAGGAGTACACCCGCGAGCTCATCTGCCGTCACGTCAGCGGGCGCCTGAAGGTAGCGCCCGAGCACACCAGCGACCGCGTGCTCAAGCTCATGCGCAAGCCCTCGTTCCAGCTCTTCCGGCAGTTCAAGCAGGTCTTCGACCGCATCAACCGCGAGGAAGGACTGCGCCAGCAGCTCATACCCTATTTCATCTCCTCCCACCCCGGATGCCACGAGGAGGATATGGCCGAGCTCGCCGTGCTCACCAAGCAGATGGACTTCCAGCTCGAGCAGGTGCAGGACTTCACCCCCACCCCTATGACCACCGCCACCGAGACCTGGTACACCGGCTACGACCCCTACACCCTCGAGCCCGTCTTCTCAGCCAGGAGCCCCCGCGAGAAGCTCGCCCAGCGCCAGTATTTCTTCTGGTACAAGCCCGAGCAGCGCCCAGGCATCGAGCAGAGCCTGCGCCGCATAGGCCGCGCCGACCTCATCAGCAAACTCTTTTCCGCCACTCCCTCCCCCCTCCACCATCCACAATCCACCCTCCACCATCAACCATCCCCCTCCCGTGACCATCATCGAGCAAACCGTCGTTCCGAAGAACCCCGCGAAGAAAAGCGAGGACGGAATCGTCGTCACCGCTGACTTCATAGCCGTCATCGACGGCTCCACCTCGAAGAGCACCGTCAGGTGTCATCGCGACCTCTCGCTGCGCCCCCACTCCAACGGCGAGCTGGCTATGCTCACCCTCAGCGCCTTCATCCGCAAGAT
>JAEEGI010014719.1_pt1 | contig 16412 bp, 21 predicted proteins | sample 8958751 | NCBI WGS metagenome assembly JAEEGI01 (sample SAMN16246545, study PRJNA631951) | gut metagenome | biome: gut microbiome; feature: rumen; material: KS-attached | host: Bos | place: Iran: Karaj | collected 2018-10
CGAAGAACGCGCCAGGAAATAAGCTCGTATTCATCTTTGCATGGATTGTCAGCTTTTAGCAATGCGGAAGGAAGATATTTCTCCGCAAGGTCATAATACTTACGGCTTCCTTTTTTATGATGAATGATCAGTTCACCGTCGGTATAGAGCTGCTCCAGGACCGATCTGGCGGCCTGAGACTTTTTATGCCAGTTACCGCTCCAATGCATCGAAGAGTGCCAGTATATCTCACCTTCGATTGGCAATGTATCGCTGCAGACCGGGCCATGCTCTCTGATGAAAGATACTGCCTCCTCTTTCAGTTCCTGAAGTCCCTCGAAAGTATCACTCATCTGAAGGCTGCGCTCTCTGAAGGAAGCAAAATACGACCAGTCCTGTGCAGGCCATATCGACAGCTCTTTATCCACATAGTCTACGAGCTTACGGTCTTCATATAAAAGCTCCCAAAGCATGGTTTTCTTAAAGCCTTTAACTCTGGACTGCAATGTAAGTTCAGCATTCTTGCCACAAACATCAACAGGGTCAAACTGAATGCATCCCGCCTGACGTATATAATCGTATGCACCTGTTTTCCCCGCAAACAGGTACGAACCGATCAGCCCCTGCTTGGCAAGGATAAACTGTGTTGCCTGTTTTTTTGTAATTGTAAGCATGTTTGTTCATTCCTTCTTACTTTTGTACAGGTTCAGCCGTGTACCAGGAAACCGGCGCCCAAAGGATCTTTCTTTCGTATGTTATGTTGATATAATTATCTACTCCGTCTGCCAGTATTTTTTGCTGATCTTCTTCCGGCAGCCGATCAAAATCATACATAGCCATGTCGCTCATTCCGGCCAGACTCCAGGCTTTTATGTGGCCTTTTTTCAAAGATGAATTATTGTCTTCAATATACTTTGATACATAGTCTTCGCCGCGTTCGCATCTGACAACCATTTCAGCACGAACATGCTGATAATAGATATCGGAAACCTCTGCCTTTAGTGGATACACTATTTCTATATCATCAGGAAGTTCTAATGATTCGACAGCAGCTATAGCACGATAACAAGTACTCACGTAATTAAATCTCATTACCAGGAGTATTGCCAATATAGCTATAGCTATGACCGGCACTATAATAAAAATCTTTTTGGTTTTTCTGCCTTCTTTTTTCATATGTTCTATTGAGATTTACTCATTCTCCTCTACTAAAACTCCTTTGACTTAAGCAGTACGTACTTCCCCTCAAATACTTCTCTGCAGATTCTAAGTTCCAGCTCCTGCCTGTGCCTGAAATGGTCTAGTAAAGCATCGGTGCCTGACAGGCTCTTTTCCCGAGCGTAAGGTGAATTATCAAAATAGCTCATCATCAGCGGAAACCACATCTCATTTCCCTTGTCATCCGACCTCTCTTTCCTAATAACATCAATGTTTGATGCTATGTCATCGGTCCTGATATACATTATCTGATATTCCTTGCCGGCAAGAGCATCTTTCACTTTCCGGTAAAAATCAATGATCTCCTGATCGCTGCATTTCCGGAACAGTATCATGTCTTCTACTATATTTTGAAAAAGAGAACACTCAAAAATATACTTATCTCCGCTCCAGTTTCGAAACCTCTTTAAAACAATTTCTCTGAAACTGTCCGGTGCAAGATTCCCGTTATATATCTCATACCTCTCCAGATCCTTATGGAATCCCGGGATATCTGTAATGATCTTAGTGTAGCAGATGATCATGTGGTCGTCTTCTTCATAGCTCTTTTCCATGATCTCACTGCGGATATCGCTGTACTTATCAAGGATCCCTGCATAAGTTTTCTTATCGACATAAGCACACCACGCAAGCTCCACCGGTGAATGATCGCCCTCGCAAACAGCCTTGTAGTCATGATACTTCTCCGAGAGCCGCCTTACAAGTGTGCTTTTGCCACTTCCCTGCAATCCTTCAACAAAATAATTCATGCAATCCCCTTTCTGGTCAACCTGTTCCCCCGAAGTTTTAGCTCTTTTCCGGAATCCGTTACAAGCTCCTCCGTATCAAGAGCTTCAATCTCGTAACTGTCAGCGAATTTGCTCAGTAACTTGTTACTACCTGCATTTCGAACATCGGCTTCGTAGAAAAACTCTGTCTTGCCGTACTTACTGTTAGCATAGTCCAAAATGTATTTCAGCGCTTCATACGCATAGCCCTTTCCCTGCTCGGATTCTATGATCCACACTCCAAGTTCCGGAGAGTCTCCTGAAAGTCCGTGCATTTCGGCGCTTCCGACAAATCTCGCATCAGTATCAACAACGGCAAAAACAAGAGTTTCCTCTTTTTCCATCTCATCAAGAAAATCCTGAAGAAGGGCTCTTGCATCCTCAATGGTCTCAAAGGGGTCAGGCCACTGATATTTGGTAATCTCCTCGTTAAAGTTCTTGTAATAGTCCTCAAGATATTTCATATCAAAAGGAATAATCCTGATCTTTCTGTTTGTCATCAAATTCCTCCCGCGTCATCTGCCACTGCAAACAAAAAAGCCTATTCTGCATACGCAAAATAGACTCACACAAATAGACCTATATTTATAGGGCCGGAAATGCATGATAATCCAGATTAAGCGTACACAAAACAGCTGCAGCAAGCAGCCATCGAAAATCATCGTGTTCACTTAAGCCAAATTATCTGATAAACATTCCTTCACCTATACGCAAAGCGCTCTTTCTTTATATTTAAAGACCTTCTAATACTAACATATGCAGTATTAGAAGGCAAATGATATACGTATTTCTTTGTTTATATTTTTTTCGGAACAAACTCTATCCTGAGTGTACTGTCCATCGCTTCCGCAAGGCGTTTCAAAAGAGCTATACTTGGATTCCTTGTTCCCTTCTCGAGACGACATATATCAGCCTGACTAATTCCACTTTTCTCCGCCAATTCCATTTGCGTCATGCCGGCTCGTATACGCGCATCTAGTATAGCTCTTGTAATATTCATTTCCGGCTGAAGCGCTTCATACTCCTTTTTAAAATCAGGATCCTGCATCAATTCATTGGTTAGTTCTTGTAAGTCACTCATATATGCCTGCCTCCTTTCTTTTATGGTAGTCAGCTCTTCTCTGTTTCGCTAACTCTATCTCACTTACGGGAGTCTTCTGTTGCTTTTTGATAAATCCATTCGTGGCTATAATAATTCTATTCTTATCAAAAAAATATAATATTCTGGCTATATTATTTCCCTCAATTGTACGAAGCTCAAATATACCATCCTCAAGTTCCTTAGAAAGCGGTTCTCTGGACAAGTTACCATATTCTTCAAGAAGATGAAGATTAGCAACTACTTTTGCCTTCATCTTAATACCTAAGCTTCTAATAAAGATCCCTACCGGCTTTCTCCCATCAATTTCTCTGTAAAAGTCTACCGAAAAGTTCGCCAAAAACAATCCTTTCTTTATGCTATATATAACATAATCTCAATTTTTAGTCAATCATAAAGCATTAAGAGCCAGAGCCACTCAAAGAATTGACGGCAGATTCTGTACAACAAATTCCTGTCCGGTTCTATCATATTCAACTCTGTAATATGAGTTTCCACTCATGCTTGTTTGCAATGAATGTGTTATACCGATAGCCTGAGCTTTTTCTGTGGTAAGTGTGACTTTCTTGCCCAGCTTAATGTCTTCTGTTTCAATCAGATAGCCATTTCTCTTAAGCCAGTCTGTTATTGTTCTGTATGATAATTTCTTATATACCGACTCATCGATTCCGGAATTCAGCTGTTCAGTAAGTCTTGTAATTGTCTTAACCTCTGAATACCTGAAGTTATCAAGCGTTTCTATCGGGAATTCTTTTTTCTTGATTCCACCGGTTTTCCCAATAATTCCGTTGTTATCCTTAAGCTCTGCCAATACATCTTTTACAAAAAACATGCTTCTGATAATGACAGGATCATTCATTACATCATCCTTATCAGCTATATCGTTATTAATAGGATTTTTCCCATCTGCTATGCGCTCAACAAATGTAAGCGCTGTTTCCACTTTTTCTAAATCAAATTGTTTCACTAATAATTAATCTCCATTTCTTTTAGTATCTTCTTTGCTCTCTACAAGCTTTTCCATTTCAATCTTATATGCCATCAATCTAAGGAGATAATCCGGCATCTTTCTATTTCCCAGTTCCCAGTCCTGTAGCGTGCGATATGGAATCTCAAAATATGTGCAGAATTCCTTTCTCGACATTCCGGTACGGTTTCTTAATTCAATCAGGTATTCTCTGCTATCCATCTCTGTATCCCCCTATTAGTCATTCAACAAACAAATTCTATACTCACTGCGTATATCATTGCATACACATTGCGTATTGTCAACTGTGATTTAAAAAAGACATACCGTTTACCGGTATGCCTTCTCTGTCAGATACTTATGAACTATTTTCGCAGCAGCCTTCTCAGATCCCTTGTATTCTTTCTCAAAGTCTTTTACCAGATTCTCAATCGCATTCATTGCAGACGGACCCTGGTCATCGAAAGCGACTGCATTGTCGTTAGCAGATTTGCCAAGCCATAACCTGGCACCTTTTCTAAGTTCATAGGCGGGAGCTTCGTCGAAAACTTTTGCATATTTGATTGCAGTCTCCACTGCCTTTTTCATATTCTCATGTTCTGTAAGCATTTCGTATAAGACTGCCTTAATCACCTCCAGGTGTGAGAGCATTTTCGTTCCAAAGCTACCTTTATCTTCTTCGTAAAGAGTTTTCAATATGTATTCAGAATACGTGATCAGTTCAAAAGCGGTATCATATTTTTTCTCATGAATAAGAGGGCCGATCCAGCGCCCCGTAACATTTAACACATCCATACTTCTGATATAAAGGCCCTCGGAAAAGAACTCGTAGGCTTTTTTATTGTCCTTGTTATCGCGGTATACTTCCCCTATTTCCGCGTCACAGATTGCCTTTATGTTAATTGATTCCAACAGATTGATTTTCTTCTTTGCATCTTTTTCAAGTTGCGCAAGATCATGAAGGATTGCAAATTCATTGCGGTTTTTCTTATTGTCATCCGGGATATTCAGCTTGGCTTTCTGAAAAAGCTCTTTTGCCTGATCACGCATTGACTCATCGCCGGTCTCATACCAGAGCACATATCGAATGTTCGCGGCAATCATAAGGAGCTCAAAATTGTTGGGATACTTGGCCAGTGCCTTGGAACACTCCATAATAGCTTCATCCATCTCATGCTTTTTGTAATGCTCCTTAATCCTCTCAAGCATCTCGGGGACTTTTTTCGCCGGAGTATCAAAACCAACAAGAACATCCACAGAGATTTCAAAGAAATCGGCAAGTTCCATGATCATGGATATGTCAGGAATACAATTCCCATTTTCCCACTTTGACACAGTACCCACGGTAACTCCAATAGCCTCAGCAAGCTGTTCTTGCGTAAACATCTTGTCTTTTCGGTATTTCTTAATGTTCTCACAGAGATTATGTCTCATTTTCTACTACTCCTACCGGTGATTTCTGATTTCGGAAAAAGAAAAGTCCTATAAACATAAGTGTTCCAAATATGCCAAAGCCAAAAACAATCTTTGCAACGCTAAGTGATACTGCCAGAATACCCACTATAAAAGTAGCGACAGGTGCACTTGCGACAGCAATCGCATTAAACACGGCTCCGATCCTGGCGAGGTAGTCATGATCCACTGCTTTTACAAAGGTGACATTAAGGCATCCTGAGAGAAGCCCTGATGTAAAGCCAAGTATGATAAAGCATGCGCCTCCAAGCATATATGCTCCTACTGTATTTCCTCTCACAAAGCCTCCCAGCGAAAGCGCTGCGCAGGCAAGGCCTATGACAGATCCAAGTACAATAGCCAGATAGTCAAAAGAGATTTTCTCGATAACCTTAGGCATTACAAGGGATGCAATGATCGTAGCTCCCGACATGAGCATTACACAAATACTCATAAAATTACTGTCCATACCATAAACTTCCGATGTGATCGGCGCAAGAAAGCCATTAAGCGGAGTCAACATGAAGTTAAGCAAAACACAGAGCAGGCAAAAATACAGTACTGTCTTATTGCCTATGAGATATTTAAAGCCTTCCGTGAATTTTGTTACATAGCTCTGGTTTGCAATAGCTTTGTCTTTAAGCACGCATCCCTTATATTCGATAGTTGCGATGATTGCTGCTCCGATAAAGAATGTTGCAGCATCGATCAGCATAGCTGTTCCGGCACCCAACGATGCAATAAGAACTCCGGCTGCTCCCATACCGATCAGCTCAAATATCTTTGAAGCAGTCATGTTAAGGCCGGTTGCAGTCGCATAATGTTTCTCATCTATAAGTTCCGGAACAAATGCAGAGGAAGCAGGTATGTTAAAAGACTCTACCGTTGTAATGATCATTGTGAACATCGCCATGATAACGGGCGTCACAAGATTCATATAGTACAAAGCCACAAATGCTGAAATTATAAGGCCTCGCAGGACGTCGGTAACAATGACTATCCATTTCTTATTCCTGCCCTCCACAAAAGGTCCGGCAAGCGGCTGTACAAATATACCAGGAAGCTGATTCAGTCCGAAAATAAGCGCTGACCAGGCTGCGCTACCGGTAATCTGATAAACAAGCCAGGTGAATGCAATACCATCTATCGAATCTCCGAACCTATTAATAAGATTTGATGCAAGCAGTTTCCTGCAGTTGCGGATTTTCCAAATCTCTTTGTAAGTAATCTTTTTGTCTTCCATTTCAAAGTCCCTCCCAATCTTCGTCATTTCTATAAATGATTCTAAAAGAAGGGACTATCTATATTAATACATCATTTTTCGAGTTTATAAAGAGATTTTTTTCCTGTTTGGAAAGTTCTTTTCCCCAATAAAAAAGGTGCGCCTGCCGTTTCCGGAGAACGCACCGAAGAAGATTAATCAGATTCGAGATTTGAAAAGACTTCGTTAGCTCTTTTAATCTGTCTGAAGAAACTTATGTAGTATACAATTGCCCCTGCTACATAGGGAATCGTCACCGAAACGAACATGTCTTTGTAGGCTGATGGAGCATTTTCCGTAAAATGTCCCATGATCCAGATGCACAAAAAGACAAATCCTATTAGCGCAAGGTACTGCCCGATCACCACGGGTATGAACGGAAAGCGCTGCAGATAATAGTGAAGCGAAAGCACGAAGGTCGCCAGCACCGAGATTGCCAAGCAGGTAAAAATATTCTCGGTATAATATCTGTCGATAAATCCCGTACTCTTTTCGAGCAGAAGCTTACCACATACAATGAGTGTAAAGCTGATACAGACGATGGAGATGAAATTGTTTCTGTTAATTAGTTTCATTTTTCTTCCTCCCCTGTAGATTCTTTAAGGCTTCGTAAAACTCTACCCTGTAGCCTCTGTTCATCACAAGGCACTCATCGTTCTTAAGATATATGAGTGTCCTCATGTTTAGATCTCCCTGAAGTCTTTTTATCTTGTAGAGATTTACGATGCAAGACTTGCTGATCCGCACAAAACCTGCGTCTTTGTGATCATCTATGATTCCCTGCAAAGTTTCTTTTACCTCAATACAGGTATCCTTGGTATAGGCAAATGTCTTCCTGTCCACGGTCTCAAAGTAGAATATGGCAGAAAGAGGATGCGTCACCCTCTTTCCATCCGTGGTTCCTTCTATGTATTTCAGCGCAGGCCTAAGTCTTTCAAGCACCGCAGCTGTCTCGCTGTCTATCACGTCATAGTGAAGTTCTAAGTAGTTCTCCTCTATGTTTTCCTCACTGGTCTTAAGAAATTTCATTTTCTCCCCTTATAAAATGAACATGATGCAGAGGAACAGGTAGGAAAGTCTTAAATTCCTTCTTGTAAGAAGATATGCTCCTCCAAAGACAAATCCTCCAATTGCAGTGTATATACCGGTCACAAGGGATCCCTTTGTAAACCAGTGACCAAGCCCCCATGTAAGTGCCACCACAATTCCTCCATAGGGAATCTTATCATTTTTGAACCACTTTTCAAATGCATACTGGCCAAAAACGATGATGAGAAGTACAAGAAATACCTCTGCCAGATAGTAAATGTACTGGAATGTGATAAGAACCGGTCCCCTCTTACTGAATTCTTTGAGGACTTTGCTGCCGTCCCAGTCAAGCCATGTGGAGATCAGGCAAAAGGCTGTTCCTGTGATGAGGAGTACCCACTGGGTTAAAGACATTTCTTTGGCGCCACGGATAAGGCTCTTTTCCCTGAAGTTCCTGATGAGGTCCACTCCTGATTTACGTGCGCATTCCTTGATAACATACAGTCCGCCAACTATCCAGACGATGACTGTTAATGTCCAGTGCAAAATGCTCTGCCACATGTTAAAACTTCTAAAGTCATATCCATATACGTTTATCTCAATCACATATGCGAGTAAAAGCTCGAATCCGATAACGGCAAAAGCCTCTAAGGCATAGCTCAAAAAATCAAGTCCCTGGAAAAATCTGTTTTTGTCTTTTGTAAGTGTCATTGTTTTCATTGTGAAAAGCTCCTTTGCAGTAGTTGTTGTTTCATCTGATAAACATACCTTACTAGGCCCGGAGCCTTGTTACAATGCCTCATGTACTAAGTTGCAATCAGAGATGTTTAAGTTGCAAATAGTGTGACATTTCTGTGATAAGGGGAATTATATAATCATCACAAGATAGAAAAAACTATCGTAATTGATAGTTTCCACTAAATAAACAAAAAAGGAGATGAAAAATATGAGAAAGATGAATTTAATCATAGCAGCTATCGCCTGCGTAGCACTTTGTGCATCTGTTTTAACAGGATTCAAGTCACTTGCAGCAACAAATGAAGCAGCTCAGGGAAAGACACTTGGCGGATGGGAAGTTGCAGAACAGAATAACCCCGTCATGATAAATGAAAAAGACAACGCTCGCATTCAGACTGTACTTAAAGGAAGTGGTGACAACTTCAAGGTGCTTGATCTTGTCGCAACACAGGTTGTATCAGGAGCAAACTACATGTATCTCGTATATGGAACAACAGCAGACAATGCAGTTCCGGGTTACTATTTCGTAACAGTTTACGAGAATACACAAGGAATCGATACAATAATCGGAACTACACCTATTGATGTAAATGCCATTCAGACTACCGCACCTATGGGAAAAGGCATGGTTGGCGGATGGGCAGTACGCGGAACAGGTAAGCCCGGTATGTTCTCAGACCAGAATGCACAGGCTTCCTTTGATAAGATCAACAATGAAGCTGTTATGTACAATCCGATTGCACTGCTTGCAACACAGGTTGTATCAGGAACCAATTATAAGGCTCTTTGCAGAGGAAACGATGGCAACCTTTATGCAGTAACCTGGTACAACGATCTGCAGAATAACGCAAGCTTCACATCTGCTGAGTGCGTTAACATCGGTGCATATTCAGGACTGTGATGATAATATGTCCGAGATGTCTTTTACCGAATCAGCAATAAACGTTGCTCCAGATTCTCTGAGGCTTTCGGTATTACCATACCCGTAGGTAACAGCAATGCTATCTACACCGGCCCCCAGGGCACCTTCGATATCATATTTGGTATCACCAATCATAATACATTCATTCTTGTCAAGGCCGTATTCATATACGGCCTTTTCTATTAGCCTCTTTTTGTCAGAGCTGTGATCCGTTAGTTCGGGCGCGATTATGGCATCGAAGAGGTCTGACATTCCGATCTTCTCGATTATCATTTTTGAAAACTTCATGGGCTTGCTGGTCACAAGAAGGACTGTTTTGTTTTGGGCTTTCAGATTCTGCAACAGCGCGATGATGCCATCGTAAATGTCGACATCATACATGCGCTCTTTTTCATAAATATATCTGTACAGGGCTACTGCCTTGTCGCAATCCTCTCCATGAAACTGATACTCTCTTTCAAATGAATCATACAAAGACGGCCCGATGAAAGTTTCCAGCTTCTCCTTGGGCTGATCCGTTATTCCGAACTGTTCCAACGCATATTCAACTGATGATGTGATCGCTCTTCCGGAATCTGTCACAGTTCCATCAAGATCAAACATTATATTCTTATACATTTCTCTCCTCGCATTTTGAGCCCTGGGGACGGAGTCAGTGGCTCATTTGTGAGCCCTGGGGACGGAGTCATGGGCTCATTTTTTATGTCATGTCACAGGCTAAACAGGCTCATCTGCTCATACTTATCAGGTAGTTCATTCATATAGCTGAAGCAATCTTCCGGCTTGTACATGATTTTGTTTGATATGCAGAACTTTTGAAAAGTCTGCATTAGCTCTTTTGCATTAGGACTTGGAAGATCATAGGCGTTTCCGTAACGCGTAATATAGCGCTCCTTCATTCCGGGAAAATGCTTATCCAGCGCTGCATAATAGTATTCCCGGTCGCCCTCCCGAAGCGTTAGTCCCATGCCGAAATCTATAATACCCTTAACACCCACGCGTGCGCAATCCTTAAGTATTGACATCAGGTTTTGCTCAGTATCATTGATAAATGGCAGGATTGGCGTGATCCATACGACTGTTGGAATTCCTCTTTTCTGCATCTCTTCGAGCACTTCTATCCTGCGCTTTGTATTACAAACATTGGGTTCCAATATACTGCACAATTCATCATCGTAGGTTGTGAGGGTCATCTGCACCACACATTTTGCGCTGCGATTTATTTCGTCCAGGAGGTCTATGTCACGAAGGATTCTGTCGGATTTGGTCTGGATGGCAAGGCCGAATTCATACTTTCTTATGACTTCCAGACAGCGCCTGGTCAGGCACAATTCTTCCTCGCAGTGCATATAGGGATCTGACATAGAACCTGTTCCTATCATGCACTTTTTTCTCTTGGACTTCAGCGCTTTTTCAAGAAGCTCCGGCGCGTTGCGCTTTACTTCAATATCCTCAAATGGATGAGTGAACTGATAGCACTTGCTTCTGCTGTCACAATAAATACAACCGTGAGTGCATCCGCGGTAAATATTCATTCCATGGCGCCCATGGTTTTCTGTGAGAATTCCTTTTGCTTCGACAAAGTGCATTGTGTTCCTCCATTTTTGAGCCCTGGGGACGGAGTCAGGAGCTCATTTGTGAGCCCTAGGGACGGAGTCAGTGGCTCATTTTTATTTTCATATTGCTTTTCATTTTCAACAATTGTATAATGCGTTTTAAAATAATATCAATCACAGAGTTCTTCTGTGAGCAAAGGAGTAGATTATGCCAAGAAGGCCAAGAATCATGAGTTCGACTGGCATATATCACATCATACTTCGTTCTGTAAATCAACATCTCATCTTCGAAGAAGATTCTGATTATCAAAAGTTTCTCTACATTCTTTCAGATTGCAAAATGAAATATGACATTAAGGTATATGCATATTGTTTGATGGATAATCATATCCACTTATTGTTAAATTCCCCCGCGGATAAACTTTCTGTCTTTTTCCAAAGCCTGGGGACAAAATTTGTACGATGGTATAACAACAAATATTTGCGTACAGGACATCTCTTTCAGGATAGATTTCGCAGTACGTCAATAGAGAGTGAAAGAGCTTTTCTTGCCGCAATAGTTTATATACATAACAATCCGGTCAAAGCCAACATGTGTCGTTATCCATCAGAATATCGCTGGAGCAGCTACAACGCTTATTATGGTCAAAAGAATTCTCTGATCGATGCAAGTCTTGCTGACAAGATCGCCGGTGACAGAGATTCTCTTCACAGATTCTTCTCCAGAGCGTCAAATCATTCAAATGATGAACTTTTTGCAAATGATCATAAGATGCAAAAGCTCTTTCTGACCGATGAAAAAGCCCTGGAAGTCTTTATATCAACATCTAAACTGACTTCAACATCTGAAGTAAATAACCTTAACAGAGTACAACGAAACCGCTTGATCTGCGAGCTGAGAGACAAAGGCTTAACCATAAAGCAGATTGCGAGGTTAATGGATATTTCTTTAGCCACAGTAAAACGACTGAGCAAAATGAGCCCTTGACTCCGTCCCCAGGGCTCACAAATGAGCCACTGACTCCGTCCCTAGGGGTCATTTCGCAATCTTCAAAAACTTTTTGTCGTTCATCTGCTCATTGGTGACATATTCACCGTCGCAGAAGAATGCGTAGGTTGTTATAGGTGTGGGGGCGTTTTGCGCCTCTTCCTTGCTGGTTATCTTAATTGCCTTGAACGGGATATTGTGCTCAGTTGCAGTTTGCTCAAGAATCGGAACATACTTCGCGTTGAATGGGCATTGGTTTGTATAGTAGAGAACATAGCCCTTTTCGTCTACACGCGGATGCTTTGCGCACTCTTTGAACTGTGGTGCTACGCAGCCTTCTGCAAATGGAAGGTACCACAACTGTATCCCGTTGTCTGCTTCGTCGCACACTGTAAAGCCCTTGTATGTAAGGAACTTCGGATCAGACAGGAACGGCTTTTTCTTTGCTGCAGCCAGAATACAGAGGCCAAGCTTTCCCTTCTCTTTGCTATCGCAAATGCAAGAATCAAGCAGCTCGGTAGAATATCCATGTCCCTTGAATGCACCTGATACCCACAGGCAGTCGATATACATATAATTATCTGCAACAATGGGAACCCAAGCATTCTCAGCAGGAATATATTCAATGAAACACTTGCCTCGCTCTGCGCTTTTTAGAAACACAAGCCCCTCATCAAACCTCTCGGCAAGCCATGCCTTCTTGGATGAAACCTGTACATCTTTATTGTTTGAGATAGCACAACAAATGTGCTCTTTCTCCAAATTGTCTTTTGTCAAGCGGATAAATTCCATGTACTCAACCCTCCTTAAGTTTTATCGGATGCCTGATCACGGTTCTCAGTTTCTCAGGCGCCACCTTCCTTGCATCGCTCAAATAGATCTCGTGATGAAGTCGTTTGTCTGTAATGTCCAGTGCATACCCCTGCTCCTCCATATACTCATGCATCATCGCTACAGTCGCAGGCTCATCATCATATGGTCCGACATGCAGGCATTGGACGCAGATTCCCTCTTCCAAAGTCATAAACTCTGCCTTGGAAAAATCCTGCTTTTTCTTTCTCGTTGCCTCTGCAACTGCCCAGTCAAAATCATCCTTTGTCTCAAAATCCGGAAGTCGTATCACAGAAATCCAATTAAAGCTCTCCTTATGCGAATAATCTACGCCAACGATTCCATCCTGCCACCAAAAGCCTTCAAGTGGCGGCACAACATAATCGAAATAGCCTTCAATTCTATGATCGCCCTTTTTACTCATCTTGATGGTAAAAGAGATTGCGTAAAGCATGCCAATCGCTCTTTTATAATCACCATCTTTCTCATTAGGGTCGCCACTTCCGCGCACGGCAACAAAATTCATCTTAGGCACAGTTACGATCTCCGGTTTTGATGCCGGCATATAAAATTCTTTAAACTCTTTTTTATAATCAAACGCCATAGTTGATCCTCTCCACCCCTCCAAAAAATGAGCCCTTGACTCCGTCCCTGGGGCTCACAAACGAGCCACTGACTCCGTCCCTAGGGCTCATTTTGCATCCTTGGTTTCGTAGGGTTTGTTCCAGGAGCCGATTTCGATAAGATTTCCCTCAGGGTCTGCAATGTAGCATGTTCGCTGGCCCCAGAGCTCAAGCTCAGGCGCAAGCACCACTGTTGCACCACCTTCTACTGCCTTTTTGAACGCAGCATCAACCTCTTCAAAGGTATCCACATAGAGCGCAATCTCAGAATGTCCGTTAAGTCCCTTTACATACTCATATTTCCTATTTGTCATCTTCTCGAAGTCTCCTCTTCCATACAGCAGGAAAAGAGTTCCATCCTTAACTAGATAAACATTGGAAGTATCCTCTGCTTCTTTTATTTCAAATCCCAGAACATCTCTGTAGAATCTGATCATCTTCCCCATGTCTTCCACCAAAAGTCCAAATCCATCAAGTCTCATTTCCAATCCTCCTTATAAACATCATTCATATTCCTGACGATCTCAGTCAGTCTCTTTCGCGCTAGTTTCGGCTCAAGAATCTCCGCCTTTTCTCCAAAGGTCAAAATCCACGTAACAAGGTTCTCCATATCAGTGTAATCCGCCGTAAACAGCAGCTTTCCATCCTCCTGCTCTATGAAGCACGCAGGCCCAAACTCTTCTACCAGGCGCCACTTCACGTCTTTTGTGAAAAGAGCTTTCACCTTTATTCCACCCGGAAATACCTTTTCTGTTGATAGATCCGGCGCCGGAACGCTTCTGCACTCAAACTCAGCATTCGACTCACAAACCTTGTCCATGCGATTCAGCTTAAACAGACGAAAGTCTTTTCTTTTTAGGCACCATCCCCACACGTACCAGCTCGACCACTTGAACACCACGTAATACGGTTCAATCCTGCGACTGCCTTCTCCTGTCTGACTGTAATACTTAAAGGTCAGTATGTGCCTGTTTTCAATAGCATTCTGTATTGTCTCTATCTTGGGAGCAAGCGTATCCCGGTACCAGGATGAGAGATCGATCAGGATAGAATCACGGCCACTCACAAACTCAGAAGAACCGGCACTGATCTTTTCCATGAGTTGCCCGTAATATCTGCTGCCGCTGACACTGTCCAGGCTTCTCAGTCCTGCCAGGATCATCTGCATGTCTTTTGACGTAAGAAGAGTCCTGTCCATCCGGTATCCATCCATGATACTGATTCCACCGTGGGCGCCCCGGGTAGTTTGTATCGGAATCCCGGCTTTGCACAGGTCTTCTATGTCTCTGTTAATGGTCCTCTTTGATACTTCAAACCGCTCTGCCAGCTCAGGAGCCGTAATCTTCTCCTGCCGCAGCAGCACTGACAATATCCCGATCAGTCTGTCTATCTTCATATCCTGCTCTCTTCCTGCTCTCCAAATATATGATACCAGTCTAAACATGTCATCTGTATGTCATGTTCATTATAACAAAAAACCGACAGAGCTTCACGCCCCGCCGGTCTGATTTCCGACCGTTTCTCCGGCTATTTCTTTTTTACCTGCAGTTCGGCAAAAGACACATAGTGCTTAACCACAAATTCTTCCCCCGCATTGTCTTCAAGCATCTTCATATGCTCTTTGTTCCAGGCCTGTAGCTGCTGCTCATTCATAGCTGCTCCAACTCCTCTGCATGCGCGCATCCTGCCATGCCATCCTTCCCTGGTAAAAGACACCTCGACTCTGAACTCATCTCTTTTCACCAAATCAAAAGATGACAATAGCTCTTCCGGTACAAAAACCGGATGAACCGTGTCGCCATAAGAGGACCAGTTCGGATTGTGTTTTAAGATGATCTCTTCACTCTTTCCGGCTATCGGATCTTCGTAAGGAAGCCATCCCATATACAGGATAAGGAGCTTTCCGCCGGGTTTAAGCATCTTCGCAAACCTGTCAGTTATTATCCCGGCATTCAGGTACCAGATGCACTGACACACGGTGATGACATCAAATGTATTGTCCGGATAACTGACCTCTTCTGCAGGACATGTGTAAAACTCAATGTCCATGCCTTGTTGCTTTGCAAGCTCTTTTGCCTGAGCTATCTGGTTCTCAGAGATATCTGTCCCGATCCACTTTGCACCATACCGGTACATATTGCGAGGAAGGACGCCGGTTCCTGTCCCGATATCAAGTACTTTCTGGCCGTCTTTACACAGTCCCATGTCTAAAATGCACCGATAGAACGCCTCAGGATAAATGTCCCTGTATTTAGCATAGTCTTTTGACGTATTCCCCCAATCAAAGGCTTTGCCGTTGTCGATGTCTGAAATCTGCATGCCTGATCCTCCCTTCAAGTCTACATCTATACACATTCTATTCTATACTATTTTGAAGCTTTCTGTGTTCTATCGCCTTTTCTGTTAATTCTTTATTAAGTTCCTTGCGCTTCTGGCATTCCTCGATCTGCTTCTTTTGCCTTGCTGCTCTCTGTGCTCTGCGCCTTGCGATATCATTATTACTATTCCGCCTTCTCGAAGATCGCTCACTTCGCATTTTCTCGAGCAATTCGTCAAGCTTCTCAGCTGCGCTCAAAAGCTCGGACTCCCTGCCCTTTATGGCAAGATCAACATGCTGTATAGTTCCTGCTCCACCGTCTTCTTTCAGATAAAAGCCGGTCTTTCTTACCTTTCCATCGAGGGCGCCATCCGTCCCGTCTATTGTAAATTCAGTATCCTCAGCACCCAGATAAATCGCGCCTACTCCTGATTCCTTAAGGCTCTTTAATTCCTCTTTTCCGTCATCGGTCTTACTCCAAACCTGCAACTTTTCAAAAACATCATCACTCTCATCAATCCAGCCATTGCCATCGCTGTCATACTCCGCAAGGTCCTTAAAACCATCACCACTCTTAACACCAAACAGCTCCATGCCATCATTTATCATGCCATCACAATTTTTATCAAGAGCAAGAAATCCGCTTCCTGCCTTTGTCATGGAAA
>JAEEGI010014721.1_pt1 | contig 16408 bp, 18 predicted proteins | sample 8958751 | NCBI WGS metagenome assembly JAEEGI01 (sample SAMN16246545, study PRJNA631951) | gut metagenome | biome: gut microbiome; feature: rumen; material: KS-attached | host: Bos | place: Iran: Karaj | collected 2018-10
CGGACTTACGCCGCTGATGGATATCGAGCGCGACAGTCTGTGGATGCTGCCGGGCTATATGTCGGGCGTCCAGCAGGCCGGAGGACTTCCCGTCATGCTGCCTCTTACGGACGATGAAGCTGCGCTGCGGCAGATCGTCGAGAGCTGTGACGGTTTCCTGTTCACCGGCGGGCAAGACGTATCCCCTTCGCTCTACGACGAAGAACCGATGAGCTGTGTTGCGGTCTGCCCGGAACGGGATCGCATGGAAACAAAGCTGCTGCAGTATGTGATCGCAGCCGATAAGCCGCTGCTTGGCATCTGCCGCGGCATCCAGCTCCTGAACGTCGCCTTGGGCGGTGATCTGTATCAGGATCTTCCGACACAGTGGAAAAGCGCGACTTCGCATCGTATGGATCCGCCGTACAACCTACCTTGGCATACCAATCAGATTCTGCCGGATACGCCTCTGCATGCGCTGCTTCGAAGCGAAACGCTCCCCGTCAACAGCTGTCATCATCAGGCGGTCAAAACGCTCGCGCCATCGCTCAGAGTAATGGCGGTCGCGGCGGATAACCTGATCGAAGCCGTCTGGCGTCCGGAGAGCCGCTTCCTGTGGGCGGTTCAATGGCATCCGGAATTCTCGTATGCAACCGATCCGGCAAGCATGGAGATCTTCCGCGCTTTCGTCGAAAGCTGCGGCTCTTCGGGGTGAATGACAAATGAATTGTACGCACGACTGGGAATCGATCCGGGAGACGGATTACGGTGAGATGGACTACAGTTCCTACGGCGGAGGCGTCGAGCACTTTGTCGTGACGCTGCTGCGCTGCCGGCGCTGCGGTCAGGTATCCAAAGAATGCCGTGGAGACTTCAATGGCGATCCGTCCGAATACCTCGTCGTTACGGATGAGGATATTGCTTATGCCGAGAGTTTGGAAAAACAGAAACGGAAGCATCCGCGTCGAAAGGAGAAACGAGCATGAAAACGATCATTGTAAACGCAAGCCCCCGCAAGAACTGGAACACTGCCATGATGCTGAAAGAGGCACAGAAAGGCGCGGAATCCGTAGGCGCTGAAACCGAATATGTCGATCTGTACGACCTGAACTTCACCGGCTGCCGCAGCTGTCTTGCCTGCAAGCGCAAAGACGCTCAGCGCTGCAAGTGCTACTGGAACGACGACCTGTCTCCGCTGATCGACAGGATCCTTCATGCCGACTGTCTCATCATCGGCACGCCGATCTATTTCTTTGAACAGACGGCAGGTTTCCGGGCGCTGCTCGAACGCCTCGGCTTCTGCGTGCTCAGCTATGACGGCGGCGCTCCCTACTTCGAGGGCAAGGTCAACGTCGGCTTCATCTACACGATGAATCTCTCCAGAAAGATCTACGAAGAGAAACTCACGCCGACGCTGGAGAAGGCCGAACATACGTTCGGCAGATTCCTAAGGGGTGAGGTGCGGACGGTTGCCGCCTGCGAGACGCTTCAGGTAAGCGACTACAGCAAGTACAGCATGGGAATGTTCAATGAGGCCGAACGGAAAGAGATTCGGGAGAATCAGTTCCCGGAAGATCTGAAGGCGGCCTTCGAGCTCGGCGCGAGTCTGAGCAGATAGCGCTTTAGTTGACAGATACCCGGCTTTCTTTGGAGGTAATCGGAAATGGGCATCAGAGGATTAAGCTGCATCTTCCCCGCCGCGGATATCAGAAAGACCGCCGACTACTATGTCAGCTGTCTGGGTTTCTCTGCAGTTGAATATCTGGATTGCAAGGAGCCGCATATCTGTTTGTATCTGGATAACAGCGAGATCATCCTGCTTCAGGCAAATATGGATAAGATCACGCCGAACAGAGAACTGTACGGATACGGGTACGACGCCTATCTGTACACCGATCAGCAGGAATCACTGGAGAAGGAATTCGTTTCCAGGGGCGTAAAGATTGTCAGGCCGCTGGGTATGACGGACTACCGAAACAAAGAATTCGTGATTGAAGACATCGACGGCAGATGGCTTGCATTCGGCTTAAAACAGAAAACGGATTGAGAAAAGGGGCTGCATCTGAGAATCAGGTGCAGCCCCTTCCCCTAGTGTGGACAGAATAAGCAGGTTCAGGAATCGCCGGTGAAGTCGTCTTCGTACATGCTGCCGAGCACCGTTACGGTAGACGTTGCGGTGTCGGTCACGGTCTGGCCGGCCGCGTTCTTCGCGGTGACAGTGACCGTGAGGGTGTAGGTGGCGTCCGCGGTCTCCACGGGGATGTAGATCACGCGGGCACCGGTGGGACTGGCGCTGTTGACGGGCAGGATGTAGCTGCTGCCGGACTTGGCCATCGTAACGGTACGGGTGCCGCCGCCGAAATCATAAGTCAGGACGACCCGGATGTCGGTGACGCCCTGCGCGGTGACAGGCGCGGTGACTTCGATGCCGTAGCCGCTCTTGATCGATCTGCCATAGAGATTGACGCCGGTACTGTCTTTGACCGTGGGCGTACCCACGTCCACGACGGCCGCGACACGGAAGCTTGCGGTGATGGTGTGGCTGCCGGTCACATTGCTGAAGGTATAGCTGCTCACGCTGCCGACGCTTCTGCCGTCGACCGTCACGCGGTCGATCTCATACCCGTTGTTCGGGGTAATGGCGTAGGTCACGCTGCCACCGTGCGTCACATTCGTTGTACCGGACGGACTGATGACGCCGCCCGCTCCGGCGCTCGCGGTGATGCTGTAGGTCAGCCGGCTGAACTGCGCGGAGATGCTGTGGTCTTCCCGGACGTTGGTGAACGTATAGCTCGTAACCGGGCCGGCATTCGTGCCGTCGACCGTCACGGAATCGATCTTCCAGCCGGTGTCGGGCGTGATCGTGAAGGATGCGCTACCACCGAGATTCACGTTCACTTCGCCGGCCGGGTTGATCCTGCCACCCTGCCCCGCGCTTGCATGAATGGTGTTGACATTGCGCACGAAAACGGCCTCGATGGTGTGATCGTCCTTGATGTTCGAGAAGGTGTATCTGGTCACTGCGCCGATGCTGCTGCCATCCACGAGGACGTCGCTGATCATGTAGCCGCTGTCGGGCGTGATCCGATAAGTCTGGTTGCCGCCGTAGGACACGCTCTTCGTGCCGTTGGGCGTGATGCTGCCGCCGGCATTGCAGCTCGCCGAGATCGTGTAGGAATTCTTATAGAACTCCGCCGTGATCGTATGCGAGCCGCGAACGTTGCGGAAGGTATAGCTTTCGGAAATGTACACCTGTCTGCCGTCCACGATGAGATTCAGAAGGAATGCGCCGGGATCCGGCGTCATGGTGAACGTTGCGTTCTCGCCCTGCTTCACGGTGACGTCTCCGCTCGGGGAAATGGTGCCGCCGCCGGTGGCGGCCGCCGTGATCTTATAGGTCGGCGTCACGTCGACGGTATAGAACGGGATCTCGTCCGGCGGATCACCGCCGCCCCAGTCATGGTAGTAGCCGCCGTCTTCATAGTCGGACGAATCGCCGGTGTAGTTGTACGCCGCGCGGGTGGCCTGTGCGGCATCGTGCGCCGCGTTCATCTGCTCTCTGGCAGCTGCCATCGCGTCTTCGTCGCCCGCGAGCTTGGCCGCATTGTAGGCCGCATGCGCGCTTTCAAACGCCTGCTTGCTCGCTTCCAGATCCGCCTGAAGCTGCGCCGCCTGCGCATCGGTCAGACCGAGCAGAGCTTTCACTACGGCTACCTCTGACGATCCGCTGAGTTTCGCGGACTCGCTGCCGTATTCGTTCGTGGTGGAGACGTACTCACCGATGTTGTTGTAGGACGTGATGAGACCGTCATTCGTACCGCCGTAGTCGTAGTAGGCACCGATCGACGTGTCCGTATAAGACCAATCCGTAACAGTACTGATGCTGCCGTCGTTGCCCGTGGTCGCATAGTTGACGATATCGTTGATACCGTCTCTGCTGCCTTCGGCGGACGAGATGTGGCTGCCGGAATCGGTGTCGATCTCCCATGAGCCGTACTGATAGGTTGCGTTGCCGCTGCCGCCGGCAAGCTGCGCCGCAAGCTCGACGTTTGCCGCATGCAGCGCGTCGCAGGTCGCCTGATCTCCGGCGTTGTGCGCCACCCACCAGGCGGCGCTGTTGGCCGCCATCTGCTCCTCGATGGTCATGGCAAAGGCGGCAGAAGAAAGCGCGGCGATCAGAAAGACCGCCGCGCAGATGGTGATGAGCTTGCGAAAGACATTGCGTTTCATATTCTGTTTTACCTCCGTAGATTAGAACGGGTCGCCCGCTGCTGCTATGGTGTGCACGGAGATGTCGCGGCCGGATCTGGCGTTCATATGAACGTCAATCGCGATCGTCTGGGTGCCCTGCGATACTCTGGTGAAACCGAGATTGCAGAGCATTACTGTCTCAGCGGAGGTCAGCTCCTTCGGAGCCGCCGTCAATTCCGCCACGGCATAACCGCGCACCGCGCAGGTAAGGCGGTCCATGTTGTCAGCCTGATAGATGCAGGACGTGTCCGTCACGAACCGCACCGTCAGGCGGTCGCTGCTGTAGTTGATGCTGTCGACGGCCGCCGCAACGACATCCCTGTAGAACGAGCCGGGATCCGCGCCATTCGCCATGTGGTAGAGATGTTCTCTGGCGTTGGCATAGGTCTGGAATCTGTCGCGATCCGTGCCATAGAGATAGGCCAGCGTCTCGGCGTCGTATTTCTGCTTCGCGGCATCATAACCGAAAGCGGACGTCGGCTGCGTGTAAGGCAGAGCCTGCAGCTCGGCGATCTGCTCCGGCGTGAGAACTTCGGACCAGATGCCGACGGTCCTGTATGTGTCGGACCAGTCCACGTAAGCGCCGAGGGCTTCGGCGACGAAGCGGATCGGGACGTAGGTGCGGCCGTCTCTCAGGACTGCCTCGGTGTCCATGACGGTCGTTTCCGTGTTCCCGTTTTGGGTGACTCTCAGCGCAGAGTCGCCGATCGTGACCGCAATGACGATCCCGTCCTTTTCGATGTAAGCCGTCTTACCAGCCTGCTCCCACGACACGTCAGCGCCGAGGCGTTCCGCTACGAAGCGGACGGGGATCATCGTGCGGCCGTTGCTGTCGATGAACGGACCCGCGTCGGGGAACTCGACGAGGATGCCGTTCACTCTCACTGCCGGCCCGGTGGGGCTCATTGCGGAAACGCCCGCAACACTGAAGCAGGCCACCGTCATGACCAGCGCGAGAACCACCGCGATGTGTTTCATCTGTTTCATTCTAATAACCTCCCAAAATCAGATTTGCCGCGCTCAGCAGAATGAAGGCCGGCGCGATGTAGGTGCAGAGGGGTATGGAGTTCCGATCGTATTTTCTTCCGATCAGGCTGGCTGCCGCGATTTCGATGCCGACGATGAGGATGATCAGAAGGACATTGAAGATGCCGAGTAGAAACGTCATCGCCAGGATGAGTTTCAGATCTCCGCCGGGCAGCTCCTGTTTGGTGATCGCATGTGCCAGCATCAGCACGATCAACATGCCGATCATGCAAACAAGCCTGAGGATCAGATACGGCTCGAACAGGCCGCAAACGAGAATGACGATCGGGACGATGTCCGGGATCTCTCTGCGTTTGCGATCCACAACCCCTCCATATGCTAGTACGACAGAGCACACGATTGAACAAATCCAGTTCCACATTTTCTGTCACCTTCCGTCAATCGCGTAGTTTGTCGATACGACTTTGATTGTGTGCGTAATGCTTCCGAAGCCGTACTGGGAAAATACGGTTTCGAACCTGATCGTTCCGACCACCTCCATGCCCGGAGGCCCGGAGGTGGTTCGGATGCTGGTGATTCGGAAATCATACTTGGCCGGGAGATCCTGAGCAACGAATCTCCGGAAATCAGTCTGCGCGCCGGCCGTGTTCAGTTTCAGAATATGGTCGGCGCGCCAGGTATCGTCGATGTTGGCTTCCACTGCGCTGTTGCATGCGCGCTGGAGAACAGACTCGGCATATCCGTAGTTTTCCATTGCCGAACCCATCTCGATGATCAGGAAAGTCAGCATCAGGAGAAGCAGCACAAGTCCGAAGTACAGAAGCGTGATGCTCCCCTTTTTGTCTTTCAGTCTGCGTTTCATTTCCAATACACCTCTGACCTGCCCGAGAGCCCGACATTGATCGGAAGCCTGACCTCAATGGGACGGCCTCCGAACTGCAGGATACGGATTGTGTAGTTTGCCGTCAGGGTGACACGGAACTCATCACGCAGCTGAATGCAGTGCTGCCGGAAGTAATGCGCATCCACCCGGATCGTCAGATCATCCATCGCACTGCCGCCAAGCCCGTCTGCAAGCGCGTCGATTTCTGCTGCGTCGTATTCGCCGGTAACTTCGATGGTTCTAACGACGCGCCTGCATATGTAACTTGCATTGTAATATGTGGTGACGTAGATCAGGGCGGAGATCAGCACCGCGAAGGTCAGGATCAGCATGGCAGCAGTTGCGATGAACTCTACCGCCGATGAGCCCTTTCTGGAACGCAGATAGCTGCAAAGTTTCGTTCTTACTGCCATGCTGTCTGCTCCTTCCTCTTACCAGTTCCGATTCAGCCGCGTCTGCGCAGCCTGGAACATAGTGGTAAAGAAGTTGGGGAAGAAAGCCCTGATCGCGACGACCAGGAGACCGATGACCACGACCGCGATGATGATCGCGCCGATGGTATTGACGGCCACTTCGCCTTTGCGGTCGGTCAGAAGGCTGCGGCCCTTGACGGCGACTTCGCAAAGCTTGCTGCGGATGTTGTTGAACAGCCTCTTCATGGTTGGTGTCCTCCTCTTACCAGTTGGCGTTGAGCTTCTGCTGCATGCTGTTGAACATGCCGGTAAAGAAACCCGGGAAGAAAGCGTTGATCGCCACGACGAGCAGGCCGATGATCACGACGGCGATAATGATCGCGCCGATGGTGTTCACGGCGACCTCGCCCTTGCGGTCGAGGATGAGGCTGCGGCCCTTGTCGGCGGCAGCGCGGATGCGGGTGCGGATGTTGTTGAGCATGGTCTTCATTGTTGTTGTCTCCTTTTCAGAATAGTGTGTTTAGTTGAACCGTTACGAAAACGACGAGCACATAGATAATGAGAACGACGCACATGCCGACGGCCGGCAGATAGGTTCTGCGCATTTTGGCCGGGCGCAGGGAAAGCGTCTTCTCGATGCGGTATTTGGCCTGTCTGGCCATGTCGTCCGCCAGATAATCCAGCGTGGCGGACTGATCGATCCCGCGGTCGATCTCATGAAGTGTGGAACACAGTCGGCTTGCCTCCTCGGTGCCGATGCGTTTCTGAAACTGCTGCAGCGCGGCGGTGACGCCGCCGGTGCGCATGTGCGCAAGCAGGATATCTAGCTCAGCGCCGAGCTCCGGGCCGGCTACACGGCGGTAGGATGACATTGCCGCATAGACGTCACGGTTGCTCCTGAGCGTGCGGCAGATCGTGCGAACGAAGCGCGGCATCTCCATGGCGATGGCATCGTCTTTGGCCTTCAGCCTGGATGTCAGAGCCTCCTTCTGCTTCATGAGAAGCAGCACGGCGAAGAGTGCGATCAGCAATATGCCGATCCAGAACTTCAGCAGCGCACACAGCCCGATGCCGACAGCGGCAAAGGCTGCGATGACATATTTCCTTGCGGTGAATTCCTCAGGGTTGAGATTCAGACCCGCCCGCTCCAGCTGTCTGCCAAGCTTGTCCTTCGAGGATTCCTCCAGAAAGACGAACCGGCTCATCCATGCGGTGAGCCGATTCAAGCCTGGCGATGTCCAGATGTCCTTGTTTTTGTTCTCCCACTTGCGGAAGCTGCCGGAAAAGTTTCTCGCGCGAAACAGGATCGAGCTCAGGATCATCCAGAGTCCGAAGCCGAGTACGACGGCGATCGGCAAATATATCAGTTTCACCCGAATCACCGCCTTACGTAATGAGCGGCCGGTTGATCCGGACTGCACGGATGACGGAGTAGACGACCGCCACGAGCAGAAGCGAGATCAGAACCTGACCGCCGAATGAGTGCGTCATGATGAGATACGCATCGTGCATCAGGAACTTGAAAATCAGCGGCACGGAAAAGATCAGCGTAAGCGTGAGGAAATAGTCTCGCCACACAGCGTACATTGCCGCGTCCGAGTCCTGCTGCGCGCAGATCATGTCATGCATCGATTCGACGACGGCGACGGTCACATACTTCAGATTCCTGTCTTCCTGTGCAAGAATCAACGCGTCGATCCACTGCGAAAAATACGGGTTATCTACCTGATCTTCCATGCGTCGCAGACCAGCGCGGATGTTGCTGTCCATGCGTGTGACATAGGTGAGGAAGTCCCGGAACGGCTCCGGATAATCCAGCAGGTCGATATTCTGCTCGACGGACTTGATAATATCGTCCGTGACGATATACGAGTTGGACAGGATCATCATGGACGACTCCAGACGCTCAAGCCGTGCGTTGATTGATTTGTTCTGACGCAGACTGAGGAACAGAAGCGGCAGCGCGGCACATGCCAGCGCCACACATACGGAAACGAACAGCGAGTTGTAAACAATGCGGCCGGCGAAGAATCCGCCGACCGCACCAGAAAGGAGGAATATGAAAAGAGCATTCCGTGGCAGCTTGCTCGTTTCAACTAACGTATGGATCTTCTCCAGCAGCCCGCTCGCCTTAGCGCCGAGTTTGCTCTGCTTCTGAAAGTGCCGGAGCTTCTGCTTCCGGGCACCGCTCTCTCGGAGCTTTTCCCGCAGTGCGAGATCAGGCCGAAGGATTGCTGTTATGGCTGCTGCGAGCAGCAGGAAGACTGCGAGGTAACACATTTTTGGCGTCATGATCTTCACCCCTTCTTGCCTGCTTCGGTGGTTTTGTTCACATCGGGAAAGAGTCTGGTCATCAGATCTTTGGGCGCGCCGTTGTCGATCATCCGGTTGTAGAGCGTACGGGAAATACTGTCCACCTGCTCATGATGACCGATGACTTTGGTGATCCGCCCGTTCTCGCCGCGCTCCGTACTCTCCGTCACGAATCGGAAGAGGCAGTTGCCCTTCACTTCCCCGTGAAAGATCGTCGTCGCCTCAAACACTTCCGTGATTCTGCGCGTGTTGTCCTTCAACTGTTTCTGACAGACGATGATCGGCCATGCGCGTACACACATGTCCAGCAGCCTGTCTGAAGGGAGCGTCGTTCCTGCCATGTTGCAGAGCGCGACCAGTCTGGAATAGGCGTCGTGCGCGTTGTCGGCGTGAAACGACGTGAGGATCGTATGTCCTGTCTGGCCTGCGATCGCCGCCTGAAGCGCAGCTCCGTCGCGGACTTCCGCAGGCACCAGCAGACTCGGATGGAATCTCAGCGAAGAGACGATCAGATCGAACATGGTGATTGGATTCGGCTCCGGCTTGGTCAGCGTGTAGAGCACGCGCGCCGGGCGGTCGTGGACGTTGTCGTAGTCGAGAAGATTCATTTCCCTGGAGTCTTCGATAATGAAGATCCGGTTATTGGAATCCTCATTGTTCTCGATATAGGCGTTGAGCAGATAGGTCATCAGCGTGGATTTGCCGCTGCCGGTGCCGCCCGCAGTGCCAATGGAAACGCCATAGCAGAGACAGGCGACGAGGAAATCAAGCATATCAGCAGTTGCCGTGCCGGACTTGATCAGCTGATCACGCGTGATCCGGTTTCGAGACTGTTTTCTGATGGAAACGATCACGCCCTGTTCGGGCGGTGTGATCGGCGGGATGATTGCGGAGATGCGGGTACCGGATCCGATAAAGCTGTCCACTCTGGGCGTCTGCGCATCCAGGAGCATACCGCCCATGCGCACCATTCGCTTGACGATGTCCAGCTCGGCGGCCGGCGAGGTGAAAGCGTCCGCGTCGCGGAGGTATTCCGTTCCGTCTGACCGCACGATCTCGATCGTTCGATAATCGTTGATGTTGATCTCTTCCACGGTCGGATCATACAGATACTTCGTTAGGACGCCGAGGCCGGCCATATCCTCGTAGATGCGCTCTGCAAGCGCGCTGCGGTCGTAGTCTCTGCCGGACATGCATTCCGTTGCGTATTTCATGATCAGGCTCTTGAGCGTTTTGGCCGCTTCTTCGTCATCCAGGGCTGCGGAGAGCTCATGCGCGTGGTTCGCGGCTATGGAGCTTCTGACCGACTCCAGAACGGAGGCATAGTCAAACGCCTCATTTTTCTTTGTCTCGACGGGCGCATCCTTAGCCTTCAGGATCGACAGATACTCGTAGGAAGTGATACTCAATGTTATCCCTCCTTCATGGCCGCGCAGATTTCGTCGATGGCCGCGTTGTAGGTCTTACCCACCTTGCCGCCGGAGTCGTACAGCGTCCTGCGCATCTGCCGCACGTTATCCGCTGCGGGATAGTACGGCACCCATACGCGGGGTACGAGCTCGATCATGCGGTTGAGGGATCTGTAGTCCATCCCGTCGTTGCCCTGCACACAGATCGGCAGCGCCTTATCGGAGAAGGACTGGATCGCGCGGCTGTATGCTCTGTGCCAGAATCCCGCGCTGTTGCGAAAGCCGGTCAGCAGAAGGACGGACTGCGCCAGATTGAGGCCCCATGCCGCCATTGTGTTGTCTGCACGCGGCGGGCAATCCACGAGCACGCTGTCGAATGCCGCGTCTGCCGAAGTCAGAATGCTTCTCGCGTCGTTTCCGGTAATCTCCGATTCGAACGCGTCTGCATCAGAGGCTGCGGCCAAAACAAAAAGCAGGCCGTCTGCCTGACAGACAGTCTGCTTGAGGTTTCCGACCAGATGCTGCGCGGCCTGAATGCTCTGCGCATTCGTGATCCGGATGTTCAGGATCGCCGACATCTCGCTGTAAGGCTCCGGAGATACCAGACAAACGCTTCTGCCTCGCTTGGAGATCGCGAATGCCAGATCCGTGGCCAGAGTGGTTTTCCCGCTGCACGGCGGGCCCCAGATTGCGGTGATCGCCATATCAGCCCACCGCCTTTGTGAGCGCCAGATGCAGCGCGTCGGCACGTTCGAGTTCGATCAGCGTCATGATCTGCGCTTTCGTGCAGCGGAACACGACGTACATCGGCGCGAAGTCAAACGAGGTGTTGTCGCCTTCCGGCAGCGCGGCCTTCAGGTCGTCCAGCTCGCTCAGCGACTGCATGTTCCGATTCAGTACGTCGATCACATACACGCTGCCCATGCACAGCTCCGCTGCGGACTCTTTCTCTCCGTCTTCGTTCTCCCAGGTCTTGTACTCATACACATCGACCTGATCACCTGAGCGCAGGACACCGGCGACACCGGCTGAGCTGCCGGGGATCTCGATCGTGACTACGTTCATGCCTGCCGGGAGCTGCGCGAGGCTGCTCTTGGATCCGGCATACTCCTCTTCCGTGACGAGTCGGCGGCCATTCAGATACTCGCCTGTGTACAGCGGTTCCGCCGCGACCATGCCGATCGCTTCCGCCTCATCGCGGATCACGTCGGAGGAAAGTCCGTAGCTGCCGACATCGGATGTCGTGATCATGTCTTTCGTGATTACCGTGCCGGCCGGGATGTCTGTCGCCACCCGGATCACGTTCTCTGTCTCAGACTGCGATGCGAAGAGCCTCGGCAGCAGAAAGAACGCGACTGCGGCGGCGATTGCAAGGCACAGCAGGCCGATCAGCAGCCTGCCGCGATTCTGTTTAGCCATAATAAAGTAACCTCATTTCTTTAGAAGAATTGCAGAGGAAGTGTTGATTCGCTTCCTCTGCGGTGTGGATGAGTTCAGATCACCGGGTTTCTCCGGATGATGCGGGTAATGATTCCGTAGACGCTGCCGTCCTCGTACGCGGTTTTCACGCGGAAGCATACCGTGTCGTTTCTCCTCGGCGGTTCTTTCATGGAATAGATGGGCGTTTTCACATTCACGCCCGTCTGAAGCCTGATAAAGATCATCTCTCCGCTCAGGCCGGTCACGACGCCGAAGTAACTGCTGTCCGGCACGAGTTTGCTCAGGGCATCCTTCTCGTTATTGTCGGTTGCGGCTTTGATGGACAGCTTCACGGTATACCGATCAGTCTCCGGATCTCTTCCGACCGACAAAACGCGTGCGACGACCAGATCGCCTGTCGAATACTGTTCACTAGCTTCCGCAAACCATCCCCAGGATGCTGCCATCGCGGGAATGTTCGTATCCACGCCGAGCGCTTCCACACTTACGGATTTCCTGGAGACGCCGATCACGCGGCATGCGACCAGGATGCCTTCCTTGACGCGGCCTGTTTCGTAGTACTGGTTCTGAAGCTCGATCATGGCGCGGCGTCTGCTTGCGACTGCGGCGTGGTTTTTGATATCGACGCCCGCAACCATGAAGTCCACCCTTGCTCCGAGGATATGGGCGAACCTCAACCGGAAATTAAGCGGCGGCAGAGCGTCCTCAGGCCAGTCGTCTATGAACATCTCATGTCCGGGAATGATGAGCCGGACTCCCGCGAAATCGATTACGCAGATCGGGTTCATCGATTCCTGGTACTCGACGGCGGCAACGGTGCCTGTCAGGATGAGATGCTTGCGCAGCGCGGTGGCGAGATACTTCCATTTCATATCTTCGCTCGCATCCTGGGTCAATCCGCGTTCGTAATCGTTCAGGGTCAGGATGTCTTCTGACCGCGCTCTGGGTTCGCCTTCTACGGAATCAGCCGTACCGCTGTCCGCCTCTGCCTCAGCCCAGTCAACTCCGTCCCTTGCCCCTTCCCAGCCGAGTACGGGCTCTGCCTCAGGTTCGGGTGCGGCAAGCTCGTCTGTAAGCATATCTCTTCCGAGCACGGGCTCTGCTGCGGGTTCGGCCGCGGGCTCCGCAGGTTCCGATACGGGCTCTGGCGTGCCTTTGGTCTCGACAACTTCGAGCTCGGCCGCATCGGTTTCTGTCTTCTTTTTTCTGGTAGCCATTTAGTTTCTCCTTCCTTTGTTACTCACTATCGATGTCAATTCAACCGGTGCCCCCAGAACCTGCTCAGCGCCCGAATCGGTCGGTTTCTTCGATTCATGCTCCGTTTGCGGTTCCGGTTGCCGAGTGAACGTGATAGGTCGCATAATTGGTAATTGGCCGGATTCCCGGCTTTGCTTCCAGTCGGGTTCGTGCCGGATCGCTCTGGTGGGAATCAGCTTACGGTATTCCGAATGCATCGAGTAGTCAAAGCGGCCGGCTCGAAACACTTTCTGGCCGCGTATGAATATGAGTTCCTCATCCGGATCCATGCGGAGGATTTCATCCGGCGTCATGAGTCTGCGTCTGCCGATGGAATTCGTTCGTCTGAACTGCGGCGTGTAGTCGGTGACGCGCATCGTATTGAGTTCCCGCATCGTACCTTCTATCTCCACCGTCGATTCACCGATACGCTCGCTGACATACTCTGCCGTCAGGACATCCGTGCAGCCGAGGAACACCGTGGCATCACATGCGCCCAGTATTTCCTGCCACTGATCGTCCGGGTATCGGTTCTTCATCTGACCGATGTTCTGGAAAAAGACTGCGACGGAACAGCCGCGGGAGCGTATGGTGCTGCATTTCTTTGTGAAATCCGGAATCAGGCAGCAGTTTGGGAACTCGTCGAGGATGAATCTGACTTTCGGATTGAGGACGCCGCCTTCGCAGCAGCTGTCGGCATAGCGAATCAGCTTGATGAACAGGAAGCTGAAGAACAGCGAACTGAGGAAATCAAACGTGCTGTCCTGATCGCTCACGATGCAGAAGTAGGCACATTTCTGTTTGCCCGGCAGTTCCAGGTCGATCTCGTTGTATGAAGTGATATCCCGCACCTGCTGTGCCTGCATTACCTGAAGCTTACTGCCGAGCCCGATGATTACGCTCGATCTCACGGTCTCATTCGACTGCATGAAGATGGAGTACGGAACCATTGCCGGACTGGGCGGTTTCACCTCGCCGGTCAGCGGATCTGGTTGCGCTTTGCCGGCTGCCAGCATGATATCGGTCAGCTCGTGCTCCTTTGTGTTGCACAGCAGATCGTAGACTTGTGCGAGGGTTCTGTTCTCCGGGGGCATTTCAAGTGCGACATAGAGCACAAGCGCTTTCAACAGGTTAAGCTCGGCGCTGTACCAGAATGAGTCGCGCCCGTCGTCGCCCGTGTTGCTCAGGATCACGTCGGAAAAGACCTGCGCCATCAGTTCGCTGGTGCCGACTTCTCCGAGGCAGTTCCAGGAATCTGAGTGCTCCATCTGAACGAGGTTGAAAACGCGGACCACATAACCCTCATTGCGGAGATACTCACTCATTGAATCGTACAGTTCGCTTTTCGGATCTGTGATGATAATGGACTCCTCTCTTTTTGCGGCCTGAAAGATCAGGTTTCGGGACATGGATCTTGATTTTCCGGTCCCGCTCGCGCCGCATACGGCTATGTTTTGATTCAGCCGCGTGTTTTCCGGCAGCGTTATGACTCTTCCGCTTGGCATCCTGCCCAGAATGTCCTGTGACGTCCGGCTCTCCGGAACGATGTCAAAGCAGGCTTTCGCTTCCCGATCGCTCATGAACGCCGACGTGCCATAGCTGCCGGACTCTGAGATCGTCAGGTTGCGGCCTGCCTCCAGCTTGCCTCCGACGCCCCAGCCAGGGTGCAGACGCAGCATGATCAGGATCGCAATGCCGCCGAAGACGATTGCAACCGCGATCAGGCTTTCGGGGAAATGCAGAAGCGAGGAAAAACACGGACCCGGTCTCAGGATCGGCAGGCCTGGCGTTACGTTCAGATCGCTGCCTGCCGCTTTCCATGCGCGGATGTTGACGATGAACTGGGTCAGAACACCGGCAATATACAGCAGCATTGGTGTGAGCGCGGCCAGCGTGAGGAATCGCATTGGGTTTCGTTTCTTGTTCATATTGGAATTGGGGTTTGTATGGCTTGGACTTCGATTCTCCCGCCGACGATCCGTTGGATTGCGTCCACCTGATAGTCCATGCATAGGATGATCGGAGTCTCATCATAGCCAGATTCATGTTTTCTGATTGCTGCAAGCTTCAGCAGGTCACACTGGTAGCACAGAATGACCGGCCTCCGCCCGTCAGACGTGAGGGCGTCGAATCTGCGGTTCACGCTGTCCGGCATCCTGTAGGACTCCGACAGGATGTTTCGGTTGAATTGCTCCCGAAGATCTCCGTATGTAATCAGCCGGAGGAGCGCGTCGCCGTTGGCGTCGTTCGTGACGTAGTAACTGTTATTGAATTGCGAATCCAGGCTGAGATATTTCCCACGGACATCGACGCCTCTTCGCGCGATCTTCTCAGCGACGTGCATGTTCGAGCCGATAATCACCTGGCTCCAGATGTCGCATTCGAAGCCTCTCGATCTCAGGAGAGCCTGAACTGAGAAAAAAGTGTTCAGTTCTGTTGGTGCCCGCCAGTACATTCTGCCCGCGCCGGTAAAGTAGAGGAAATAGCAGTAGCGGCCGTGTACGATGACGCCGAGGATGCGGGATGTCTTTGCCATTGTGGACGTGTTGTATTCCTGGATTGATTCCCGGATTTCTCGGACGGAGTAATAGTAGGACTTGCTCGGATCCGGCACGCTTTTTCCTTCGCGCTCGGAAAACAGCAGACTTGGCTTCATTCTCGGATGAATGACCGCACCCGCGTTGGAGGCCATCACAAGTCCTACCGCGACCGAATTCGCGCGTGAGGCTTTCTTGGCATCCAGATGCAGGCGGTACCGCTCTCGCATAGAGAGCAGCAACGCAGCATTCTCCGGATCTCTTGTTGCGATGTACTCCATGCCTTTGTCCGTGATCTGAAGCAAACGGATGGTTTTCTTCCTGTATGTCCAGCACCGACGTTCCACATAGTCTTTCCGGATCGCTCTGTACATCACATGTCGGTTCCATTCCGGATGCCCTCCGATCCTCTGCGCCATCTGCGTCGGGAACCCTCCGCTGTACGCCACCAGCCACAGCAGCTCCAGCATTCTGTCGTCTTTCTGTGTGATCATTCTCTTCTTTCACCTCCCTGTCTCGATTCCGTATCAGCGTCTGGCTGAGGCTGGCTAAGGCTGGCTTCTGTGAGCCTTCGGCCCGAATCTCCCACAGTGCTTTCTGCCCTTAACCGACACCACGCCGGGAAATTGCGAGCTTTTATACATACCTGTTTTTCCGCCCCATGGCTTCAGATTTTGATTTTTCTCGGATCGATACCGATTTCTGCTCCGGAGTTTTTTCGGTTTTCGGTATCTTTTTTTCATGCTTTTTCACTCCGATCCGGCTTCGTTTTTATGAATGTTTTTGCCCAGAATGCCAGCGTCTCCGGCTGCATCAGATAGAACTGTGTGCAATCCCGATCCATCAGCTCCGTCGTCTGAAGAACGCTGCAGGTCAGCCCACTGTCGTTGGTCAGAAACACCGACTCGATGACATCCAGATATCGCTTGGTTTCGACATTGTCGTAATCCCGGATTCGAT
>JAEEGI010014724.1_pt1 | contig 16405 bp, 15 predicted proteins | sample 8958751 | NCBI WGS metagenome assembly JAEEGI01 (sample SAMN16246545, study PRJNA631951) | gut metagenome | biome: gut microbiome; feature: rumen; material: KS-attached | host: Bos | place: Iran: Karaj | collected 2018-10
ATGTTCTTGAGCCTCTTGTCGGATTCGAACCAACGACCCCGAGATTACAAATCACGTGCTCTGGCCAACTGAGCTAAAGAGGCATCTATCGTTGTGCTAAGAGATACGGGGCGTTCTCGTTAGCGGGTGCAAAGTTACAACCATTTTCCAAACTGACAAACTTTTTCTTACTTTTTTTTCAAAAAACTTTTCAACGACTTCGCGAATAGCGACATACTAATTTAATATTCAGCTAATTAGCAAGAAAAGCCCGAACTTGAATTTTTCGCATCATTCTTCACCAAGCAGTGAGCACGCGAGTTGCTGACACATTATTATATATTAATTGGAGCCAACTCGCAAGATAACGATGCCACGGAAGTTGCAAGCCGAATCATGTCACCGGATTGCCGACCTTGAGCCCGCTATTGGCTGCATTTGCCAGTAAACGACACCCCCTGCCAGCAGCATGGTGTGCGGGCAGAGGGCGTGATGTCGTTAATTAATCAGGAAGGCGCGTGTTACTTGTCGCGGCGACCTTTTTCAAGTTGTTTCTTAAGGGCGTCCATACAGTTGTCGATGGCCTCCTCGAACGTATCGGCTACTTTGTTTGCAAACAGATCCTCGCTGCGCGGGATGCTCAGCCTGACTGATGCTTCCTTGTTCATGGCTGTCTCGGGTTTCACCACCTTAAGAATAACCTCGGCGGTATTGACAAGCTCGTTGTGTTTTGCCAGTTTTTCCACTTTCTTGTTGATGAAGTCGTTAAGCTTCTCGGTTGCTTCAAAATGGATAGCATTGATTTTGATGTCCATATTATCCTCCTTTTTTTAGTGCCCTTGGATGGGCGAGTTCATAATTATGTTGTAACTCACTCAGTGTGATATGAGTATATACTTGTGTTGCAGCAAGGCTCTCGTGCCCCAGCAGTTCCTTGACGCTGTTGAGCTGTGCGCCGTTGTTGAGCAGCGTGCTGGCAAAGGTGTGCCTCAGCACATGAGGGCTCAACTTGCCGGTGCCGCCGGCACGTTCCAGCTCACCGTGCACCACACGATAGACCAGCTGCGGATAAAGGGGCTTGCCCTTGGCCGTCACCAGCAGGTTGGTGCACTCGGGACGCAACTGGCGACGCAACGAGCGGTAGTCCTCGACATGTGCTGCCAGCTCATCGCCAAAGGGAACTACGCGGTCCTTGTCGCGTTTGCCTCGCACCTTGAGTTCTTGCTTGATGGTATCGACCGCGGCATCCTGCAGCCCAATGAGTTCACTCAAGCGGATGCCCGTCTCATAAAACAGCATCACAATCAAGCGGTCGCGCACCTGGGTGAAGTCGTCCTCATCAATGTCGGCATCAAGGATCGAATCGACCGTCTTCTCACGCACAAATTTGGGCAGAGGCTTGGCCAACTTGGCCAACTCGACCTGGGCGGCAGGGTTCTTGTCAACCTCGCCACGGCGCAGCAGATAGCGATAGAGCGCCCGCAGCGCCTGTAGCTTGTGGCGCAAGGTGGCGGAACCATCACCCTGTGATGAACGCACCATGAGCCACGACCGTATGTCGCCGATTGTCACCGACGCCATATCCATGCGGTCATGTCCCGCAGTCATGTGGGATTCCCATTGTCCGAGGTCACGGCGGTACAGTTCCACCGTCCTCTCCGACAGATTGCGCTCCAGGCGCAGGTATTGCAGGAATCGTTCTATTGTAGCGTTCATCGCTGGCATTCAAGTTATAGCACGCAACAACTATGACCTTTATCGTGCCAATCATGTTGCATTTGTGTGCGAAAGTTAGCAACTATTTTTGATAAATGCAAATTTTGTGCCAGAAAAATGCCTTTCCCCACCTTTTTGCAACAAATTGCCACCAACCACCCCATCCCGAAAAACCACAAAGGAAGCCGACGAACCCGCCGGCCTCCTGTTTACCACCCCCTAAATAATTTGGCGTATAGGTCAATTATTATCTCAATAATGCAAATATAGTATCTAGCATTTAAAGGCGCTTTCTCTTTTCCCTCTTTTATAATCTATGAGCTCTCTAAATCTTTTTATAGGCTCCACGAAGGTTAAGAGCAATGCTCGTTTCAATCCTAAATATTTGAAGTACTTTATTACCATGCGCCATTGACCATTATAATAAACCGAGAATGCAAAAGTCTTTAAATAATTAAAAACGAACACTTTTGATTGCTCTGTCTTTTCTTCCCTGGCGATGCTTAACATCGCTTCTCTAGTTTTGAGATATAATTCTTGGAGGTTTGTCGATGCTGTCACGCTGCTTGGTTGGACTCGATAGACACCCATGACACGATTAAATAGATAACATTTGCCTTGTGTTATCAAGGCATAGAATAGCATCCAATCAAATTTTGAGTCATATTTGTCATATTTAGAGTTGTCTAATGCACTCCTTCGATAAACACTGGTTAAGGTTTTTGTAAAGAATACACGTGTCGCAAAATCCTCAAGCGACAATGCTAGATTTCCTTTTACCCCCTTCAAGACTTCTAACTGATGTGGCTCATATTCCTGTTTCACTTCATCCCACACCTTGTATTCGTGAACTGAAAAGGAATAGTCAGGGTTGGATTCCAAAAAATCGACTTGGAGTTGGAGTTTTTGGGGATCAGTCCAGTAGTCGTCACCCTCACATACGGCGATGTATTTTACAGCAGGATGTATGGCAGCATCCATGATTTTGTTTAGTGAACCATCATGTTTACTATATTGGTTTTCAGTCTCGTAAATGGGTTTGATGATATCGGGATATTTCTCGGCGTACTCGCGTATAATGCTAGCAGATCCGTCAGTTGAGGCGTCGTCATGGATGATAGCCTCAAAAGGGAATGTGGTCTGTTGCATCACAAAGCCGTCTAAGCATTGACGCAGAAACGGCTCGTGGTTATAAACCAAGCAACGGATTGATACTAATGGATCACCTTGCATAAACTACTAATAATAGAAACTACTAATAACGCAAATTAAGCTAATTGAACGACCTACTCTCTAAAAAACAACTGATTTGTCTGAAGTATCTGATTGGTATCCTCGTTCTTTTTGAACGGCGAGTTATGCGAATTATACTAGCTTCGAAATCACAATAATAAAATATTAGTTCAAATTGTGTAATTCGTAGTTGAAGAATTACCGGCGGTGAATAATATCGATGGCCTCTTGCAATTCAGGCATACGGAACACTTTTGCAATTTCCAGATAGACTAAAATGCCAAGAGGGATACCAATCGCTAATTTAATGATGTCTTTGTCAAAAGGCATGGTAGAGAAATAGACAATCGCTCCCATGGCAAATGAAGCCACTAAAGTAGGTGTCATGTCCTTCATTTGCCGGAAAAAGCCCACTTGAATCAGTTTGCCCGTATAATAAGTGTTAATCGCCAGACAGATGATGGATGAGAATACCGATCCGATACAAATGCCCATGACACCATACGGGATGCTTATGATGATGGCAATGGTAATAATCACTTTCTTGATGATCTCCAAGCGTAGGAACAAGTCACTACGCCCCTTTACCTGAAGCAGGGTCAAGTTGATGGCATGTACCGGATACCACATCATAGCTAAGCAAAGCACTTGCAGATAAGGTACACATTGAGCCCACTTTTCTGTTACTAGGCTAATCACCAATGGGTGAGCTAATACAGCCATGCCTATCATAATCGGGAAAACCAAGAACACCGTAAAACGCAGCATTCTGCGATAGCTACTGGATAATCGGTTATTATCTTCTTGAATCTGACTCATCACGGGAAAGGTCACCTGCTGGATCACACCTGTCAGGCCTGCCGATGGGATTGATGAAAAATCTCTAGCACGCTTATACTGCCCCAAATCTGCTGCCGAATAAAACTTACCGATAACAATCGGATATATATTAGTGTATACTGTGTCTAGCAAACCTGACGCCAACATCTTTGATCCAAATCCCCACAGGTATCTAAATGAACTATTGTTCCATCTTCCTCTTGGGCGCCAAGGTGAGAAGATCCACAACAAGATCAAACGGATGATACTACTAGCAAAATGCTGGATGACAAGTGACCAGACTCCAAATCCATGATAAGCTGCAAAAATAGCTACTGCTCCAGCTATTACCTGAGATGAAATATTGATGATCATTTTTGCCTTGAAGTTCAAGGCTCTCGACAACTGAGAATTCTGTACTATGGTGAACGATGAAATAATCAGCAACAATCCTTCTACACGTAACAACTGCGTTAAAATTGGTTTGTCATAGAAAATAGCCACCCACGGTGCAATTAGCCAAATGACTCCCGTCATTACCACACCTGCCAAGATATTGAAATAAAATGCTGTACAGTTGTCGTCTTCAGTTAAATCAGGTTTGCGTATCAACGCATTGCCAAAGCCACTGTTGATAAAGGCAAAAGCAATCGCATTAAAAATAGCGATCATGGCCAAAAGACCATAATCACTAGGGCTAAGCAAGCGTGCTAGAATCACACCGATGACAAAGGCGAATCCAAGTGTTGCCACTTGGTCCAGTGAAGTCCAAGCAACCCCCTTAACTGTCTTGTTCTTCAGTGATTCTGGCATCTAAAGTGATTTGCGAGATTCGATAATATTATATTTTGATAGAATTTTTTTTGCCATCTTCACCATCGGCGGACCTATGAATTTGTTGCCTTTCATTGCTACGCCTTTACCTTCGTTTTGCGAGGCTGTAGAAAGCGATATCATTTCCTTTGCCCATTCTATTTCTTCCTGAGTTGGAGAAAAATACCTGTTGACCAGCGGCAACTCTCTAGGGCTCAAGACCAACATTCCCTCAAAGCCTAGATTCCTGCTAAGAATCAAATTTTTCTCAAGATCCTCAAGATCATGGACTCTTATATGTACCGTATCGATAGGTAGGACGCCACAACTACGAGCACCGATGGCAATGAGGTTGCGAGCCGTCAAAATGCTAGTGCCCTCAATATCATGCTTGCCTTCCATATCAGTCACATAGTCTTCGCACCCGAATGCAACAGCTATAACTCTCGTGCAAGCAGTGCAGATTTCCCTAATGTTGATAACAGCTCCAGCAGTCTCGATTAATGGAATCAGTTTAAACGTCCCAATGGGATAACCTTTTTCATATTCAATGGTTTCCAGCAGTTTGCCAATAAAATATACATCTTCTGGCTTAGTTGATTTGGGATACATGAAACCTGCGATTCCAGGTATCGACAATTGATACACATCCCTGAGTAATTCTCCACTCTCCCGATCATTTACTCTCGGGTATATTAATTTACCTTTTATGTCAGAACGTTGAACAAACTTCTTGATATTGTCTCTTGCTTTCTGTTTTTCTGCAGGAGGTACCGAATCCTCAATATCAAGTAACAAGACATCGGCATCACGCTTGACCGAACTCTCAAGAAACTTCTCATTATTTGCAGGAACAAACATGAGACTTCGCATCAAATATGTATTCTCATCCATGATTTTTCTTTTTTATCAATACATGACGTCTGAAAGAAAGAACATCTACACCATGCTGATTTGAAGCAATCGATTCAACATAGATAATACCACGATCAGTTTTAGTGCGCGACTCTCGTTTATCAAGAATCATAGACCTCACGTAAAGCGTGTCATTGACAAACGTTGGAGCGAGATGTTTCACATCCTCATAACCAAGGTTTGCTATTGCCTTACCACTGATGTCGGGAACAGTCATACCTACAGCCAAAGAGAAGACCAACGTTCCTACAACCAGCACCTTTCCGTGTTGGTTCTTAGCTGCGTAGTCAATATTCGTATGGACAGGATGATTGTTCATCGTCAACAGACAGAAAAAATTATTGTCACTTTCAAAAATCGTTTTTGAAAGTTCATGACTAATTATTTCGCCGACTGTAAAGTCCTCAAAATAATGCCCTATTGGTGATGCTTTCATATTTTATTATTATTTATATATCTACATTTCCTATAGTATTCATAACATTTCAAAATTCTACAGTAAACAAACGAGAACTCATCGAATCACATGATTAAGTTTTGGCTTTATTACCGCAGGATTACCATAGAGTACATTATCATCAGTAACGTCTTTTGTTATATTTGATGCCATACCCACAACATTCCCATCACCGATTCTTATACCATTTCTGATGGAGGTGTTCAGACCAATGAAATTCATATTACCGATTATCAATCCACTTCCCACACACACTTGCCCTGCAAAATAATTATTGTTACCAATAACGATGTCATGACCGAGCAGAGTTCCTGAATTAACAGTATTAAAATTTCCTATCACCGCATTACAATTGATGACCACATTTGCAAGGAATACATTTCCATATCCAATCCTGGCCGATTTAGCTAACATGACAGAAGGATGAACAAATGTAGCAAATTTCTCAGGCGGTATGTTTAGGTCATAGAGAATTTTAGTTCTTTCACGAATCACATCAGGACGATATAACTGATATACAAACTTGACATCATCATATGCTTTGAATTTATTATATACATCCTTGATGTCACAAAGTATTGGGTACCCCGAAATTTCATCGCCGCCAGAATGATCATCAAGCGCTAATCCAAGAACTTCGATATCTACACCAAATCGCTTATGAGCATCAGCCATCTGATCTGCAATAACTATCGCAGTACCTCTTCCTCCAATAAAAACAATTTTCATATATTAATAATGAATTCGACGATTCTTTTATCTTCAACACTTCCATACCGTTGGTCGATAGGCAGTGGGAGTAAGTATTTGGTCAATTTATAATCGTTGCCTTTGTCGTTACACCAATCCAGCACATTGGGCCAGTAGGTAGCCACGTATATCTTGTTATCAATAAAACGTTGACGCAGTTTTGGATCAGTGGTTAAATAAGGATAAACCATAGGAACAGCATCATCGGCTAAAAGAAGCGAGAAGCCATTTCTATCTGACAGGGCAGATTCTAAAAGCATATAGTTATCACGGCGTTTTGTTTTAACGAGATTGTAGTCAATCGATGTCATGATACGATGAGTCAAGTACGACATTGTCTTGATGGGCTTGTCCTTTAATTGCTCCTCGAGTTGAGAGTACTCGTCATATGCCGCCTCAGGCGAGATATCAATTCGTTTCAACAGATGGGTCATTCTGTCCCATGACTGGTCTTGCTCGAGTTCCATGTCCAACGGCTTATTACAATATAGATAAGCACCATCGGCAACTCCGAAGAACTTGCGGCAGCTGTAGAAAGTGTCGATACCCTCGATGGGTCGTGCATAGAAAGCCTGAGTATTGTCAACTATCAGTTGTTGGCCGTATTTCACTGCAAGAGTTTCGACAAAATCCTGCTTAAGGCCAAAATAGTTGATGCACAGCAGGGCCTCCCCATCCCCTAAGGTAATATCTTCGTCAATTTCTAAACGCTCGTTGATGTGATAGAATGTGTAATCGATGCCCAGCTTATTGAATGGCTCGAGTAACACCTCACATGAGTAGTAAGGCAGAAAGACGCGCTTGTAACCTCGCACACGCAAAATGTACTCCAAGCAGTTGCGGCCTGTATTCAGGGCAATGGCGGCGCTATGGTACTCAGTACCATGTGGCAATTCCAGTTCAAAATAACCTCCTATCGACTTTTGACGAGGAATCACGAGACGACTACTTTTACGCCGTGTTTAACTTGTTGGACGATACGGATTACATCCTCTTGGGAGTTAGCTTTCAGCGCCAGTGTGCCGATGGCCATATTTGCGCCTGTGAATGTTTCCACTTTAGTTCCTAGCTCAATCCACAAATCTTCTTCAAGTAATACAGGCCTTAATTCTGGGGCTATCTCCAAATGCGAGAAAGTACCTAAGTGATTAGCATGGAGTATGATTTCAACGACATGTTGCCTGGTCTGGTCAGCGCCGTGGCTGATGGGGGCGAAAGGCTTGTTGACGGCGGCCAGCGTGGCTCGTTCAATGATGTCTTCGCCTGTAACATATTTCAGCATCTCAGCTAGGCGGTTACCTCCGGCTCTTGGCGAGACTTCCATAATATAGGGCTTGCCATTGGTGCATAGACGTGTTTCTATATTGTAGAGGCCGGTTCTCATATTCAACAATGTCATCAAACGTTGCAGCTCAGAACGCAGTTCTTCCTGTACCTCTTGAGGCATCGATGAGGGCCAGCTATAAGCCGCGGGAGTATATTCATTTTCAGCATCCTCATCAAAGTATTGGCTATTGAAGGTGCAGAACACTAAATCTCCATCTACCGAAAAACTATCAGTATCGGATGAGCATCCTGCTTTTTCTAAGAAGTCCTCGATAATAAAATGGCGGGAGGGGGAGCAGTCGAGGGCGTGGGCGATGGCAGCGGGGAGGTCAGCAGGGTTATCAACGCGAGTGACACCTTTACTGCCGGCGCTGTCCACGGGCTTGACGATGACGGGCCAGTTGAAAAAGTTAATATCCTTCAGAGCGTCGTCACCCTCGTTATAGCCGCGCGCATTTGGCACGTTGAAGCCGTTGTCTGCCAAAAACTTGCGGAATTTTGATTTATCTTGCAGAATGCAAGCGGCCTCATAGCTGCACTGGAACGGCAGGCCCATCTTTTCGGCCGTATAAGCCGCTGCCACAACTCCCGGGTCCACGGCAAAGGACATGATACCGTCAATCTGCAACCGCTGTGCGAGTTCAAGAACGGCTTCCTTGTCGATGATGCTCACGTTGTGGTACTCATCGCTATACTTGTGCGCGATGTTATCTGGCAGATAGTCTACAGTAATGACATGGATACCATGACGATGGGCTGCCTCAATGACGGGCAACAGGTAGCGCAGGCCACCCAAGAGCATGAGTTTTTTCTGTCGTTCAGCCATAGCAGCGTTACTTGTTTAGGATCACGTCAAGGACGCGTTGTTGGTCAGCGTCGGTGAGTTCGTGGTGGATGGGAAGACAAATGACGGTGTCGGCCATGCGAGTGGCGTTGGGCAGGTTCTCGCGGGTGGCACTGGGCAGGCCACGATAGGTTGAGAAGTCACTGATAAGCGGATAGAAATAGCGGCGAGCAAGAATTCTCTGCTCACGCAACTTGTTGAAAAGCTCATCACGCGTCATGCCGTACTTGTTAGCATCCACAAAGATGGGGAAATAGCCGTAGTTGTGACGCACGCCAGGCATATCTTCCCAAAAATCGATACCCTCAACGGGCCGCAAAGCCTCACGGTACCGGATGGCCACCTGATGGCGTGCATCGATAGCTGCATCGACCTGACGCAAGTTAAGCAGTCCCATTGCTGCTCGTAACTCATCCATTTTGCCGTTGATGCCTGGAGCTACGACCTCGGTTTCTCCTGCGAAGCCGAAATTCTTCAGGTAGTCGATGCGCTGTTTCATCTTCTCGTCATGCATGACCAGTGCACCGCCCTCGGTGGTGCCGAAGACTTTAGTGCCATGAAAACTCAGCGTTGACATATCGCCCTCGTTAAGAATGCTTTTGCCATCCACCTCGATGCCAAAGGCATGGGCAGCATCATAGATAACCTTTAAACCATACTTATCTGCGATATCCTGAATTTCATGAGTGCGGCAAGGCTTGCCATAGACATGGACTGGCATAATCGCTGTGGTCTTGGGCGTAATGGCTGACTCTATTCTTTCAGGGTCAATTCCTCCAGTCGCGGGGTCAATATCTACAAACACGGGCTTGATGCCGTTCCACCAGAGTGAGTGGGTAGTTGCCACAAAGCTGTAAGGGGTGGTGATGACCTCGCCGCTAATATTCAGCGCCTGCAAAGCCGTAATGAGCGGCAAGGTGCCGTTGGTGAACACGCTGATGTAGGGCACCTTGAGGTATTCGCACAGGGCGGCTTCAAACCTTTTGTGGAATGCTCCGTTATTGGTCACCCACTTGCTGTCCCAAATCTCACGCAGCATCTGATGATACTCGTCGATATTGGGTAGCAGAGGAGTTGTTACCGTAATGATGTCTTTATCCATTTTCACTGATGTTGTTTATTGCCTAAAGAGCAGAACTATACTATACAATAAGGGTCACCGGGGCCGAGAGGGGGCGGCGGTGAATGGGTGGAGAGGTAATGCTGGAGACACTCTCTCAGTAGTCATTATCAGCGGGTTACCTGTTTTTATGTGGTGGTGTCCAAGGTGTCGCAGGGTTGGGCAGCGAGGGTGTTGGGCACCACTTTGAATGGCAAAATTAGGTTTTTTTGTCGAGGTGTGCAACATTTGCCTGCAAAAACACAAAAAAGCCTTTGCTGGAGACTGGTCCGGCAAAGGCTTGGCTTGTGATGAAATGAGTACTACTTGATGTATGGCTTGATGGCGTCACGCCAAATAAGGTAGCCAAGGCCCATGAGGTGGAGGCCGTCGTTGGTGAGGTCAGCGCGCAGGCGGCCGTTCTCGTCGGCAAACAAGGGATATAGGTTAATCCATGTGACGCCTTGACGGCGGGCAACCTGCTCAAGCAGGATATTGGCATCGACAACAACGTGGTCACGACCTTTGAGGAGTTTCCATTCGCGCACGTCGTTGTTGAAGGGCAAGAGACTCTGCAGATAGATCTTTGTTCTGGGGGAGCCTTGCTTGACCATAACGATGAGACGTTCGGTGACTCGGGCAATGCTGTCGGCAGTCACATCATGGGAGATGTCGTTGACACCGCACATGATGAACAGTTTCTTGGGCTGTCCCTTGATGATGGGACCGATGCGGTCGATCATGCCCTGAACGATGTCGCCCACGATGCCCCGGTTCTTGATGTGGCGGTTGCCCAGCAGTTCGTTGAACTCGCAACCGTCGGTAAGGCTGTTGCCCAGCATGACGATGTCTTTCTTGCCGATGGGCAATTCCTCAAAGAGGGTTGAACGGCGGGCATAGTACGGGTCCTGGTTGGCCTGAGCCACGGCGGTGAGGCACATCATCGCCACCACCGCTACTATTGCTATTCTTTTCATTATTCTTGGGTTACTGTGGTGCGATGGCACCGCACCATACTTGACATTCAGAGGCCGCGATAGGCATCGATGGCCTTTTTCACCGAGCCGTGGAGCAGGAGCAGGCGCTTGGCCTCCTCATAGGGGAGCTTGAGTTCCTCGACCAGCCAGCGGGTGCCACGGTCAACGAGTTTTTGGTTGGTGAGCTGCATGTTCACCATCTTGTTGCCCTTGACGCGCCCCATCTGAATCATTACACTGGTCGAAATCATGTTGCAGATCAGTTTCTGCCCCGTACCACTCTTCATGCGGGAGCTGCCCGTGACATATTCGGGACCGACAATCATCTCGATGGGAATTTCGGCCGCCTCGCTCACCGGAGCATCGGGGTTGCTGGTGATGGCAGCAGTCAGGCAGCCATTGGCACGGGCATCGCGCAGCGCTCCGATGACATAGGGCGTGGTGCCAGAAGCGGCGATGCCGATGACCGTATCGAGCGGTGTCACCTTGTATTCCAGCAGGTCTATCCAACCCTGAGTGGTGTCATCCTCGGCATTCTCTACTGCATTGCGCAGCGCAATGTCACCACCGGCAATGATACCGATGATCCACCCCGGCGACATGCCAAAGGTGGGCGGTATCTCACTGGCGTCGAGCACACCCAGGCGGCCACTGGTTCCAGCACCCATATAGAAGATGCGGCCACCCTTCTTCATGCGTTCAACGATGCCAACGACGAGTTTCTCGATTTGAGGAATTGCCCTCTGTACCGCATCGGCCACCTTGTGGTCCTCCTGGTTCATTTCGGTGAGTAGCTCATGCACCGACTTCTTTTCCAGGTTATCATATAGCGACTCTTGTTCGCTGATTTTTTCAAAAGCCATAATCAATTATTAGTTGCAGGTTCCTAGTACCTAGTTACTAATTTCTCATTTCCTCACGGCCATGCCGGAGCGAGGCCTCACACCTAACCATCAATTGGCGGTCGAGTGATACTTCACCAAGCCCTCCATTGGGTCCTTGATGACCGTACCAATAGTAATACCCAGAGCATCAGCAGCTTCTTGCAACACTGCCTTTTCACAGAAGGCAATGGATCCCACGAAGTTGCAGGGCAACTCCTTATAGCGGGGATAGCTAGCAACATTGCGCTTGAAGAAGTCGGTGAACGAGCGGAAGACAATGTCATGGATTGACGGCTCGTCGATGTTGTGCTCCAAGAAGGGGGCAAACTGCGCCAAGAAGCGGTTAGCAGCAGGCTTGCGATAAACCGACGTAATGATGGTAGTATAGTCCAAATTGTACTCTTTCATGAACTTGTCACACAGGTGCTGCGGAATCTGCTTCTTGAGCACATCGCCCACGAGCAGCTTGCCCAGGACGGCACCGCTGCCCTCGTCACCCAGAATGTAACCGAGAGGCGAAACATTTTCCACCACTTTCTCGCCGTCGTAATAGCATGAGTTGCTGCCTGTACCCATGATGCAGGCAATGCCAGGTTCACGACCACACACGGCACGCGCAGCAGCCAGCAGGTCACTAGCCACTTCTACCTTACCTGCGCTGGGAAGATTGGCACGCAGGGCATTGATTACCTGCTGCTTGATTTCGTCTGAAATGATGCCAGCGCCGTAGTAGTAAATCTCATCCACATTATAGTTGGTGAGATGCGGAATCAGTTCGCGCTTGATTTGCTCCTTCATTTCCTCCTCGGTGAGCAGGAGGGCATTCATACCGGTAGTGAAAATCTGAGCAACTTTCTCTTTCCCGTTAAGCAGCGTCCAGTTGATCTTGGTGGAGCCGCAATCAGCAATTAAAATCATCATAATATTCTTCAGTTTTTAGTTTTAAGTTTTTAGTTTTAAGTTGTAAGTTTTAAGTAATAACACCTTGTTCATCTGACTATTGCAGGCGAGTGTAATTGTACTTAAAACTAAAAACTTACAACTTAAAATTCTATTTATATTTTAATGAAAATTTTCTTCTTATAGAGGATGTGACCGATTACCCAGTTAAGCAGCACAAAGCAGATGGCATAGAGTGCCGATGCCATGTATTCGTTACAGAACGATGTAAAGAAGTGATACACCGCACTGTGAATCGAGATGTTGCCCCCCTCGGCATCATGACCGATGGGGATGGCTCCAAACAGGATGGCCAAAATCGTTCCCAACAGGTAGAGAGCCAGCGGATTCACGCCAAACGACTCAAAGAAGCGCGTCCAACCGCCTTTCTTGCCCTTGATATCAACAAAATAGATGAGCATCGCCTGGATACACATTGCCATGCCGCAAGTGATCATCACAAACGTCGAGGACCACATCTTCTTGCCGCAGGGGATGCCATATTGCAGCAACCATCCCGCCAGCAGCATCACAGTGCCCCACAACAACATCGTTGTCACACGTTCGGTGTTGTTGTATACCGACAGAATCATGCGGCCTACCAAATATCCGATGAGCACATGGGCGATGCACGGCAGTGTGCTCAAGATGCCCTCAGGGTCAAACGAGATGCTCTCGCCGTAAGCGCTCTCGTGATACATGTGATTGGACCCCAAGATGCTGTTATCAATGCGGGCTATGATATTGTCAAGTGAGAACTCATAGCCGTTGCCCAAGCCCAATATCAGAGCATAGGCCACCAGAATGAGACCTATGAGCCACGGGATGAACTTGCGCTTGAACAGCACCGCACAAAGCGAGCCGAAGAAATAGACCAGCGCCAATCGCTGGAACACGCCCAGATAACGCAACGTGTCAAGGTTGTTGACAGCCTCGCTGAACGGGTCGCCCTTGCACAGGCCGCGCACCAGGTGCCCGAACCACTGCACAGCCCAACCGATGAGGAAAAGAATGACCGCACGGCGCACAATCTTCCACATCAGGGGACCAGACATCTTGTAGTTGAACTTCTTGAGCGAGAAAGCCATCGACACGCCCATGCAGAAGACAAAGAACGGGAACACCAGGTCGGTGGGCGTGAGCCCGATCCAATCGGCGTGCTCCAACGGGCGGTAAATATAGCTCCATGTGCCGGGATTGTTCACCAGCAGCATACTTGCAATGGTGATACCACGCAAGATGTCGAGCGATAGCAATCGTTTATTGTCCTTACTCATAATTCTTGGCGTTAGGATTAGTGATACAGATAATATTTTGCCGAACGGATGCGGAAGATGTCCACGTCCTTGTTCCAATAATCGGCAATGTCCTCGACCTTGTAACGCTTGATAAAGCGCTCGCGGATTTCCTTGGTGCCGCACACCTTGTCAAACATAGCGTATCTCTTGGGATTCTGCGCAAACAATTCTACATTAGGGTACATCTCATGGATGACCTGCAGAAAGTAGAACTGCGTCATGCACAGGTTGGCCGCATCGAGATCGGTGATGTAAGTCTGCACACCATGCACCTCCTGCAGCGACTTGTCAACCGCCACGCTCAAGGCAAAGAACGGCTTGTAGTTAATGGGCCTGAATTGCATTCCCGGCAAATTCAAAGCATTCATGTTCATCGCCAGCGAGTCGGCGTTAATCCATGAGGCGGCAAACGTCTGGAACGGCAAGGTATAGCCAATACCGGTGTTGAAGATATACAATTCTCCCAGGATGCCCGACACAGGATAGAAAAAGGCGCTCTCGGGCGTGGGAATCTGCGGCGAGGGAGCCACCCAAGGCATACCCGTGTCGCGGAACTTCATTTCGCGCGTCCAGCCCTCCATGGGGATGACGGTGAGTTTGCACTTGCGGCCAGTTTTAGACTCCTGACCTATGATGCCCTCCTCATTGAGGAAGATAGCCAGTTCGCCGGGGGTGAGTCCATATATATAAGGGATGGCATACTTGCTCACGAACGAGAAATAGCCAGGCTCCACGAGGTTTCCTTCTATCTTGTTGCCACTCAGCGGATTGGGGCGGTCTAGCACCATGAACTCGGTGCCATGCTTGGCACAGGCCTGCATGCACACACCCATCGTAGCATAGAAAGTATAGCTGCGGCAGCCCACATCCTGAATGTCATAGATGAGTACGTCAATGTCCTTGAGCATCTCGGCGGTCGGTTCATGCGTCTTGCCAAAGAGTGAATACATCTTGATTCCCGTCAGCGGATCCACGGCATCGCCCACGGCATCTCCCGCATGGGCATTGCCGCGCACACCGTGTTCAGGGCCGAACAACGCCACAAGCTGCACACCTGGAGCCTCATTGAGAATGTCGACCGTACTCTTGAGGTTGTTGTCAATGCCGCTGGGGTTGGTCACCAGCCCCACGCGCTTGCCCTGCAACTGGGCGAAACCGCCGTCACGCAACACCTCGATTCCCGGCTTGACAACCGCACCGGCAGTCAGCGCCACCATTACACACACAACTATAAACAATATCTTTTTCATGTCATTATGTATTAAATGCTGATTATTACTCTTTGGTGGTATCGTCTTTTTCTTTCAGGCCGAACTTGGGATCCACCTTGACAATCATGGCCACGATGATGGTGCAAGCGCAGCAAATCATCGTCCAGATGAAGAAGTTCTGGTAGCCCACGAGATCCTCGAGCCAGCCGGCCATCATACCCATCATCATCGACAAGGCCATGAAGCCGGTGCAGATGGCGTAGTGGGCAGTCTTGTACGGGCCCTCGCTGTAATAGATGAGGTACAGCATGTAGGCCGTGAAACCAAAGCCATAGCCAAACTGCTCAATAAACACGCAGATGTTGATCGTCAGCAAGTTCTGATCCTGGGTAAACGCCAGGTAGATAAACGTCAGGCAGGTCAGCGACATGCTCCACGCCATGGGCTGCAGCCAGTGCTTGAGGCCGCCCTTTGCTGCCACAATGCCACCGATGATGCCGCCAATAGTTAAGCCGATGATACCAACGGTGCCGTAAACGATACCCACCTCGCTGGTGGACAATGCCAAGCCGCCTTTGTCCAACGGGTCGACGAGGAACGGCATGATGATCTTGGTCAACTGGGCCTCGGGGAAACGGTAGAAGAGCATGAACAGGATGGCTGCAATTGTCTGCCAAATGGGGAACTTGGTGAAGAACGTCTTGAACGTGTCCAAGAAGCCCCTGACGATTTCGCCTGAAGTCTTCTTCTCCTGGTTGGAATCGACAGCAGGCCTGGGCAGGGCCCAGGTGTGGTAAATCACAACAATCAGGAAGAAGGCCGACAGCACGACGAATACGATGGCCCAAGCCAACGGAATGTTACCCGATGTACCCAGGAACGACGATGAGGCATCTTTCTTGATTTTATTGTCCACCGTGAAATAGACATAGGCCAGTTTGTCCCAGTTGCTCTCGTTGAATACAATGCGTGACTGCGATGCCTTGATGTCGGTGCTGCCCTTATCGTTGGCGAGGTTCAGGACATATTCCTTGCCAGCCTCGGGCTTCTTGTTAAGCCGCACGGCCACTACAGCAAAGCTATTGCCCTTATTGTCGGACTTCACTTGCTTGAACTTGTCGGGGAACGCCCTGGCAATCCATGCT
>JAEEGI010014729.1_pt1 | contig 16397 bp, 17 predicted proteins | sample 8958751 | NCBI WGS metagenome assembly JAEEGI01 (sample SAMN16246545, study PRJNA631951) | gut metagenome | biome: gut microbiome; feature: rumen; material: KS-attached | host: Bos | place: Iran: Karaj | collected 2018-10
AGAACTATCAGATGCTTGTGATAAATGCAATCCACCTTTAAATGATGGTGAAGCAGCTATTACTCCATCTTTTAACATGACTAATTGTAAATATATAATTCATGCAGTAGGTCCAAATTTTGGAGCTACTCCAAAAGCATTTAAGGAATTATTTGAAGCTTATTACAATTCGCTGGTTGTTCTTAAGGATAATGGTCTTCATAGTATTTCATTCCCTTTAATAAGTTCAGGAATATTTGGCGGTAGTTTAGCAGATGCTCCTGGAGAGTCAGCTAAACAATGCAAGAGAGCATACGAGAGCTTCACTAAGGATTATCCAGATTATGACGTGGATGTATTACTTTGTGCTTTTACAAGTAGTGAAATGAAATCAGCTGAGGCGCAAATATAGGAAATACTGTAATAGTAAGTAATTGCTGTTATACATTAATAGAGGATAAATGGCGGAATAATGCGAAACACAGAATTTGAAAAGAGTCGTCGGTTTTATGAGAATCAAGTGGCTCCTATGATACATGAAAAGTTTCCTAAATATGAATCAAGAATAGCAGTTGGCTTAGTTGGCGAGGGATCCGATTGTTTTGGTTATGATGATTACATGTCTAGAGACCATGATTTTGGTACTGGCGTATGCCTATGGCTTACCGACGAGGACTTTGATGAAATAGGATGCCTTTTATCTATAGCATATAATGAGCTTGCTATGCAGTATGGTGGTGAAAAGCTTACAGAACGACTTCAAGAGCGAAGAGGGGTTATGACTACAAGGTCATTTTACTCAAACATCCTTTATATTGATTGCAACACTAAAGACTGTATTCTTACGGAAAATGATTGGCTCAATCTAGAACACAGTTGTCTTGCTACAGCAACAAATGGAGAGGTCTTTAGAGATGATTTTGGGGAATTTACAAGATTCAGGAATCTTCTTTTAAGCTATTATCCAGATAGCATTTGGAGAAGAAGAATAGTAAATGAGCTTCATCAGTTTTCAGCAGCTCTTCAGGTAAATTATGCTAGATGTATGACTAGAAATGATATTGTGGCAGCGGAGCTTTGTAGAGCAAAAGGTCTTGAGGCAGCTATGGAGCTTTATTTTTTGCTTAATAGAAAATTTGCGCCATATTATAAATGGACTTATAGAGCTTTATCAGAGCTAGATAATGACGGTGAGTATGCAATGCTTGTCAAAAAGCTTGCTTCTACTGTAAGTGATGATGCAGCATGGAGATTTAATACATATAATCCTAGAAGCATCAATATGAAAGATAAGGTAATAGCTACTGCTGAGGAAATAGCAAAAGCCATAGTTGAGCTGCTTAAGAAAAACGAGTTGATATGTGGTAGTGATTCCTACTTGGAAATATACATCGATGAAATATTAAAGATTTATAAGGGTGAATAAACAATGTGTGGCATAACTTTTTAATTGATTTTCAAATCCTACGGGCAGCTGATTAAAAATTTGATTTTGAACCGTAGGAATTGGGGAGATTTGATGTAATTAGGGCTGAGGTATTATTAATTAATATACATATTTTATAGAAAGTCTAATAATTTGGCTGTAATTTATAGAAATTCATTGAGATAATACACACTAGGGGGCATTTTTCTCATTTTCCTACGGGTGAAATGTTCTATTTGAAATTTGATCCGTAGGATTTTAATTTTCTTCCTGATTTTAGGTTTAGCAGCAAGATTTTTTAATTTCTCCCAACTAAAACAACAAACTCCCAAAATATACAATGTATTGGGAGAAAATGGCACTCCTTGGGAGTGTGCCTAAATATAAGGATCATGTGGGGTATGTGATTGAATATGATGAGTAGGCGGCGAGAGTTATTTACTTACTCGAGATAGAAAGAGTTATGATTCATTAAAGTGGAGGATAATTATGGCATTTATTGGAATTGTATTAGTAACAATATTGATGATGGCAGCATTCTTTGCTGTTGTGGGAGTTGTACTGTTCCTCATTGGCCTAGCTATCACAGCTATTATCAGCAGTGCTGTCCTTGCTAACACCGGTAAGCCTCTTAGTGAATCTAAGAGAAAGAAAACCTTAGTTATAGTGCTTCTTATAGCTGCTGTGCTGGCGCTGATTCCATCAGCCTTTGTAATCTCTCAGTTTGTAGCTATGTTTTTGATGTAGGTGGCTGCATTAGGGCTTTTTGATGGGCCGGAGTGTGAAAAAGTATTATATTGGGTTAGAATGGGGGATATTAAATTAATGCCTAATGAAAATGGTACATGGGTAATGTATGGAGTGGAATGGGATGATCCAGAATGTTTACATACAGTTGATGAAGCAATTGAATATATAAATGAAATCGGATTTCTGCCTCTATTTAAGAATGAAATTCCCGGATTTTCATTAGAAGAGCGCACAGTTCCCGAATATTGGTGGAGTGGCAATCCAACACTTGATCCATGGGAATGGAGAGAAATAATAGCACGTCGTGGTGACATTGCCTATGGTAAGTTTTTCAATAAGAAAGCTGGATTTATTTCAAAGGAATGGTTTCCATATTTTGCTAACTACAGGCGTGATGGCTATGATTTTGATGCTCTATGGGATGATGAAAAAGCTTCAAGACGCCAAAAGAAAGTTATGGATGTTTTAGAAACCTGTGATGAAATATATTCTAATGAATTGAAACAAAAAGCAGGCTTTTTCAAAGGCGGCGAAAAAGGCTTTGATGGTACAATCACTGACCTTCAGATGATGACATATCTTACAGTACGTGATTTTAGGCAACGCAAGAACAAAATAGGCGAAGCTTATGGCTGGCCTATCGCCATATATACTAAGCCTGAAAATATCTATGGGCGTGACCATGTGGCATCTTTATATGGTATGAATCCGGCAGAATCTGGAAAAGCTATAGCTGAGCATATTATGGAAGTATATCCTATAGCAACTGAAAAACAGATTAGAAAGATTTTACGGGGAGTGATAAGAGTATGATTTTATTTATTAATGCATGTGTAAGAGAAGAATCGCGAACAGAGGTTTTAGCAAAGGCTTTGCTTTCTAAGCTAGGAGATTATGAAGAAGTAAAGCTTGAGGATATCGATTTTCCAAAGACCGATGAGGCTTTCTTAAAGAAAAGAGATTCTATGATTGCTTCGCGTATATTTGATGATCAGATGTTTACTTTGGCCAAGCAATTTGCAAGGGCAGAGACAATTGTTATCGCAGCACCTTACTGGGACTTATCTTTTCCGGCTGTGCTTAAGCAGTATATTGAGCACATAAATGTCCTTGGGATTACTTTCGAGTATACGCCGGAAGGCATTCCAAAAGGACTATGCAAAGCAAGTAAGCTGTATTACGTAATGACAGCAGGTGGTACCTATGTTCCGGAAGAATTCGGGTTTGGATATATGAAATCTCTAGCAGAAAATTTTTATGGAATAAAGGATATAGAATTGATTAAAGCAACTGGGCTGGATATCTACGGCGCTGATGAAAAGGCTATTTTAAAAGAAGCTGTGGACAGGTTGTAGAGTATATAAAGAAGGCGAGGCTGTGGCCTCGCCTTTTTGTTGGAATTACCAATGTGTTTTGTGCTCGTCGATTACAGTCTTAGTTTCTGCGTTCACTAAATAAAAGCCCTTTAAGGAAGCTTCGGATTGGCCAAGGGAATTGCCGTCCTCATCCAATGGCTCTGCTTCAAGCACGAGCTCGAGGCAGTCGTTTCCTTGGTCGTCTTGTTTTATTCCGTTGTCATATAGCACGTAAACATAGTTGTCGTCTTGGGCGACGGTGCCCTTTACATAGCCTTTGGCGTTGAAGTCAAGCTCCACGGAAAAATCGGATATGACGCCCTCTTGAACCAGGTAGTTGCAAAGGATAATCATGTGATTCATGATGGTGACGTCGTCCATATATTCTTCGGAGTCGTCAACCATATACTGGGAGCTATCGTCCTGATAATCTGCTTCGTACGAAGGGATGTATTCTGTGTCTTCAATTCCCTCATCTGAGCTTGAATCAAAGTCGAAGCCAAAGTTTATTGCATCGTAAAGCCAAATGTAGTTTGGTACAAATGATAGGATAGTAATCACTATAATCAGGGCTTTTTGCAGCTTTGAGAGCTTGGCTTTGCCAGTCTTTTTCAAAGATATGATGTATGCAATCATAGCCACAATTGTTGGGATAATCAGAGTTAGGCCCACAGTGGATATGATGGCGGCGATGCCTACGGTGATTTTCGGAAATCCGAACCAATAATAGTTGTCGTATGGTGCGCCTATAAAGCCGATGCTAAAAGCGAAAATCCAGAACATTATCAGCAATTTGAATGGATGATTCTTTTTTGCATTGTCGGGAAGCTTGGCAGCAATTTCATCTTTGGTTTGCTCTTTTCCGCGGATGATGTTTATGAGCAGGTGCTTCGATAAATCGTGGTAGAAGTCGATTAGGTCTGGCCTGCTAAGGCGGTAGGCTTTGTTGATGCTATGAGAAATATAGGCGATGTCGATGCCTGTAAAAAACAGAATGATGGCCGGTGCAAGCAGTATGCAGGCGTAGCTGTATATCCATCGCTGCATGTAATCCCAGTGCCTATAGAATATTTGGAAATATACCAGGAATAATGTTGCTGCGCCGTAGAGCTTTATGATACGGGACACCAGCAATGTTTTTGCGGCAAGGCGGGCACCATCGCCGGTTGGTTGAAGTTCGTCTGTGTTGTTAGTTTCCATTATTATTCCCCTTTTGAAGTGATTTCTATATAATATATAATACATAATCGATGAAAGGGAAAGAGTAATGCGCAAATTAAGATTAATATATGCACTTTTAGCCATTCTTTCAGCATTGTATTCAATTGCTGTTTATATGGTGGGAAGTGGCACATTTTCATTTATTATATGGGTTTTTGCAGCTATATTGTTTGGCTTCCTATATCTGATGGACAAGAAAAACTTATGGCCCAAAGTGCCTAAAGCGATAAGACTTATTTTCAGAATTATTGTAGCCACTGGTATCGGCATTTTCATCATATGCCAGGGATGTATACTCACTCAGTTCTTTTCAAAAGGAGAGAGTGGAGCAGATTACATCATTGTCCTGGGCGCGCAGATGAAAGACTGGGGACCAAGTGTAGTCTATAAGGCAAGGCTTGATTCTGCAGTTGATTATTTGAATAGTAATCCTGACACGAAGGTAATTGTTACTGGCGGCCAGGGCGTCAACGAATCCATCTCCGAAGGTGAAGGCGGGAAAATTTATCTTATTGAACAAGGCATCTCAGAAGATAGAATAATAGTTGAAAGTGAGTCACGAGATACAGATCAAAATATCAGCAATGCGATGAATCTGGTGGAGGTATCAGATGATATGAAAATCGGCATCGTCACAAACAATTTCCATGTATTCCGAGGAGTGATGATTGCAAAGCGCTACACTGATGCTGATGTGACAGGCATTGCTGCGTTCACAGAATACCAGTATCTTCCAAACAATATGGTGAGGGAGACTTTTGGGATTTTGAAGGATATTTTCTAGAAGATAGTATATAATCGTTATATTAATAATTTAAAGAAGGAATAGTTTATTATGAATTTATCTATGATACATCATGTGGCTATAATCGTTTCTGATTATGAAAAGTCCAAGGATTTCTATGTTAATAAGCTAGGATTTGAAATCATCAGAGAAAATTTTAGGCCTCAGAAGAACGATTGGAAGCTAGATTTGAGGATAAATGAGTCAACTGAACTGGAGATTTTTGCACCTCAAAATCCGCCTAAAAGACCATCATATCCAGAAGCTTGTGGCCTTAGGCATTTAGCGTTTGCAGTTGATGATATCGTAAATACGGTAAATGAATTGAATGCCATTGGAATCGAATGCGAGCCCATCAGGACTGATGAATTTACAAATAAAAAAATGACATTCTTTTTTGATCCAGATGGATTACCACTAGAATTACATGAATAGATTGAGAGGTTAGTTTTATGTATTATGTTCCAGACGGCACAGAATTAGCAGGCTTTTATGAATGCTCAGAATGTGCTAACAGATTTTTATCAGTTCAGGTTGGTCCAAGTTTGGTTTGTCCATACTGTGGCAAGGAGCCAGATATGGAAATTGGACCAGATGAAGAAATGCCAGTGGTCAAGGAAACAGCAAAGCTTTTGCAGGTTGTTAGAGGCGAAGAAGAGGTTGAGCGTATGGACGCACTTCTCTCATTAGCTGTTACCGGTGGCGATTATAATTGGATGTAGAAAGAATGGAGATATAAATATTTATGGGATTTTTTTCAGAGATAGATGGAGAGCTTAAGCCATCAGATGAATATTTAGCTACTCATAAGCTGGAAGGCTATGAAGAGGGTGACATGGAACACGAAGATTATGAAGTAGAAGATGACGAAGTGGCCATGTCTCTTATGAGGAAATGCAAGGATTGCGGCAAGGCTTTTACTTTGGCTGGCGCCATTAAGGAATTTGATTCCTATTTTGATGGCGAGTTTTTCTACATGGAAGAATTCGTCGGCCAGCTTTGTGGCAAGTGCGCTATTGTTGATGTAGAACAGGATTTTGATTAGGCGAGGCATTTAGCCTTGCTATTATTCGAATATTGTATGGCGAGGCTGGGGCCTCGCCTTTTTTGTTGTGGTTTTTTGCCCCCAATATGTCTTTTTCAATTTAAAAGTATTAAAAGGGAGTATTTTTCAATTATAATACTCGATGATTTGTTATTTATGGATAAAAGCTACAGAATGTGTATTAATAAATCACGCCAAAGTATTTAAACAAAGATATTTAAATATTTAATACTTGGGGACATTGTGGATATAAGTGGTCAAGGACAAATCAGGTATTAAAAATTAAATTAAGGCTGGTTTAATACTTTTAAGTTGGGAGAGAGGTCGATTATCCATTAAATAGACATTAAAATATATAAAGAATTTGAGATATCTCCCTTTGAAACGACGAATAGCTTATTTTTACATAAAAATGATAAAGTTAGACATACCTAACTAAAAGTAGTATTATGTAATCAAATTAATGACTTCTTGCTGACAGAAAAATGAAATTGTCAGCAAGAATCCTGCTTTGCAGGACAAGAAAATAGATGAATCTATTTTCTTGGTATTTACGCTTTCTGTTTTTCTGATGAAAAACAAAAATCTATACTATTTAAGAGTGGAGGGTAATATGAAACCAGATTACAAAAATTGGATGCCTAAGGGAATGATTCTGGGAGTGCTGAATGTATCAGTATTTTTCCTTGTGCTGACGTACTTTACTTTTTACAGAACACCATTGGGAAAAGTATTTTTGGCACTAACAGTGATATTTTTATTGTGTAGCATTTGGATGTATTTGATGTATAGAGCTTTCTCATATGATGGCAAGCGACAGATGTCAAAGCAAATAATAAATGGTGTCTCTTCATATGTCAGCATTCCGGCAGGCGGAAAATGTCTTGATGTTGGTTGTGGAAGCGGCGCGCTGAGTATTGCATGTGCAATAAAAAATCCTGAGGCTGAGATTACAGGAATCGATAGATGGGGTAAGGAATATGCATCCTTTAGCAAGTCGCTCTGCGAGAACAATGCAAAAGCTGAGGGTGTGAATAACGCTTCATTCCAGCAGGGAGATGCTTGTTCTCTTGATTTCCCAGATGAAACATTTGATGCAGTAACAAGCAACTATGTTTATCACAATATACCTAGCAAAGATAGGCAGGCAATTCTTTTAGAGACACTGAGAACTCTTAAGAAGGGTGGAACATTCGCTATTCATGACATCATGTCAAAAAGCAAATATGGTGATATGGAAAGCTTTGTTAAAAAACTGAAGGATATGGGGTATGAAGAAGTAAAGCTTGTGGATACAACAAATGGAATGTTCATGAGCAAATGGGAGTCAGTATGGATGGGCCTGAGCGGCTCCGCAATTCTTATGGGAAGAAAATAGGCCAGATATTTAATTAGGCGAGGCATTTAGCCTCGTCTTTTTTATGGCAATGATAATTTTTTAAGATACTATTTGACAAGTTAGCCATACCTAACTATAATGTTAGTCGGAACTAACAAGTTAACAGTGTTAACTTTGAAAGGAATTCACGTGAAAACCAAAGAAACTAAGGAACAAATTTTAAAAGCCGCAATGGAAGAATTCATGGAGAAGGGCTATAAGGATGCCTCCATGAGAAAAATCGCAAGTAAAGTAGGTATTACAGCCACCGCTTTGTACAGGCACTATGCTAACAAAGAGGAAATTTTTGATGCTGTTGTTGAGCCTGCTGTTAGTGCGTGGGAAGGATTATGCCAGACAGAAGAGGCAAGGCAGGTGGGCACTGCTAGAGAAAATGGCGTAGATGCCATGTGGGAAGATGAGGATCAGGCGAAAATTATCGTTAAGCTCATTTACGATAATTTTGATGCACACAAGCTTTTGTTTTGTAAAAGCGAAGGCACGAAATATGAGAATTATCTTCATACGATTGTCTCAAAGGTGCAGGAAGCTACGTTGGCTTTCAAGGATGAGCTTGAAGCTGGAGGTATGCTTGTAAATTCAGTTGATGAAAATGAGATGCATTTGCTTTTAAGCGCGCAATACACAGCAATGCTAGAGATGGTTTATCATGATTTCACATACGAGCAGGCCCTTCATTATTGCGATACCATATCCAGATTCTTTAAAGAAGGTTGGAGAAAATTCTTGGGCTTTTAAATTTGTTCTTGTTTGCCAGAAGGAGGAATTTATGAAGAAAAAAAGTACGTTCTCCTGGGTTATTCATTTTGCAGGGAGAAAGAAAAGTTTTTACATCGGCAGTGTGCTGCTTGCCATTATCGGTGTAGCCATGTCATTTATACCATATTTGATAATTGCAAAGGTAGTTGGGATGCTTTTATCAAAGGATATGGATTTCAGTCATTATATGTCATTGATTTTGATGATGGCGCTGTGTTGGACTCTTCGAGTTGCATTTCATTCAACTTCTACAACATTGTCCCACATCGCTACATTCAATGTATTAGGTGGCATCAGAACTCAGCTTTGCAAGAAGCTTTCAACTATTCCACTTGGTTCGGTTTTGGATGACAACAGTGGTGCCTACAAAAATATTATTGTAGAGCGCGTTGATTCTATGGAAACAACTCTGGCTCATATTGTGCCTGAGTTTACAGCAAATATCTTGTTGCCTATAGTCATGTTCATTTACATTCTTGCTTTGGACTGGCGTATGGGCTTAGCAAATCTCATTTCAGTTGCAATCGGTTTATGTTTTGTGGCTGGTATGATGGCCCGAAGTCAGGGCGAATTCGAATATACGATACAAAAAACTAAATATTTAAATGATACAGCTGTTGAATATATCAATGGTATCGAGGTTATCAAAGCCTTTGGTAAGACAGGAAGTTCTTATGAAAAATTCGTGCTTGCTGCAAAGGAAGGTGCAGATTGCTTCATCAATTGGATGAGAAAATGTATCTGGTTCCAGGCAGGAAGCTTCGCATTCACACCAGCTACATTCCTTGGAATACTTCCAGTTGGCTTGCTTTTAGTGAAAAACGGTAGCATGACGCCAGAAGATTTCATCACATCAGTTATTCTTTCAGCAGGTCTCATGGGACCTTTGATGATTGCCTTCTCATACATGGATGACATTATGAAAATGCAGGCAATCTTTGGAGAGGTTACAGAGATTATTGAAAGAGAAGATATGGTAAGACCTGAGACTCTCACAAAGCAGCCGGTGGGCTCTGATATCACTCTCAGAAATGTGCATTTTTCTTACAAGGATAAGGAAATTTTGCACGGCTTGAATATGGATATCAAGCAAGGTGAGGTTAATGCCTTTGTAGGACCTTCTGGCTCAGGCAAGAGCACCATTGCCCGTCTTATCGATTCACTGTGGGATGTGAATGAAGGCACCATCACTTTTGGCGGAGTGGATATTAAGGAACTTCCGCTTGATTATTACACAAGTCAGATTGCTTATGTTGCCCAGGACAACTATCTGTTTGATATGTCCGTTATGGAAAATATTAGATTGGGTAAGGCCGGTGCTTCAGATGAAGAGGTTATCGCTGCAGCGAAAGCTACTGGATGCCATGAATTCATCCTTGGTCTTGAAAATGGCTACGACACCATAGTTGGTGGCGCAGGCGGACATCTATCAGGGGGAGAGCGACAGAGAATCTGCATAGCACGAGCAATGCTCAAAGATGCACCGGTTGTAATTATGGATGAGGCTACCGCATATACGGACCCAGAAAACGAAGCGCTGGTACAGGAAAGCGTGGCAAAGCTGGTACAGGGCAAGACACTTATCGTTATTGCTCATAGACTTTCAACCATCATTGATGCGGACAAGATTTTCGTTATAAATGAGGGAAATGTGGAGGCAGAAGGCACCCATGCTCAGCTCCTAGCTGATTGTCCTCTCTACAGAAATATGTGGGAGGCACACACCATGTCGAAGGATGATGACAGAGTGGATTCAGTTATGGGTTCTGAAGCTAGAAGGGAGGCAGCTCATGCTTAAAATTCTGATGAAATTTTTCAAATTCTGTAATGAAGAAAACAGAAAAAAGTTTTATAAATCAATTGCATTAGGTGTTTTCGATGCAATCTTTGCAGGTATGAAAATTCCTGCAGCTTATTTTGCAATTGATGCGATTGTGAATAATAACATTACCGTAAATACGTTTTTACTTGTAATGGGATTTATGCTCTTAAGCACTGTCGGAAAAATGGTTATAAACAGGTTCTATCAGATGCTTCTTACAGAAGGCGGCTATAGGACCTGCGCTGGCAAGCGAATCGAAATTGGTGAGCATCTCAGATATTTGCCAATGGGATATTTTAATGATACAAGCCTGGGGCATATCACATCTGTCACCACCAACACTTTGGAACAGACAGGAGACATTGCAACCCGCGCAATAATATTAGTTATGCAGGGCACAATTACAACCCTCATCGTTAGCCTTGGTATGTTTATTTTTGACGTGCGAATCGGCTTGATATGTATTGCTGTTATCCTGATTTTCTTTATCTTCAATCAGTTTACAAACAAGAGCGTAGAGAAGGTTGCCCCTGAGAAAATTGAGTCAGATAAGGACATGGTTGGCGTAATTCTTGAGTTCATCCAGGGAATTGCAGAAATCAGAAACTACAACATTATCGCCATGAACAACGCAAGGCTCAATAAAGCAATCGAAAGAAAAACAAAGGCTGATATCAAGGCAGAGACTGCAGCAATTCCTTTGGTAGGTGTGCAGATGCTCATCTGTAAGCTTGCGGGAGTAGTAATTGCAGGCGCATCAATCGCCTTTTATCTGAATGGAACCATGAAGCTCACATACTGCATCACAATGATGCTTTGTGCATTCATCATCTTTGAGTCCCTTGATTTGGCAGGAACTTACACAGCCCTTATCAGAATCATTGGAAAAGGTGTTGATATGGTAAATGAGATTATGGAAGTTGAGCAGATGGATATTAATGGTGAAGATATTCATCCTTCAAACCGCGACATTCATCTTGATCATGTCAGCTTTGCATATGAGGACAGGACTATCATCGACGATGTGACCCTTGATATTAAAGAGAAAACTACTACAGCTATCGTTGGCCCATCGGGCGGTGGCAAGACCACGCTGACATCCCTTATTGCAAGATTTTGGGATGTGAAATCTGGCAAGGTCACACTTGGCGGAAGAGATGTAAGGGACTACAGCTTCGATTCACTGATGGAGAATTTCAGCTTTGTTTTCCAGCGAGTTTATTTGTTTGAGGATACCATTGCAAACAACATCAGATTTGGCCGTCCGGAGGCTTCAATGGAGGAAGTTATAGCGGCAGCTAAGAAAGCTTGTTGCCACGATTTAATCATGTCACTTCCAGATGGATATGAGACATTGGTTGGCGAAGGCGGAGCCACATTATCAGGTGGAGAAAAGCAGCGAATTGCCATTGCTAGAGCTATCATGAAGGATGCCCCAATCATCATTTTGGATGAGGCAACAGCCAATGTGGATCCTGAAAACGAGAAGGAATTAACTGAGGCAATTGAGAATCTTACTAGAGAAAAGACAATCATCATGATTGCCCACAGACTGAAAACTGTACGTCACGCAGATCAAATTCTAGTCATAGACAAGGGCAAGATTGTCCAGCAGGGCAAGCATGACGAGCTCATGGCCGTGGATGGCATCTACAAGAATTTTGTTAGCGGTCGAAAGAAGGCTGTAAGCTGGAAGATAGCGTAATTAATTTGGAGGAAGAAAATGGATAAGAAAAAATTGACAGCAAAGGATTTTATTACAGTAGGAATATTTACAGCGATTGTATTTGTGGTGGAGTTTGCATGTGGCATACTTGGTTTCATTCACCCATACATCGTAGCGTCATATGTAGTGATGATTCCTATTGTTGCCTCAATCCCTATGATGCTTTTTTACAGCAAGGTAGATAAGTTTGGAATGATTACAATCATGTCAGTATTAATTGCAATCATCATGTTTGTTACAGGAATGGGATTCCTTGGAGCACCACTTATCATCCTGGCTGGTGTAGTTGCCGATTTTATTGCAAAAGCCGGACATTACAAACAGTTCAAAATGATTTCCATTAGTTATGCTGTATTTTGCCTGTGGATTTGCGCCAATTATTTTCCTGTAATCGTGACTGCAAATTCTTATAGAGAATCCCTTCTAGAAGAGGGCTATTCAGCAGAATACACAGACAGTTTGTTTAGAGCAATCAACAGCAAAACTATATGGGTTCTTTTGATCCTTTGCCTTATTTTTGGATACATCGGTTCATATATCGGGAAAATAGTTGTAAAGAAACATTTTGAAAAGGCGGGAATTGTTTAATGATTATTAAGCTGGATCCACGAACGAAAATTTATATGATTTTTGTGGTATCTGCCATTGTTATGATGAGTGCAACCACGACATTTTTGTGGGGCCTTAGAATTCTAACTACCATGGTGCCTATCGCACTTCTTATTGCAGAGAAACGCTATGCAAGCGCATTGCGTTTCTTTGCGCTGTATATAAGTGCATTGATTCTGACTTTCTATTTCTTATCATCGGAATCCACAGGACTAATCAGGGCGTTATTGACAGGTTATTGTGGCATTATTGCCCAGTTTTTACCCGCATTCATTACTGCCTGGTATGTAATTCATTCTACAAAGATAGATGAATTTATGGCGGCGATGCAAAAAATGCATGTTCCAGATGGCATAACCATCTCTCTTGCAGTGGTCATGAGATTTTTCCCAACCATCAAAGAGGAATATGGTTCCATAAGAGATGCCATGAAGATGAGAGGAATATCTCTGGCAGGTGGCAATGCTGCGAAAATGGTTGAATACAGAATGATTCCCCTGTTATTTTCATGCGTTAACATCGGCGATGAATTGTCTGCAGCGGCCATCACCAGAGGACTTGGAGGGGAAGTTAAAAGAACCAGTGTTGTGGAGCTTAAGTTGCATGTTTTTGACTGGATTTTGATACTTTTGTTTTCAATCGCAACAGTTATTTTTGTTTTGAATAAGTACATTTTATTATGAAGAATATAATCGAAATTAAAGACGTAAGTTTTCAATATAAGGGGTCTGAGGAAGGCCTGCTAAACAATGTTTCATTAAACATAGCGCAAGGAGAAACTGTACTTTTGTGTGGAGCATCTGGCTCAGGAAAGACTACAATCATCAGATTGATAAATGGTTTGATTCCTCATTATTATCCAGGGGATTATAGTGGTACAGTTCTTGTGGATGGACATGAAATAAAAAACACTGAGCTTTATGATTTGGCAGGTGTGGTAGGTACTGTCTTTCAAAATCCAAGGAGCCAGTTTTTCTCGGTTGATACCGATGGTGAAATCGTTTTTGGGCCTGAGAATATTGGCTTGGATCCTGATGAAATCAGAAGACGTTCTGACATGGTTGTAAAGGATATGAATCTTGAAAAGCTCATGGGCCGAAGCCTCTTTGATTTGTCAGGCGGCGAAAAACAAAAGATTGCTTGTGGTTCAGTGTCCGCACTTTTGCCAAATGTTATTCTTCTGGATGAGCCTTCTTCCAATCTGGATTGGGATGCTATCAAGGACTTGAAAAATGAAATTGTCAAATGGAAGAGTGAAGGCAAGACTATCGTAATTTCGGAGCACAGATTATGGTACTTGAAGGATTTGCTTGACCGAGTTATCTACATGGACAATGGCGAGATTGCAGGGGAATACAATGGAGATGAATTCTTCGCATTTACGGATTCAAAAATTAGAAGCTTAAAGCTTAGGCCGGTGAAAATTGAAGAGAAATATATAGAGAAGTTTACTGACATTTCTTCAGGTCAGGGCGCACTGAGAGATTTTGGCGATTATGGGGATTCCATTAAGCTGAAAAACTTTTATTTTACATATAAAAGAAGGCCATACATTTTCTGGAAGAAAAAGCTATCGGCTGAGGATGGGGATATTTTAAATCTAAATCTGCCGGAGCTTAATCTGCCAAAGGGAAACGTGATTGGTGTCATTGGTAGAAACGGCACAGGCAAATCCACATTTCTTCGGTGCTTATGCGGCCTGGAAAAGGACTGCACAGGTGAAATCATTTATCGCAATAAAAAGTATCATGGCAAGGATTTGATAAACATCAGCTATCTTGTTATGCAGGATGTGAATCATCAGCTTTTTACAGATAGCGTAGAAGCTGAAGTTATGCTTTCTATGAAGGAAAAGGATATCGAAAAATGTAATGAAATCCTTGAGAGATTGGGGCTGCTTGAATTCAAAGACAAACATCCCATGGCTTTATCCGGAGGTCAAAAGCAGCGAGTTGCTATTGCATCTGCCATAGCCGCAGGGGCAAAGCTTCTTTTATTTGACGAGCCAACATCGGGCTTGGACTATTCTCATATGGTGAAAGTGGCTGAACTCTTGAAGGAGCTAGCTGTCAGCGGAAGTACTGTTTTAGTATCCACCCATGATCCAGAGCTAATCGAGCTTTGCTGCAATCACATAATCCGAATAGATGATGGCAAGGTGGTTTCTTCAGATTTCTGTAATTGTGCCATGGATTTACGCATTGATAAGGACTATAATCTAGGTAATAGATTAGAGGAGGATAATGAAAATGCAGTTTGAAACATTACAAAAAGACATGGTTGCAGCAATGAAGGCAAGAGATAAGGCAAGAAAAGATGCCATTTCTTCATTGGTTTCTGATGTAAAGAAGGCCGCTATCGACGCTGGCACTAGAGATAACATTGCAGATGATTTGGTAGATCAGGTTATTCTCAAGTCATTAAAGACAGCAAAGGAGCAGCTCGACACATGCCCAGCTGAGAGAACAGATTTAAAGGAAGAGTACCAGTTCAGATATGATGTAATCAAAGAGTATGCTCCAGCAATGATGAGCGAGGATGAGATTCGCGCATTCCTTCAGGCAAACTTCGCAGAGGTGCTTGCTTCTAAGAACAAGGGCGCAATCATGAAGGAAGTTATGCCAGCACTTAAGGGCAAGGCTGACGGAAAAGCCATCAATATGATTGTTGCTGAGCTTTGCAAATAATTTTTAACGAGGATTCTCGGGATTTATTGTAATTCTTGGGAGTTATTAGGAAATCTTAGGAGTTGTTGGGAATTCTTGGGATTTGTTGGGCAAAAGTATTAAAATTGTTATTTTTTTCGTTTTAATACTTGCTGAAAATTTATTATTATACAAATATTTAACAATGTAGAAGAAAAGATGCCTCTAAGGTATTAAATTCAGTAATAATTGAATTTTAATACTTAGGGGCATTTTGATTATATGCTTTAAAGGGGAATTTTGGTATTAAAAACTAAATATAATGTATTTTAATACTTTTGATTTTCAAAAATAGATTTATATCTATGAATTAAGCCTTAAAATAGATAAAGAATTTTAATTATAAGAACATAAGACCACATTATATTTAGGATGATGAAAAAACATGATTGATTCATTGTAAACATAAAGATTTTATAAAAAATATAGTTCTCACCTAGAATTATTAGAAATAAAACAGTACTATTGTTTTAGATTAATTGCGCACAACAAAGGGAGGATTTTACTTATGGAGTTTAATACAAACATTTTTGAGCAGTACGATAAAAAGTGGGCGTTGCTTACTGCAGGGGATAAGGACAAGTTTAATACTATGACAATTAGCTGGGGTGGTCTGGGAACTCTTTGGAACAAGCCAGTTGCTACAGTTTATGTTAGAACATCACGCTACACAAATGAGTTTATGAAAGATAACGATTATTTCACTGTTAGTTTTTATCCGGAAGAATGCAAAAAGACTTTGGGAGTTCTTGGCTCAAAATCCGGTCGCGATATGGACAAAATCCATGAATCTGGCCTTACTCCTAAGGAAGTAGAA
>JAEEGI010014735.1_pt1 | contig 16393 bp, 10 predicted proteins | sample 8958751 | NCBI WGS metagenome assembly JAEEGI01 (sample SAMN16246545, study PRJNA631951) | gut metagenome | biome: gut microbiome; feature: rumen; material: KS-attached | host: Bos | place: Iran: Karaj | collected 2018-10
AAATGAGGTTAATATACTAAAAAAAATTCATAAAAGAGAAATTGAAAATTATAAAATAGAAATAGAAAATTTAAATTTAAAAATAAATTACACTTTCAACGATATAAATCATAATAAATTAATTAAAAATAAGAAAAATAATATTCAATTAGAAAAAAAAATAAATGATTACGAGCAACAAAACAATAAATTTAATTTAGAAAAAATAATACAAAAATATAAAAAAGAAAATGAAGAACAAAAGTCTATCATTCAAATGAAAGAAAAAAAAATTGAAAAATTAAAAATAGAATGTGAAGAGACTAAAAACACAATAAATGATTTAAACAATAAAATTTTATTAATTGAAAAAGAACAAGAAAGAGATGAAAATGAAAAGGAAATAAATATTAGATTGTATAATTTAATAAATGAAAATGAAAAATTAAAAAATCAAAATAATGAATTAAAAGCTTATTATCAAAAAATAAATCAAGATATTTCAGAAGCAAATAATATTTTTCTGGAAAAAAAAAATCAATTTTATCAACAAAATTTAGAAAAAGAAAATAAATTAAATGAATACAGAGAAAAAATTCAATTATTAAAAATAAAAATAAATGAACTTTCAAATTATGATAATCCAAAATTTAACACATTAAATAATTCTATATATTCTCAAATAAGTAAAAATTCGCCTTTAAAATATTTTTCAACAACTTTGTCTTCTAGAAAATCAAATAATTTAAATAAAAATAAATATCATAATAATTCTTTTAATTATGAATTAAATGAAGATTATTCTCAAATTTATTTTAATGACAAAGGAAGAAGAACTGAAGGAAGAATTATTAATAATGATTTTATTTAAAATAATTATGTCAAAATTATTTTATTTTTATTTTTCAAATTCTTTAAAGTTTGAAGATTTTTTTCCAAAGAACAAGTAAATTAAAATTTTATTTAATTATTACTATATGAATATAATTTATTGCTTTATCCTTTGATATATTTAAATATATACTTTTTTTCCTTATGTTTTTATTCATATTTAATTTTTGTTTTTTTACAAATTTTTATAATCTTTAATATTTTCTTTATAATATAATAAACAAAAAATAATAAAAATCTCTATATATGATTATTTAAAAAATATATTAATCAATAAATAATAAAAATTTTACAATTAAATTAAAAAATTTATATCCCTAAAAAAAAAGAATAATATTTAGAAAAATTCAATGTCAGATATAAAAGATTTGAGAGTAGGACAATATGATAATGCAAAAAAAATAATGTATCTTGCAAAAGAAATGCTTTTAGCATCAGAAAAAATTAACATAAGTGCAACAACAAATTCATCTCCAATTGCAGCAAGAGCAGCGGAAACTTTACAAAGACTTGGATATATCACTTATGAAAATATAAAAACTGAGACTTTTATTGAAAGAGGAAAAAGAATAAGATTTGTAATTACAATTAAAAAAACTTCTAATTTTGAAAAACTTTATAAAGAAAATGAAGAATTTAAAAAAAAGAAAGATGAAGAAAGAAAAGCTCAAGAAGCAAAAAAATAAAAATTAAAAAAATATTTAAAATAAATAAAAAACAAAAAAAATTTTAAATTTTTTTATTCAAAAAAAAATTATTTAAAATTTAACATCATCAGTACCAACTTGCATTTCTAAATCAGAAATTCTTCTTTGTAAAGCAATTAATTGATTTTGTAAAGCAGTTTTTTCCGCTTTTAAAGAAGTAATTTGTTGTTGTAATCTACTATTTTCTGAAGTTTGATGAGAAAAATGTCTTTTCATTTCATCTTCAACTTTATTTAATTCTTGTAATAAAGTATTTTTAACTTCATGAGTTTTCATTTTTAAAATTTCTTGTAAAGTATCTTTTTCATTTTTTAAAGAAACAACATCTTTTTTATGATTGTTCATTTCATCTGCAACTAATTGAATTTGTTCTTCTAAACTTGCTAATTTTCCTTTTAATGTTGCAGAATTTGCTGAATTTGTAGCATTAAAATTATTACCTGTTTGTGCTAAATTACCTAAATTTGAGGAATTAAATTCTCCTGGATTTGTTTGGTTAGTTCTTTGCATTTGACTTTGATTAAATTTACTTTGACTTGCATTCATTTTTTTTTTCTTTTATATTTTTTTTCTTATTTATTTTATAAGTTATATTTTTTTATTTTCGTTTTTTGAAAAACAAACTGGTTTTTGTAAATTGTTTTAATAACTGGAATTGTTTCTTCATATTATTTTTTTTTTATTTTAAATGATTTTCAATTCCTATATTTACTTTATCTGGTTAAGTTTTATATAAAACAATTAGAAATTAGACTAAAGAACTTTTTTTAATTTAATTAATTAAATGATTTTTTATTTACTTGATTTTTAATTAAATTTAAACTATTAAAAAATTATCTAGAAAATAATAATATATTCATTCTAATAAAAATTTTATTTTTTAGCAATTTCTATTTATATTTCTATCTTAATTTATGTTTCTTCTTCTATAAATAAAATTATTGAAATCATATGAATATTCTTATATAATTTTTGATAAAAATCATAAATATTAATATACCAATAAAAATTAATATTTATTTGTTTATATATTTTTTTATAGTTTCTTTTTTTAATTCTTAAAACATTAATCTAAAATTGATGTTATTAAGTTAATAATGAAGTATTTTAACATGATCAAATGATTTTTTATAATAACTTTGTAAATAATAAAATATATAATTTAATTATTTAATATTAAATATTTTATTCATTCAAACCATTAAAATTTTTTTTGTAATCTATTAATAAAATCCAAAATCCTTTAAATAATATAGTGAGGAAACTTTAATACAAGATATGAATAAATCAATGATTTAATTATCTCTGACAAACTGATATTTTGATTTATGAAAATCTTCAAAAAATTAAAAATAAATTTAAAAAAAATTAAATTTAGTTATAAAAAATATGTCAACAAACTCTTTAGAAAAATACCAAAAATTACAAGATAAAATAGCCCACTTACAAAATATAGAACTTAAAAATCCAGAAAGAATGGATACTTTACAATATAATGTAGAAAAATTAAATAATCAAATGATTCAATCTATTTCAGAATTTACAGAAAAATCAAATTATATAGAAAAATCAATAGAATCATTAAATAGACTTTATAAATCTAAAATGTTAATAAAAGATAATAATGAAAAAAGAATTAATAAAGAATTACAAAATACAGAAGAAAATATAAAAATGATGCTTGAAGAACATAGAAATAAAATGATTAAAGGTATTGATCAATCATTTTTAGAATTAGAAAATTATTTAAATGAAATGATCAAAAAACAAGAAAACGATAAAATAAAAATTAATGAACAATTTGATAAATTAAAATTTATTACTCAAAATGAAGTTCCTACTTTAATTAAAGAATCAGAAAATTTTGATAAAAATAGTAAATCTAATATTGAATCTCTTAGACAAATTTTAAAAGAGGAAGTTAATTATACAAAAGATTTAGTATGATAATTTTTATTAATTTTTTATATTACTAAAGGAAAAAACTCAAGAGAAGAAAATGAAAATTTATTTAATCAAAGTTTAAATGAAGAATATAGAAATATTCAAAATAAAATTTTAGAATCTAAAAAAGAAAGGTAATTTAATATTTTTTATAATGTAATTTTTTATTTGGAATAGAGAAAATTTTGAAGAAGAAGTTTTTAAAACTTTATGTGAATCAATAGAAAGAATGAAAAACGCAATTTCAAATTAAAAAAATGAATTAATTTATTTTATTATTTAAAAAAAAACAATCATTAAAATCCTAAGAAAAAAATAATAAAATAATAAATAAAAAAATATTATTTAAAAACTTTTTTCTGTTTTTTTAATAAATAAAAATGAATAATAGTGATTCAGCTACATTTATCGGGAAAAAAGGGAAAATAATGCAAAATGCAGAAACTCAAATGGGAAATTATGAAGAAAATATATTTCCAGAAGAAAAAGAAATACAATCAGATAAAATAATCAAATTAAATGACTCCCAAAATAACAATAATGAAGAAGAAGAATTAAATGAATATCAAGATGAATTGAATAATTTTAATGCAGATAATATAATTGCAAATGAAGAAGATGATTATAATCTTAATGAAAATGAAAACGAAAATGAAAAAGAAAATGAAAATGAACAAAATCAAGAAGATAATAATAATAATGGAAATATTGATAATAACAATTTTAATTCAATGAATTATAGTCAAATGAATTTAATCAAATCACATTTAAAATTGATATGTGATAAAATTGAAGAAGGATTAAATAATTATCATAAATCTAAAGAAACTTCAAGAAATGATACATCATTTCAAAATTCTTTTTCTAATATTGAAATAAAGCCTTTGACAAAAGAATTAAATAATTATAAACAACAATCTGAAAATCTTCAATTTGAATTAGAAAATGTTTATAATATTCAAAAGGTCAATGAATTAGAATCTGAACTTCAAAAAAAAAGAAATTTTTATCAAAAATTAAAAAAGGATAATAATACTTTAAAAAAAGTAGTAAGAGAACAATCAAAAGGAATTGATGAATATATTAGTAAATTTGATAATACAAAAGAAATTGATGAAATTAAGGAGAAATTAAAAGAAGAAAGAAAAGAATTAAAAATTAAAAAAGATAATAATAAAAATATTGAAGTTCGAATTAAAAATCAAAATAATAAAATTGATGCTTTAGAAAAAAGAAGTAAATTAATTAAAGAAAACATTGATTATTGTAAAAAAAAACAAATGAAAGATTTAAAGAAAAATGAAGAAGAAAATGAAGAAAAAATTGAAGAAGGTGATATAAATAAATTAATTGAAGAAAAAAAAAAATTAGAAACAGAAAATATAAATAAAGAAAAACAATATAAACTAGAAATTAAACATCAAAATTTAATCATAAAAGATATTAAACAACAAATATCAATTATATCAAATAAACTTAAAGAAATTGAACAAATAAAAAAAATGGAAGAATTAAAAAAAAAAGAAATTCAAAGAAATAAAATAAAACAAATTCAAAAAAGTAAATCTCCAATTAGAATAAATAATAATATAAATAATCAAAGAAAATATGATAGAACAAAAAATATGAGTAGAGATAATATAAGAAGATTTAATGATAATATTAAATCAAACATTAATCCAAATAATAAAAATAAAATAAATTATAATAATCCACTAATTGAAGATATTATGTTAACAAGAACACCAAATTTAAAAGTTAAAGGAGGAAAATTTAATAAGCCTTTTGAAATAAATAAATTTAACAAAGGACCAAATGTAACTAATTATATTCCAAAAAGATTAAGTCAAGCTTTACCAGATAATCCAAATGATATTTTTAAGAGAAAAGAAAAAGATGATATTCCTGAACTTGGAAGTGATAATAATAATAAAAAAGATATTAATAGAGAAAATGTTAAAACTCCTAATATTGTAATTAATGAAATTGAAAATTTAAAAAATGAAATTCAAAATGCTTTAAAGAATGATATATTTAAAGATAATAATCCTATACCAGATAAAAATATATATATTAAAGATAATGAAAATGAAAATACTCATAATAGAGTAAATAGTAATGATAAAAATTACAAATTTAATGAACAAAGTACAATTATTGCAACTCCAATTAATGATATTTCTGATATTAGAAATGATTTTGAATATTTAAATGAGTTAGAAAATCAAAATATAATACCAAAAAATTTACCTAAAGAAAGAATACCATCTTCAAGAAGAAGACCTTTTGATAATATTAATTTTAAATAAATTAACATTAATTATTTATTCAAATAAATTTAATATATTTTTTTTATGAATTTTTTAAATTTTTATTTCAAAAATGTCAAGAATCAGAATATATAATGAAATTTATCAGTCAGATATATTTAATAGAAAATCTAAAATACAATTTTATACTCCAAAAAAAAGAAATCTTCAACCTTCTTTAGAAAAAACATTAAATGATATTTTTCATACAAATGACAATTTAACTTCTAAACAAGATATGTCCCAATACAAACATAGTAATAAATATATAAATAAATCTCAAAGTGATGTTTTTAATGTAAAAACAGAAAATAAAAAAATAAGAATAAGAAATAATCCAACTAATCATTCACAAATAATTTTTGGTACAAATTATACAGATTATATAGTTAAAAAACCTAAATTAGAAAAATTTACTCCTCAATATTCTGAAAATTCTCCTTTAGATATTTTTTACAAGCAATATTTTAATGAAGAAAATCATCATAAAAATTTTTCTACTTCAAAAGGTTATTTAGATAATGAAATGAAAATAAATAATAGTCATATTTTAGAAAATCCAATTAGAAAAAAGACTAATTGGACCAATAGAAGTTCTGCAGATATTCATATGAACCCGTTAAATTCTTCTAGAATAAATAAATTAAATTCTCAAATTTCTAATATATTTAATTTACCTGAGAAAGATATTAATAATATTGAAATAAAAAAAAAAAATGAAAATAATTTAAAAGAAAAAAATTTGAAAAGTAAAGCAAAAGGATTAGAAAGAATAAAAAACAATAAAAATAAAGATATGAAAGGAGAAGATAATATTAAAGGAAATTCAAATCAAAGAAAACAAAACAAAATTATAAGGAGTAATAAATTAAATAATAATATTATCTATAAAAAGAAAAAAGAAATTAAATCTAATTTAAATGATAATATTAGTCAATATAAAAAAATAAAAAGATTAATAGATTTAAATTCTCCTTTCTTAAATGAACCAAAAAAAAAAAAAATTTTACAAAATGTTTCAACAAGTAATTTATATGATAATGATTATTATGAAAGAATTTTATCAGCAGATAGAAATTTCAATAATAAATTAAATGAAAATGAATATATAATAAAAAATAATAATAAAGAAAATGAAGATGAAAAAACACTTAAAAAAATGTTTTCTGGAGAAGGAATTCATATTTATGATATCAATAGTAATTACAATAAAATATTCGGCGATTCAAATGAATGTGAATTTACTTTTAAAGTTAGAAATAATGATGTAAATAAATTTAAAAGTGTTTCCCAGAAGTTTTTAAAAGAAAAAAACATCGAAATAAAACCTAAAAATAAAATTAAGGTTAATAGAAAAATTATTCAAGTTAATAGTGAAAGGGATAATAATAATAATTTAAAAACTACATGTAATAATTCCTCTAATTCAAAATTTATGAAAGATAAATTTACAAATCAATTTACTCAAATTAATAACAATTATAAAAATAATAGAAAACATATAGGAAATTCAAGTTTTAAATAATTTTTTTTATTAATATATTTTTTATTTTATTAATTATTGTTTTAAATAAAATTTATTTAATAAAAAAATTATAAATGGATGAATATATATCATCCTTACAAAAAGAAAATAATCAATTAAAGTTAAAGCATGATAATCTTAAACAAACTATACTAAAAAAAGATAATTATATTAGTCAATTAGAAGAAAAAATTGTTCAATTAGAAGAAAAATATTTTCAAAATCAAGATAATGAGAAGAAAAAATATGAATTATTTGATACTATTAAAAAGACTCAAGAAAATATAAATGTTTTAAGAGATTTATTTACTCAAAAATTTTCTCAATTACAAAATAAATATATAAAATTAAGAGAGAAGGTAGAAAAACAAAATAATAAAAATAACTCTATAGAAAACATTAATAAGTATATTTCTAAAATCAATGAAGTAAAATTTCTTTTTTTAAATTATATAGTTTATAGTTGAAATCAAAAGAAATCCAGTATAAATTATAAAATTTTTTTATAAATACTTTAATATTTAATAAACTAATAATTATAAAAATGTTATTCATTATTTTTTGATATAACAACTTTAAAACTTCAATATTTTTTTTAAATTATAAAAAATAAAAAAAAAATATTTACTCAGAAATTTCCTTTTTTATCCATACTTGAAACTTATAATCAATAATAATTAATCATATTCAATTAATTAATAATAAAACCATAAACTTCAGATTTTAAATGTAAATTATATTAATTTTCAAAAAATAATTCTTTTAATTTTATTTTTTTTAAATTAAAAATTTATTTGTTCAATGGAGATATTATAATATTTTTGTTATTTTACTTTTTTAAAATTTTTTCATTCCAGAAAAGAATGTTTTTGAGGAAAGTGTATATTTATTCCAAAGAAATAATTTTTAGAAGTAATTTGTGATTTGAAATAATTATTTTTTTACTTTTTATATAAATCTTTGGAGGATAAATTTATAATACTTTTTTAATTTTATAATATATTTTTTAATTAAATATCGAAAATAAATTACTTAAAAATTGTAATTTAATGGAATTAATTTTTTGATTGTTTTTAAGAATGATTTTCTGATTATTATTTTTTAGATATATTCTTATCTTATCATATATTAATTCAATTTTCACAAAATATTTTGTTTTTTCTTTTTGTAAATCTTCTAATAATATTTTAAAGCTTTCATTTTGATCTTTATCATCGATATTCTCTTTTAATAAAAGTTCAAATTGTTTAATTAAATCTTGAAACTTTAAATATTTAGTAATTTTATGAAAATATATTTGATTAAAAATTTCATTAGTAATATCAATTTGTTTTTCAAATAAATTAATATTTAAATAAACATTATAAAACTTCTGAAAAAATTGTTTTATAAATAACTCCACTTTTTCATCTTTATGAAATATATTATTTTCACTAAACTTTTTCGAATTTTTTCTAAAATTAAATTTTACATTTAATTCTTTCTTTGAAAAAGTTTTTTTGTTTTTTTTACTTTGATTGAATTTAGTTTCTTGTATAAATAAATCCTCATATATTTTTGAAATTCCCTTATTAATTTTATTATCCAATTCTTCCATCAAACTTTTCACTCTATATTTGGAAAATTCAAGAGTTGATGATAAAATAAAATTATTCACATTTTTTCTATTTTTTTTAATCACATATGACCAATTTGATAATTTTTTTGAGTTATATTTTTTATTTTTTGACTTTCCTAAAATTAAATTAAATAATTTATTTGTAAAAAATTCAGTTTTTTTTTTTGAATTCCCTTTAAATAAATCAATTCCTTTTTTATATAATAAACTTAATTCTTTAATTGATTTTTCATTTAGATTTGTAGATAATTGGATTTCATTTTCTTTTTCAATTATTGATTTATAAAATTCTTCTCTATAATTTAAATCATAATAATCTTCTATAAAAATATCTTTAAAAACTTCAGAAATATCAGGATATAAATTCATTTTTAAAATTAATTTCCAACATTTAATATAATTAAAGATAAAAAATATTATTATTATATAAATGAGAAAGAATATTTAGAAAAATTGAGTCAATGTTTTTCAAATTGAAATTAAAAAAATATTGATTTTACTTTAAATTTCATATTTCGCATTATTGAAATTTTAATATTAAAAAAAAAATGAAAAAAATTAGATAAATATAAAACTTAATATTATTATTTTTGGTTTAAAAAAAAATTTTATAAAAATCATGAATAGAATTATATTTTATTATTAATTATATTTTCAACAAGATGTTAATGTAATATCGTGAGGAATAAATGAAAGAAAATATTCGAACCAAAAAAATTAAGAAAATCTATCTGATTATGTATTTGTTACCATATTTAAATTATTGAAGAAATTCAAAAAATCAAATTATGGAAAAGATAAAAATTTATTGTTATTTTTGAATAATTTGAGTAATTTATTTGATGTTTTTGTGTTATAATCGTATATTCATTTGCTTTTGAATAAATAGTATTAATTTTTTCAATCTTTATTAATTTTTTTCAATAATATATAGTTGCTTATTTTCATAATTATTTAATTAAATTTAAATTTTAAAAATGAAAAATTTTTACTTAGATTCTTCTTTGAGTATGCCAAATTTAATTAATCCTGAAAATGAAGTTTCTTTCAAGTATCTTTCACAATTTTTAAATTATAATTCAATTTCTTCAATTTATTCAAAAGAAAAAATAGAATCTTTAGTTCAAGATGAAAATAAATATCAACAAATAATAAAAAATCCCTCCTTTTACAACATTAATAAACTTTCAGCTTGGGATTATTATATTAAATTTATCATGAATTTAATTCCAATAAAATATAATGAAAAACTAAGAATATTTTTAGTTCTAGAACTTTTCACTAAAAATATGTTTCAAGAAAAAGAATTTTACTTAGAGCATATTTATATATCATATTGGATTTTTTATGCCGATTTATGTAAAGATGATTATGAAATTTTTAAGAGTTTATTAAAAAAAAACATTTGTACAAATAACCCTGAATTATACGTAGGTTTAAGTTATTTTTATGAAAAATATCATGCTTTTTCTTTAGCAAATGAATATTATTTAAAAGGATTTGAGAATCAAATACAATCTGATAATTATTATCATAAAATTATTAAAGAATTTGAAAAGAGAATGGAAAATAGAATTAATAGAGAAATTAATAAAACTAATATTCCTTGTGAAGAAATTGATAAATTTGTTCATAAAAAAATTTTTGAATTCAAAAATAATGAAAATAAAGGAGAAAGAGAAATCAAAAACATTAAAATGAAATTCAGAATTCATAAAAATAAATTAAAAATCTTAGAAGATAATGATGTATATGAAAATGAAATTGTTCAATATGATAATTTCCCAATTTATATTGATGAAAATTGTAGAAAAAAAATAAGTAAAAAATCAACTGAATTAGTTGAACTATATAAATTAATTGTTAATTATTTAAAAGAAAACGATCTAAATTACAGAAACCAAACTGATAATGATAAAAAAGAAATTATTGAAAAAAGAAATAAAAAACCTTATTCATGGTTAAATATAAAAAGACCTTTTGGAAACCACAGTATTGATGTTTCAAACAGTAGTTTAAGTTTTTTTGAAAGTTTTAATGACATTAATAATAATTCAAATATCAATGAAATTAATATCAATGATAGTATTTGTAATAATGTTGATGTAAATAATATTAATAATAAATGTAATCCTCAAAAAATTAACCAAATGGTAAATAACACAAGCTTTTCTAATATTTTTAATTCTAAGAATTTACTATGTGATTTAAGTGATAAAGAATTAGAAAATTTATATAATGATGAAAGTAATGAGCTTATTCAACAGAAAAAAAAAATTAATAAATTAATGAATTTACTAAAGGAAGAATTAAGATATATTAAAAGAAATGAAAATAATTTAACACTGTTTGAATCAGAAAATAAAAACTCTAATTTATTCAATAATTTTAATATTGATTTAATTCAAAATAATTATAATAATAATGAAATTGCCAAATCAAAATTCATAAATAATTTAAAAAATTTTCTTTCAAACAAGAATTTGACAATTCCTGATATTAAAAATAAAAAAAATGAAATCGATGAGCTTTTTAATTTAAATCAAATTTCACTAAATGAAAAAAATTATTATTTAAATTTATTAAAGAAAAAATATTGTCAAATAACTCAAAATGACAACAAAACAGAAAATTACATTCCCCCAAATTTCAATGAAATTCAACCAATTTTTCCAAAAGAAAATAAAACTATAACTAAATCTGATAATCATAATAATCAGGATATAAATAAATACTCTCGTTATGACATTAATTATTTAAATGAAAGAAATACACCAACTATTAATAAATTTTTCCAAAGTGATAATAAAAATAGTGAAAATCAAATTGAGAAAAATAATAAATTTGAAAATTTATTTTTAGGAAAAGAAGATTATGATGAAGAAAAGGAAATAAAAAATGAACAAATATTCAATAATTTAAGTAAATATCAAAATGATCATTATGAATATATTACAGATACTAATCATATTTCTTCAATTACAGAAAAAACTTTAGATAGTAGAAAATCATCACTTGAATTATTATTTAATTCATAATTTTTTTTTTATAAATTCATTTTTTTAAATAAAAAAATATATATCCTATAAAAATAAAACAAATATAATTCCAGATAAAAGAGAAGTAAAAATCCCAGTAATTAAATTAACTTGACTATTATTTAAAATATCTCTCCCATAAACTTTAATATTATTCATATTTTTAATTTCATCCTTTTCTACAACACATTTTTTTTCTTCATCAAAATAAGTAATTTGCATAGTTTCTCCTAAAATAGAATCAATAAAAGAACCAATAAAACCAATAATCATTCCAAATAAAATAATTTTAAAACAAATCATAAAATTAAATGAAAAATCTCTGAAAAAAGAAGAAAAAACAGTAACAACAGAAATAAATAATCCTCCTAAAATACTACAAATTGTTCCATATAAGGAAATTGCTCCATTAATTCCTTTTGGAACTTTTTTTAAAGAAATTATTAAAATTGGATTATTTTTACTATTAATTCCTAATTCACTTGCCCAAGTATCTGCATTAGCACTTTCATAAAATCCAATATAAATTCCATATAAAAATTTCATCAAATTATTATTTATAATTTGTTTTGAAAATAAATGTAATTTACCATTAAATTGATAATATATTATAAAACAAATTATTGTTGGGAAAAAACCTTTTGACATAACTTGAATTGCATTTCTTTTTTTATCTTTAAAATAAGATTGACCTAATAATTCTGTTTTTTTTTTTTTATGTAAATCACTAGCTTTTATTGATGAAGCAAAAAATCCTATAAGTATCAATAAATATTCAAATCCACCCATTGATACAATAGTTCCTATAAATAATGCTGAATTTGCTCCCCCTATTGTTAATTTATTTTTTATTATTGCTACCACATATATTATTAATACTATTGTTTCTAATATTATAAATTCAATTGAAATTGTTTCCATATATTATTTATAAATAGTTAAGTGAATTTTTGGGTTTTGATTATTTTTAATTTTTTCATTGAATATTTTTTTTTTTAAAAAATATTTATTTTGAATTTCTATTTTATTTAATAAATTACTTTTGTATCAAAATAAATTAATAAAAATAATAAATAATTTTCTATTTTTTGTATCATTTTATTTCTATTTTTTTGTTGAAGAATGAATATATAAAATTGACGCAAAAATAAAAATATAATATAATTTATGGATGAATATGAAAAATTAATATCAAAATTACTTCAAACAAAATTTGAATTAGATACAGGAATTTATAAAAGAAAATCAAATAAACAAATATTAGAAGATTTTAACGACCAATTAGAAAAAATGAAAAAAATTGAGATGAATAAAAATCAGTATAGTATAATTAATAATACTTGTACTACGGATTGTAAAGTTGGAAAAACTCAAAAATCTTTTAATAATGATATGAAACCAATTACAATAAAAGAAATGTCATTAGGAACAACTTATAAAAATAAATATATCAAATTAGAAATTTACACAGAATTAATTATAATGACAAGCATAATGTTTTTAGGAAGAGATGATAATAATGATTTGACACTAATTGCAATATATAATTATGAAAATTATTTTAAAACTAAAAATTATAAAAAATTATGCAATATTTTAAAAAAAGGAAAGTATATATTAGTTCTTGAACCATTTTATAAAATGTTTGGAAGTGGAGAAGATGGGATTAGAATAGAAGATCCAAATGAAATAATATTGTTTGATAATAAGGATTTAATTGACAATTTTTTATTTAAAAAAAAAAATGAAAACATTGATTTTTTATACAAAGAAGGAAATAAATCAATTGAAAATGAAAATTATAATAAGGCATTAGCATATTTTATAAAATTAAAATTATTCAAACCTGATGATATTGAAATTGATTTAAAAATAGCTCAATGTTATTTTAAATTGCCATATTATACAAAAACAATAAATAAATGTAATGAAATTCTAAATAAAAATACAAATAATGTAGAAGCAATACTATTAAAAATAAAAAGTTTAATAGAATTAAGAAAAGTATTGGAAGCAAAAGAATTTCTCAATTCAAAGAAAAATATATTAGAAAACCAAAAAAAAAAAGAGTTTGTTGAGATAAATGAAGAAATTGAAAATAAAATAAAAAATATAAATGGAAAATATGATTTTGCGGATTTATGTGAAAAATCAAAGACTTTATTCAACCTTAATATAGGAGAATTTATTAATAAAAAGTTACAAATTCATTTTGAAAAAAATAAAGGAATAAGTATTTATACAAATTCTAAAATTCAAAAAGGTGAATTATTAGTGGTTAGTAAAGCATTTACAGCAGCAGAATTGAATAAGAATGAAAAAGAAATTGTGATTCAATATGATAATCCAAGCAAAGAAGAATTTGAAAGAACTAAACAACCATTAATATATAAAAAAAAAGAGCAAATAGAGGAAATATTATCATATAAATTATCTAATTTTCCTGAGGATTATATTGATTTTTTAACTCTTTTTGATGGAAATAATATTAAATTAAATCTAGAAAAAAGGAAAAACAATTCAGAAATATCTTTAAAAAAAATACAAGATGTAATTCAATATAATTCATTAACAATATCATTTAAAAAAAAACAAATTTCAAATGGATTATGGTATTATCCTTCATTTTTTAATCATTCTTGTATTCCAAATTGTTTCTATTTTGGTTTTGGTGATATTTTAATTATTATATCAATATGTGAAATTGAGCCAAATAAGGAATTATTCATAAATTACTTAGATAATGTTATGGAATATGGAAAAAGACAAAAATATTTAAAAGAGAAATTTAATTTTATTTGTAATTGTCAATTATGTGAATATGAAAAAAATAATATCGAAAATAAAGAGAAGAAATTTTTGGATGAATATTTAAATAAAATAGAAATTAATTATAATTTCCAAGAGATTGATATTAAAAGTATTTTTAGTAAACAAGAAATTGAAAAAATGGTAGATTTCATTGAAAATAAAAAAAAAACTTTTAATTGTTATGAAAAAAGTATTTTTTATATTAAATGTGCTCAATGTATGAGAAAACATGATCTAAATGTTTCATATTCATATTTAGAAAAAGCATTAAGATATTGTGAAAATAGAAATTATTATTTTGAAAAATTAACTTTATTATTGATGTACTTTATTGCTAAGCAATTAAAAAATGAAGAAAAAATGAATTTTTCAAAAAATAAACTCAAATTATTTTGGGAAATATACTTTAATGAACAAAAAACATTCATTGAAACACTTATTATTGAATATATAAATTAAAAAATATTGTTATATATAAATTATGTTTTATATTTTTTATTATTTTAAAAAAGACTTTTTTATATAATTTTTTTAAATTATTTCTATAATTAACACCAAAAAAAGTATAAATTATTTGATTCTAAAAAAATAAGTAGGGAAGATACTTATTGAAATATCACAGATCATTAAAATGGCAAACCAAAAGCTTTTTGCCATGCTATTACTCATAGAAAATCATATGAATAATATATAGAGTAGCAAAAGTTAAATCATTAATTTTTAAAATTTATTGTTGTATGTTTTTTAAAATGTATTTTTTGAATTAATATATCAAAACTTATATTTGTATGTTTAATAATTTGAAAAAAAGTATTATATAGAATAAAAAATAATATGATTTTTTTGAAGATTATTTTATATACCTTTTAATCTAATCATATTTATGAAATTATAGTATTCTTAAATTAATTGTAAAAATTGGTTAATTCTCAAAAAATAAAATTTAGAAAGGAAAAGAGCTCATCATAACCCTAATATATCAGCCTACTTTATTATACTGGAATTTATTGAACATAACAAGATCCCTTTAATTTATCATTTTGGTATTTCAAGGAAATAATTATATTTATTGTTTATTTGAATAATTTAAATTTGTTCATTTAACTTTTTATAATATTATTTCTCCTATTTTTAGAATAAAAAGCAATAAATTTAACCAATAAGAAATTAAAATAATTTTTATTTATTTAAATAGATATTTATACAATAAAAATTCATCAAATTAAATACCAAAATATAATTACAGTTTTGTTAAATTTTTTTCAATAGCAATAACAAGTTTTAAATAATCTAATCCTTTTTTTATTATTCTAAAAACTTTTAATTTTTTTTAAATCAATTCATTTTATTCAAAAATTTAACTTTAAATGAAATTTTAAATTATTTTCCATTTATTGAATTAATTAAATTCCAAATGGTTAAGAATTTTCAAAAAATATAATTTGAATAATTTTAATTGAAACAAAGTTTCATTCTTAAAGATTAATTAATTTATTCATTTTAAAAGGAATCTTTTTTGATTATAGACATGGAATAATTTATATGGAAAATAATGAATGAAACAATATGAA
>JAEEGI010014736.1_pt1 | contig 16393 bp, 17 predicted proteins | sample 8958751 | NCBI WGS metagenome assembly JAEEGI01 (sample SAMN16246545, study PRJNA631951) | gut metagenome | biome: gut microbiome; feature: rumen; material: KS-attached | host: Bos | place: Iran: Karaj | collected 2018-10
ATGGTTTGAAATTCGGTTATTTTTGGTTTGATGCAGCGTCTTTTTGCCATTGTTTGCAGTTACATAGCTCGCTATGCGCCTTTAAACAATGACAAAAATCCATCCATTTAAATTCAAAAATCAATCCGACCTAATTTTTAGAACCACCCTTTTAAAAAAATGATTATGAAGACAATGAAAAAGGTGTTGGCTGCAGCCCTGATGTGCGGCTCGATAGCTTTCATGTCGTGTTCTGACTCTGAGGACGATCCAATCATTCAGCCAGAAGGCAGAGATGACAAGCCCAAAACAGAGTACAACATCTTCCTCATGAGCGACATTCATGTGATGGCACCCGAGCTACTCGTGAACGAAGGTGAGGCCTTCGAAAACTACCTCAAGTCTGACCCAAAGTTGTTGGAAGAGAGCGGCGAGATGCTTGAAAGTGTTGTGGATGAGATACTCACTCGCAGGCCCGACCTGGTACTTATTCCCGGTGACCTGACCAAAGACGGCGAGATGGCCAGCCACAAGCTGGTGGTAAGCATCCTGAAGCGCATAAACACGGAAGGCATACCTGTTGTGGTTGTCCCAGGCAACCACGACATCGACAATCCGGAGGGTGTCTATTTCCAAGGCGACAAGACAACCCCAGCCGAACGCACATCGCCCGAACAGTTTGCACAATTATACCAAGACTTCGGCTATGGACGTCCTGAAACACAAAGAGACCCAGCTTCCCTGTCGTATGTATGTGAACCACTTGAAGGACTGGTGCTTATATGCCTCGACACCAATCTTTATGAAGAGAATCTTTTCATAGAGAAGGGTGACAGCATCGATCACAACCAAACGGCAGGCCGCATCCGAGAAGCAACACTCAGCTGGATGTGGGAGCAGGCCGATGCCGCCCATGCCCAAGGCAAACAGGTGGTGGTTATGCAGCACCACAATGCAATTGAGCACTTCGACGGTCAATCCATCATTATGGCTCCTTACGTGGTGGAAAACTACAAGGATGTGGCCGAAGGCATGATGCAGCACGGCATACACCTCGTCATCACCGGCCACCAGCACATGCAAGACATCGCACAGTACCGCGTCTGGCAGGAGTCGGCCACAGACAGTCTGATAGACATCACCACGTCATCGACCGTGGCCTATCCCAACGCATGGCGCATGCTGAAGGTGAACCTTGACTTCACCAAGTGGCGCGTCTCCACGGAGTACACCAAGAGCCTCGCCTCGGTGTCCGACGTTCAGCAGACCTGCAAACAGCGTCTGCAAGACAACGTCGTTGGCGGACTGACATGGCACATCAGAGAGTATTGGCCTACGATAAACGGCTACCGTTCGATGCTGACTGGTTTCGGCCTGCCATCGACATTGCTGCCCGAAACACCAGAAGAAACCGGAGTTCTGATCACCAAACATCTGGGGTCGCTGCTGGGTGAGGTTTATTTGATGAGCATGGTGGGCAACGAAGGTGAGAACCCACGCAGCTCCGTTATCGTAGATGAAGTAGAGGCAGGCGTGGAATCGCTCTTACAGGAGGCATTCAAAGGAAAGATGCCCGACGAGCAAAGCAGCAGCTATATACCACTGCTGAAAGGCATGGCAATGGCATACATCAAGTCGTACTTGACGAGCATGGTCACCGACACCAACCAGTATGATAATGACTTAGTAAGTAGTGTGACCAACGACGTAGAAGTGATGCTCACACTGCCAGGACATCATTCACAGAACCTACCAGAATAAATCCAAGTATATCAAAAAGTAAGGTCTGCAATACACTTGCGTAGTATTGCAGACCTCTTTTTTTGTTTTAATAGGCATATACAGATGTTTGAGAACATCGCACTTACGCACAGATTTTTGGAAAAAGGGAAAAAAAAGACGATGACGTTATGGGGATGCAAGGATTTTTTCTTATTTTTGCAACAAAGAAACGCAAACCTATTTATTGGGTGATTCTATAAATTACGTTTTTACTTACAAATCTCATGGGATGGTTTAAAATTCGGTTGCTTTTTGTTTGATGCGGCGTCTTTTTGCCATTGTTTGCAGTTACATAGCTCGCTATGCGCCTTTAAACACTGACAAAAAACATCCACATCAATTTAAAAATCAATCCGACCTAATTTTAGAGCCACCCATTAATCTAAAATTCAAAGACATGAAAAAACTGATGTTATTATTGATGCTGATGTGCATCTCGTCTGGCATGAGTGCTCAGCGCTATGCCACGGTGAAACGCGAAGGAGGTTTCACCAACATCCGCCGCGGTCCCGGCACTGGCTATGCCATAGTGAAGAAAGAACGTGACGGCAACGGCATTTATGTAGGCAGCAATGTAGGCGGCTGGTACGAAGTTTACGGTGGTCCGAACGGCGGCTTTGTGGGCTATATTTCGAGCAACAAGGTGGTGTTCGGCGGCAGCAGCTACAACCGTCCTCAGAAAACCTACAACACAGGTTCGAACCTGATGCGCGTGCGTGTGAAGCCCGAAGGCGGCTACACCAACCTGCGCAGCGGTCCTGGCACCGGCTACCGCATTATCGGTAAAGTTCAGGACGGCTCATGGGTATATACCGACGCTGCCTATAATGGGACAGCATGGTCGAAAATCTATTATGCCAACGGCACATTCCGCGGCTGGATTGCCGACAGCAAGCTCCGGGGCTATTGATTCAGGAAAAGAAAATCCATTTCATCCCGATGAGCTCAATTCAGATGGTTTTCACAATTCACAAATCAAACCAAGTGTGCAATTTATAATCATCTGATTATAAATATTTTGACAATAATTCATAAAAGTGAGTGCAATTTTATTTGTTGCATTCACTTTTTTGGTGTAACTTTGCAGTTGGAAATGCACCCCAATCAGTCGTTAGGAGCTGATTTCGAAAAAACATAACATCATGGCAATTTCAAAAACCCGAAACACTTTGATCGACGTTGCCCGTCAGCTTTTCGCCAAGAACGGCTTGGAGGGAACGACAATGAACGACATTGCCGTGGCATCCGGTCGTGGACGGCGTACGTTATACACCTATTTCAAGAGTAAGGAAGACATTTATCTGGCCGTGATAGAGGCCGAGTTGGAGCGCTTGTTCTCAAAGTTGGAAGAGGTGGCCCGTCTGAACATCCCTCCAGAGGACAAGATAGTTCAGCTGATATTCGCTCATTTGGAAGTAATCAAAGAGGTTGTGCTCCGCAACGGCACACTGCGTGCTGAGTTCTTCCGTGAGATTTGGAAAGTGGAGACCGTCCGCAAGAACTTCGACCGCACAGAAATCTCTTTGTTCCGCCGTGTGCTGAACGAAGGAAACGAAGACGGAGTGTTCGACGTGATGAACGTGAAACTGACCGCCGAGATCATGCACTACTGCCTGAAGGGCTGTGAGGTTCCTTATATTTTCGGCCGTTACACCGCCCGTGGTCCAGAAGAGCTCTATCTTTATGTCCGCACACTGGTGACCCGCCAGTTGCAGAACAAGCACACGAGTCTGACGATTAACGACAACTGACACTCCCCTATTTTCCATGTGATGCACAGGAATTGAGAAACAGAAAAAACAAAACCAACAATAGGAAACTAATTTATTTAATATGGGATTATTAGAAGGAAAGACAGCGCTGATAACAGGTGCTGCACGCGGAATCGGTAAAGCGATTGCGCTGAAGTTCGCCTCCGAGGGAGCGAACATCGCATTCACCGACCTGGTGATAGATGAAAATGGTCAGGCAACAGAGAATGAGATTGCCGCCTTGGGAGTGAAAGCCAAAGGTTATGCTTCCAACGCCGCAGATTTCGCTCAGACCGAAGAAGTGGTGAATCAGGTGAAAGCTGACTTCGGTTCAATCGACATCTTGGTGAACAACGCCGGCATCACGAAAGACGGCCTGATGCTCCGCATGACTGAGGCACAGTGGGACGCCGTAATCAACGTGAACTTGAAATCCGCTTTCAACTTCATCCACGCCTGCACTCCAATCATGATGCGCCAGCGTGGCGGCAGCATCATCAACATGTCAAGCGTAGTGGGTGTTCACGGCAATGCCGGTCAGTGCAACTACTCGGCTTCGAAAGCCGGATTGATTGCCCTTGCCAAGTCGATTGCCCAGGAGATGGGTCCGAAGGGCATCCGTGCAAACGCCATCGCTCCAGGTTTCATTGAAACTGCGATGACCGCCGCCCTTCCTGACAACGTTCGTGAGGAATGGAAAAAGAAGATTCCTCTCCGTCGTGGCGGCAGCGTTGACGACATCGCCAACACTGCTGTATATCTGGCTTCTGACCTGTCGAGCTATGTGACTGGCCAGGTGATTCAGGTTGACGGTGGTATGAACACCTAAATGTTGCATCAAACAAACATTCAAAGCCATCCGGATGGTCCGTCCATGCGGATGGTTTTTTACTTGCGGACTGCAATGATGACGGACGTCATTCCGAATCCACAACACAAAATATTTATCGTATAAACTCAATCGGTCATTAGGACGTAATGACAGACTCGGATAAAAAAGAGAGGTCCATGCGCGTGGTATATGAAGACAACCACATCATCGTGGTTGACAAATCGCCTGGCGAGATAGTCCAAGGCGACAAAACGGGAGATGAGCCGCTGAGTGAGCAGGTGAAGCAGTACATCAAGGAGCAATATGCCAAACCTGGTGCCGTCTTCCTTGGTGTGGTTCACCGCCTGGACCGTCCGGTTGGCGGGCTGGTGGTGTTTGCACGCACGAGCAAGGCGCTGAGCCGCTTGAATGCAATGTTTCGCGACGGCCAGGTCCAGAAAACCTATTGGGCCATCGTCCCGAAAGTAAATGATGTTCCAGCTGATTGGGTCCGTCTGGAGCACTGGTTAGTCCGAAATGAGAAACAGAACAAGTCGTATGCTTACGACCGCGAAGTTCCCGGCAGCAAAAAAGCCGTTCTTGACTATCGGGTTCTAAGCTCCACTGACCATTATTCATTGGCCGAAGTCCATCTGCACACAGGCCGCCACCACCAGATTCGTTGTCAGTTGTCGAAAGCCGGTATGCCGATAAAAGGAGATTTGAAGTATGGAGCGCGCCGTAGCAATGCCGATGGCAGCATCTCGCTTCTTGCCCACAGCATATCGTTTGTCCACCCCGTGTCGAAGGAGCAGATTACCTTGGAAAGCGGGATTCCCACCGATTCCTTGTGGAATGCGCTGACAAGCGGCATCACTCAAAATAGAAAGTAAGGATAATCATCTTCGACTTGCCCTTGTCGATGCTGTTGGTGAAGATGAGTTGGTCTGGATTGGTGAGGTCAGACCGGTTTTTGTCGATAATGTTCGACAAACCGTAAGCAAACTTGATTTCCGGGATAAACTTAAAGAACGGTCCATAGAAATCACATCCGAACCCCACCTCGAGATAGCAGTCGAAATGTTTGAGCAGCAGGTTTTTCCCCTGTTTCACAGTAAGGTCATACATTGGATTGACGCCCACCACCCCATAAGGTCTGTAGTTGTTGAAGCGCTCTCCGGCAATTTTCAGATCCACAGGAATAGAGATATAGGTGGATTTGAGGTTTTGAATCTGCTGCTCGCCATTGAGTTTGTTGATGAACTTCACATCCTTAGAGCCGAAATGCATGGACGGAATGACGCGGAGCGCCAGGTTGTTGTTGAGCTTCAGCTCCGCCAACACTCCCACGCTAAATCCCGGTTCGTAGTTAGGAGCGTCGGCATACCAATTGTTTCCGTTCTCGTCAATAAACCCATTGTTTTGCAGCTCTATATCTTGCAACTGAGCGCCTGCAAGGAATCCGTAGTGGAGTTTTCGCTGGTCGATATATGGCCGGTTCATCACCTTCCGCTTCTGCGCATAGGAAGACTGAGCCACGACCATGAATACAAACATCAGGGCCACGGCTCTCAAAACGATATGGAGATGAACTCCACGCGATATGTTCCGTTTCAAGAATCTGCGCACTACGTACTAATTTCTTATTATATAACGAAACGCACGCCTAAATATTGTATTTCACCAAACCAAGAAACTACAAAAAGAAATGAACGCATTTTATACAGTTTTGTTATTGGTCGGTTCCAACATTTTCATGACCTTCGCCTGGTATGGTCACCTGAAACTCCAGCAGATGAACATTTCCACCTCCTGGCCTTTGATTGGCATCATCGCCTTCTCTTGGGCCATCGCCTTTTTCGAGTACAGCCTTCAGGTTCCCGCCAACCGTATTGGTTTTGAGGGTAACGGCGGCCCATTCTCCCTGATGCAGCTGAAGGTGATTCAGGAAGTGATTTCGTTGGTGGTATTCACCGTTGTTGCCAACCTTCTTTTCCAAGGTCAGCACCTCCACTGGAACCATCTCGCCGCCTTCATCTGCCTTGTACTGGCTGTTTATTTCATCTTCATGAAATAGAGGTTCAGAGACAAGTCCTGTTTCCTACAGTTTATCGATGGCTGTTTTCTTGCGGTAAGCCGATGCGTTGAGAATGGCGAGAAGCGTTCCGTCCTCACTGGTAACCCTCACCTCGCAATAAGGGACCTTGTGGTGGTTGACCACCTCGTGTGCCTCAGCATAGACATACCCTTCTGCCACATTGCTGACGAAGGTGATGTTTGACGAGATGGCCACGGTGACGTTTCCATGGCTGTTGACAGCTGCAGCGAAAGCAAGGTCTGCCAAAGTGAAGAGCGCCCCACCCTGGCATTGTCCCGCACCATTGAGATGCTGCGGAGTGACGAGCATCCGCGCTTTGGCATAACCTTCTCCCATCTCCAGTAATTCTGCTCCGATCATCTGGGCGAACTTATCGCCCTTGAAAAATTCTTTCAGTGTCATTTTCTTATCAATAATTATCTATTCTCAACTTAGTAACGATAAAAAAGGTGGAGGCTCACGCCTTCACCTTTTTGTCATAACATTGGAAAATGCGGTCCACATGACGTTTCGACATCTTCGGTGTGAAGAGGCTGACGAGAATGACGACAGGGAATCCACCCACCATGGCAATCGCACCACAGTTGATTGGGTTGATTGGGTTTCCCAGGAACATATTGACCACAGTGATTCCCACGCCCCAGATAAAGCAAGCCCATACTGCTGCCGGTGTGACGTTTCTCCAATAGAGTCCGATGAGGAACGGCGCGAGGAATGCTCCCGCCAAAGCTCCCCATGAGATTCCCATGAGCTGTGCGATGAATGTAGGTGGATTAAGCGCTATCATCAATGCGATGACGATGAAGAATACAATGAGCACCCTCATCACCACCACTTTCCTTCGTTCGATTTTCTCCGCCACGATATCGTCGATGGTACCTTCCTCCACCTCTCCCGGCTCCGCTTTCTTGTCGCGGTAGATAAGGTCGAGCGTCATGGTCGATGCCGAAGTGAGCACAAGCGATGCGAGAGTGGACATGGAAGCAGAGAGCACCAGCAGCACAACGAGTGCGATGAGCACATCAGGGAGCGACCCGAGCATGGCCGGCACGATTTGGTCGAAGTCAGGTTTTCCCGTCATCGACGAGAGCGGCACTTCCGAGAAGAAGAGGCGTCCGAATCCTCCGAGGAAATAGCATCCACCAGCTACCACAAGCGCAAAGACGGTTGATATGATGGTACCTCGCTTGATGGCTTTCTCATCGGTGATGGAATAGAATTTTCCGACCATCTGCGGCAATCCCCATGTACCGAGCGAGGTAAGGACAACCACACCTACGAGATTCCACGGGTCAGGCCCAAAAACAGATGCGAAACCTCCGTTGACTGCTGGATCGGCATCGCTTGGCAGCTCCGCCATACTTGACAATGCAGACGAGAGGCCTCCCTGAGTGTTGAGCACGGCTGCGATGATGGTGACGATACCGAAGAGCATGATGATTCCCTGAATGAAATCGTTGAGCGCCGTGGCCTTATATCCTCCGAGAATGACATACACAGCGGTGAGAATTGACATAATGATGACGCAATACTCATAAGGAATTCCGAATCCCATCTCAAAGAGTTTGGAGATGCCCTTATAGACTCCGGCAGTGTAAGGAATGAGGAAAACGAAAGCGATGATAGACGCTGCGATTCTGAGCCCTTGGTTGCGATAGCGTGTCCCGAAGAAATCCGGCATGGTTCTCGACTCAATGTGTTGCGTCATGAGTTTGGTGCGCTTTCCAAGTATTATCCAAGCAAGCAGCGACCCGATGAGTGCATTTCCGATTCCAATCCAAGTTGAAGAGAGTCCGTATTTCCATCCGAACTGTCCTGCATACCCCACAAAGACCACAGCTGAGAAATAGCTGGTTCCATAGGCAAAGGCGGTGAGCCAAGGCCCCACAGAGCGGCCTCCCAACACAAATCCCTCCACGCTTCTTGCCTGCTTGCGTGAATATATGCCCACATATACTGTGACCGCCAGGAAAATGACGGTTAAGAAAATCTTGATAAACATAAGGGTTATTATTTTTGAAAAACTGAGTGAAAATATAATAAGAAATCAGAAGGCCACCTGCATCTGCGCCTGCAGCCAGTTATAATCGTCGCCGAGCTGGAATCCCCTGATGGCGCGGGTGTATTGGAGCTGCATACGGCATTTCTTGTAGAACCAATACTGAAGGCCTGCAGTGATGTTGGTCTGCTCCCAGCCATACTCCTTACCATTGCGGTCGAAATAGTCGTAGCTTGCCACAAGGTCGATACCCTGTGTCAGCGGCACGCAAGCCGTGAGATACCCTCCCCTGCTGTCAACTTTTCCATCGCGTCCTCCAAGCCATTCTCCCCTGATGCTCAGCGGTCTGGCTTCCTTATATTTTCCTGGTGCGAAACTGCCCATTTTATATTCCGCACCCACACTGTAGCGGTCGCGGCGATAGTCGTCACCTTCTTTTATTTCCGGATTCCATGCCGCAGTTCCAATGGCATGTCCCTTGCCTTTCTGTCCTGACACCACGAGGCGAAGTCCATCGATGGGTCTCAATTCCAATTTTGCAATAAGGTCCTTATTGTTGTTTCCATCCCGTTTGTTGATGCCCTGGCCGTTCATCACGGCAAACTCATAGTGGAGCTTGTTGTTAAGCACATCTCCCATGACCATCGCTCCGAGGTCACGTCCATAGTTTTTTCCGTGCAGCGGGTCGGACCCACATCCAGCGAGATAGGTGACCCCTTGCGAGCAAACATCAATCAGCTCCAGCACCGTAGGTGAGAGCGGATTCTCCAAAGAAAAAGAGTTTTTGAATTGTCCAATGCGGAAAGTGAGCGCATTGTCGTTTGTTATCCTGTAATCGGTGTAGAATTCCTGAACGACGCTTGAAAAGTCGTGCATGAACAAAAATGACCATCTGTCGGTGATTTTTGCCTTAGCCCAAAGAAGTGTACGTTTCAGGTTGAAATCGTTGACCTGTTTTCCATTGGCATCCTGCCAAGAATAGCCGGCCTGCGCATATCCGTTGAGCGTGATGCGTGATGAGAGTTCCTTCATCCAGTCAGTCTCACCTTTGGTTTGTTGTCCCATCGCAGCGACGCTGCTGAACACGGCCAAAATGACAGCCAATGTTCTTCTGAAAGAGATTTTTTTCATTGTTTAGAATAGTTATTATTGATCATTAAATATTGAGTTTCTGATGAATAAATATTCAGGATATTGCAAAATTAGTAAAAAATATTCATATAGACACGCATAAAGTAACAAAAATACAAAAAATTGCAGTCTTTACCACAATTATGTCTTTCAGAACCGTCAAATCTCAAACAAAATGATGCAATTTGGTGTTATCTGGCAAAAAAATCGACACAGTTTCCCCTATTGTCAGCGAAGCATGGGGAGAATCCAGAAAACGAGAATAAAGATGATGGATCCGATGACAGAGGCCACTTTCTTGAATGAATTGCTTGGCGCCTTTCCCGTGATCATCTCATAGATTTCGAAAGTGGCCTGTCCGCCGTCGAGAGGTGGTATAGGGAGAATGTTGATCAGCGCCAGCACGCATGACAGGTCGGCCAGATGAATGAGGAATGCATAGTTGGAAGCCGTGTCGGCAAATGCCGCAATCAGTTCGTAGTTTTCCGCAGATATGGCCGGTGGGGTGATTTGGATTCCAAGCATGGCGAATATGTTGGCAAAAGTGTTTCCAACCGCAAAGACAATAAACTCACCCGCCGCACTGAGTTCTTGCCAAAATCCCGTCCCGTTGCCAACATTACTCATGAAGATAATGAGCGTATAGATAATGAGGGCTGTAATCAGGTTGAATAGCACACCAGCAATGGAAATGAGGAACCGTTTCCATGCAGATTTCGTGTTGTAGTAGAAGTCTTTCTGCTTATGACTGCCCGCACTTTTCCCATGAAGCTTGAGGTAGGTGTCGTAGTCGATTGAATGCTTCTGCCCGTAGGCGTCAGTGAAAATCACCGATAAAGGTCTGTTTTCGTAGGAAGTGTATCCTCCGAAGGGAATCCATCCTACGGCATATTCGGTATCGCGCCATGATGTTCCTGCATGGGAGCGTTTGGCCGCTTGTGGCTTGAAAGCATAGACAGTGGAAAAGAAAATCTGCATGCGCTTCACCTTAACGCCCATCATACGCGCCATGGTGTAGTGACCGAACTCATGCACCGTCACCACTATCGCAAGAACAAGTATGTAAACCAAATCATTCATTTTGCATCAGGGACAACCATCGACCAGCATCCTAAAACAAACCGCCGATGGTTCTCCAAGCAGAATAAGAAGGAAAATCACAAGAGCGATGCAACGACATCCTCCAGCTCGTTGAGATAAAGCATATTCGGTCCGTCACTGAGCGCATGGTCGGGATCAGGATGGGTCTCAAAGAAGAATCCGTTGGCCCCAAAAGCCTTAGCCGCCAATGCCATGGCTGGAATAAACTCGCGGTTTCCACCCGTCTTTCCTCCTGCCGCTCCTGGCCGCTGCACAGAATGCGTGCAGTCCATGACCACAGTTGATGTGAATCGTTTCATGTCGGGAATATTCCTGAAATCGACCACAAGGTTGTTGTATCCGTAGATATTTCCCCTTTCGGTGAGCCACACGTTGTCGTTTCCACTCTCCCTCACTTTCTGCACCGGGTACTGCATATCCAAACCCGAGAGGAACTGTGCTTTCTTGATGTTGACAGTTTTTCCTGTATTTGCTGCAGCCACGAGCAGGTCGGTCTGTCTGCATAGGAAAGCGGGGATTTGTAGAATGTCCGCCACCTCAGCTGCAGGCTGTGCCTGGTATGCCTCATGGATGTCGGTTAGGATTCTGAGTCCGAATTTCGCCTTGACATCCTGGAGCATCTGCAGTCCCTTTTCAAGTCCCGGTCCCCTGAAAGAGTTGATGGAAGTTCTGTTCGCCTTGTCGAAGGAAGCCTTGAAGATGATGTCGATGCCCAATTTGGCGTTGAGGCGCACGAGCTCCTTCGCCACGGTGTTGAGTAATTCAGCCGACTCAATGACACAAGGTCCGGCAATAAAGATTGGAGCGTTTTCTGCCATTATGCTTATGACTGCTTATGGTTAATGCATATACCCTGGAGATACCACTGATAGAGGCGGTGAATACCCTCCTCGATTTCAATTTTGTGGTGCCATCCCAGTCTGTGGAGTTTCGACACATCGGTGAGTTTCTTGAGCGTTCCATCAGGTTTTGAGCGGTCCCAACGGAGTTCGCCCTTGAATCCGATTTCCGCCATGATTTTCTCAGCCACTTCCCGGATGGAAATTTCCTTTCCTGTTCCCACGTTGATGTGGCAGTTTCGTATTTCGTTGATGTTGTCGGCATTACGCACATCTGTGTAGGTGTCCTTGAAATCGACGTTGAGGAGCACGTGAACAGATGCATCTGCCATTTCTTCGCTCCAAAGGAACTCCCTCATCGGCGAACCTGTTCCCCAGAGTGTGACAGCCTGCTTTGTGATGCCATAATGTGCCAGCACATCAATGATGTCGTTTTCGTCGGACAATGCGTTGACCACGAACTTCTGTCCGTCTCTCATCACGCTGACCGGTCGGAGTCCGATATCCTTTCTCACCGCCTCCCAATCATTCTCATAGAGACACTTGGCAAGATAGATTTTCCTGATCATGGCTGGAAGCACATGAGAATTCTCAAGATGGAAGTTGTCGTTCGGTCCATAGAGATTGGTCGGCATGACAGCGATGTAGTTGGTTCCATACTGGAGGTTGAAGCTCTCACACATCTTGAGTCCCGCAATTTTGGCAATGGCATACGGTTCGTTGGTGTATTCCAGCGGTGATGTGAGAAGGCAGTCCTCCGGCATCGGCTGCGGCGCCTCCCTCGGATAGATACATGTTGAACCGAGGAATAGAAGTTTCTTGACCCCATGCTTCCAGCTCTCACCGATGACATTCTGCTGTATTTGGAGGTTTTGGTAGATAAAATCGGCACGATATTGGAGGTTAGCCATGATGCCTCCCACATGAGCTGCAGCGAGTACGACAGCCTCCGGCTGTTCCTCATCGAAGAATTGCTTTACTGCAATAGGGTCAAGGAGGTCAAGTTCACTATGGCTTTTTCCCACAAGGTTGTTGTAGCCGCGACTTTTGAGGTTATTCCAGATGGCCGACCCCACAAGTCCGTGGTGTCCTGCCACATAGATTTTTGTATTTTTATCCAACATTTTATTCTATATGTTAAGCGTTGTCCTATAATTATTTACAATTCAAATTCCATCAGGAGAGACAGCAATCAGCTTGCCCTCTTCCCTTATTTCTCGTTGGCCATGTCGTGCTGCACTTTTTCCCACTGCGCCTTGGCCAGCTCCTGCATATCGACCACCTCGTCCTTCTCGTCCACGATTTCGAATCCGAGCATGGTCTCGATGACATCCTCCAGTGTGACGATTCCGCGCATGGAGCCATACTCATCGATGATGACACTGATATGTTCCTTCCTCTCAAGGAGTTTCTCCCAGATGATCGACGCCGAGTCGTCTTCAGAGAAAGTGAGGATTGGTCTTTTGAGGTCTTTGAGTGTGATGTCGAACTTGTCCTCAGCCAGTTTCTCCAGAATTTCCTGCTTGAGCACATATCCTGTGACATAGTCGTCGTTTTCCTCGTTATAGACCGGGATACGGGAGAAAGTTCCGAAATCTTCCATATCATAAAACTCCTTGATGTTCATACTCTCCTCCGCCATGAAAACGACGCTTGATGGTGTCATGATCTCATGAGCTGTCACATCATCAAGCCTGAGGAGGTTTTGAATCATCTTGTTCTCTTTCTTCTCAAGCACTCCTTCCTCGGCTCCAGTGGTGACCATCGCCGCCACTTCCTCACGACTGACTACCGTCTGATTGGAGTTGTCGTTGATCTTGTGTGTGAATTTCTGAATGAGCCACACGACAGGATATGTGATGAAAATCATGCCTTTAATGACTGCTGATAGCGGCAATGCGAGTTTTCTCCACTGATGAGAACCGATGGATTTGGGAATAATCTCGCTGAGCATGAGCACAAGAAAAGTGAACACACCAGAAACGACACCCACTCCTGTGTTGTTGAAAAGTCTTGCCGCCTCCGAACCGACGAGTGATGCACCGACGGTGTTGGCTATGGTGTTGACGACGAGAATGGCCGATATGGACTTGTCAATGTCGGTCTTCAGGGTTTTCAGTCTTGCCGCACCTTTCGCTCCCTGCTGTTCGAGGGTGTTGATGAACGACATAGGAGTAGATAGGAGTGTGGCCTCCAGCACCGAGCACACAAAAGAAATGATGAGTGCCAGAACCATGAAAAGAATCAAGAGGGTGGCATCTCCCCCCGAGTAGCCTAAAAATGCATCCGCGCTATCCGCGGGTAACGGGTCACTGTTCATTCTATTGAAAACTAAAGATTAATACTATTATAATGTGTTATTCTAAAATACGTTTTTTTACAAATCCGAATACTTTATCTCTTGCAGAAGTAAGTTTTCGTGTTTTTATTTCTTCCACTGCACGCTGATGAGGTATCCTCCATTGGAAGCACCCTTGAACAGCACCTCCACGTCCTTGACAGCCGTTGAATCAGCTACAGACAGGAGGTTTCCATCCTCCATTTTCTCATATCGTTCAGCGTCGTCTCCCTTGAGTTTAAAGTCGTCGTAGAGTTTCTTGTCGAAGATGAGCATGTCGATTCTTGAGTCCTGATCATCGAAACGGTCGATCACTCCCACCGCATCATTGCCTTTCTTGGTGAAAGCCGAGACGTCGTTTTTCTTGGAATTGAAATTGACGTTGTGTCCAAGGTAGTAAACAACAGGCTCTCCGACATAGTCATCGGATGCATCCTGAAACTCCTCTGCGTCAGGGTCCACCTCCTCATATTCCTGCTCTGCCTCCAATTCGTCCTCAGCATACTCAAAGTCCTGTTCCTGCGACTCATCGGCATCGATAAGTTCCTGGAATCCATAAGTGGCCCATGGGTTGTAGTCGGTTCCAACACCGTCTTTCTGTCGTTGATACTCCACGATGTCGGCCAACGCCTCGGCAGAGAAGGCATTGACATTCTCGAGGCTGTCGGGAGCCACTTCGTTCTTGTCAGCTTTTTTTGAGCCGCAAGAGCATGAGCACACAATATTCACAGCCAAAATAGCCGTGATCAACCAATAAGCACTTTTCATATCTTATTCTATTTTACGGGTTGTTCTATTCATTCAGACCTCAGAGTAGTCTCCTACCGGATGTGAGAAAGATTCCTCCGTCCGCATCCAGAACAGTCGTGTGAGCATCACCGCTGAAGCAGCCAGCAAGATAAAAACCACAATCATAGGTCCTTTTCCCACATAATCCTCAATCCTTATGTCGGCATAGTCTGCATTCGTCCTGATCATCATCACCGTGACCGTGTTGTTGACCACATGTGCGATAGTTGTGATGAGCAGGCTTCCCGTTCGGTAGTAGATGATGGCAAGCACAACTCCGACTATTGCCGCAAAGAGGATTTGGACGAGGTTGCCATGTGCGAGTCCGAAAATCAGCGACGAAAGCACGATGGGCATCCAAGGCCTCACTTTCCGCTCCATCATGGGATGCATGATGCCTCCCCTGAAGACGATTTCCTCACAAAGGGGACCTAAAAGGCACAAGGCGAGCATTCCGATGTTGGAGCGAGCCATTCCCTCGAATAGGACCTGATAGTCCTCATCCATCTTTATGCCGAACCACTCGTCAATCAGTTCATTGAAGATGTTGGTGGCGATGATTGTGACAGCAATGGCCACAAATGCCAAAACCGCATTCTTAAAGCTGCAGCCGAGTGAGGCGAAAGCACGTCGCAGTCCGAACTGCTTAAGTGCGATCAAGACCACGATGGTGAGCAACGACGAGACCGTCATTGCCTGTCCCACGACCGAAGGCATATCTTCGACAGATTGTCCTTTCCCTGTTGTGACGAACTCCACAGTCTGGACCACAAACTGCCCCATGAACTGCAAAGCCAGGTAAACCAGGACCGCCACCAGCGGCCAGACCAACACATCGATAGATTTAGCTATACCCTTCATTAATGGAAATATAATTTGCAAAGTTACGAAATTATATGAAGAATGAAGAATAAAACAAATAAAAAATGCGTGTTTGCTCCACAATTCAGAGGCAATTCAGAAGCAAATCAGAGTCAATCAAGCCAAAGCCTCTCACCATTGATTCTCACTGAATGAAAGGAGGATAGAAATGGACAGACCTTGCCACCATGACCACCCCCGCAAAAAAGAGAATGACAAACAGCAGCATCGGCAACATGGCCCAGAGGTGGTCGGTGAGTGTGAGTTCACCCTCCGTATTGAGCATAGGCAAGAGTTTTTTCTTTTTCAGACGCATGGTCAGCAGCAACACGAATGCCGCTACCGCCCATGCCACGAGCAGCCATTTCTGTGAGCCGGCACTTCCACCATCCTCCACCTCCATGATGATGACCAACAGCAACGCCATCAATGCGACGATGAGTTGCGACACAGCCGAAGTCTTCAGAAAAAACCAAGCATTGCGACGGCGGCGAGCAAGTCGGCAGAGTGTGACCACCCCGAATGCCAACAGCGGGAGCGTCATCAGAAGCATGGCCAGGAAAGGGTAAGGAGAGAATCCGCTCATGGCATCCAAAGCGTCGGGTGCCACCATGGCAGCGAAGCAAAAGACATTCATCGCCACCGCCAAGGTTATTATCGTTTTCATTGAACCTTTCATAATCATCCATTATTCAGGCACCACCGTTTTCCACAAAAAGAAACCATAGGAGCCATACGTCCTGCAAAATTACGATAAAAACGTGACAAACCTCCCCAAATTGGATTTTTTTGTGTAAGTTTGCAGAAAATTTGCAATTAAGTAACGATAAAAAAATAACTTGCCTCATTTTGACATGTACAAATTGTTGTCGTTTCTTTCATCTTTCGGGCTGTTTTTGCCCCTTTTCTCAGTC
>JAEEGI010014743.1_pt1 | contig 16386 bp, 11 predicted proteins | sample 8958751 | NCBI WGS metagenome assembly JAEEGI01 (sample SAMN16246545, study PRJNA631951) | gut metagenome | biome: gut microbiome; feature: rumen; material: KS-attached | host: Bos | place: Iran: Karaj | collected 2018-10
TCGAGCTCCTGACGCAGAAGTGCGCCGAGAAGTTCTCCGGCTCGGCTTATACCGTCGAGGTGGTGCCTCTTAAGCAGCGCTATCCGCAAGGCGGTGAGAAGCAGCTCGTCGATGCTGTCATCCGTCGTCAGGTGCCTGCACCTCCCGCTATCCCCGTGAACGTCGGTGCCATCGTGCAGAATGTCGGAACGGCCTTTGCCGTCTATGAGGCTGTGATGAAGCACAAGCCCCTTTTTGAGCGTTACACCACCGTTACAGGTAAGAAGCTCCAGAATCCCGGCAACTTTCTCGTCCGTATGGGCACCCCGATGAAGGACCTCATCGATGCCTGTGGCGGAATGCCCGAGGGCGACAACAAACTTCTCGCTGGAGGCCCGATGATGGGTAAGGCGCTGACAAGCGTTGAGGTTCCCATCTGCAAGGGAACCAACTCCGTGACAATCATCTCCGACGAAGAGGCTCGTCGCAAGGAGCCGCAGCCCTGTATCCGTTGTGCGAAGTGCGTGGGTGCCTGTCCGATGGGCCTGGAGCCCTATCTGCTTGCCAAGCTCTCTGAGGTGAAGAACTGGGAACGCTGCGAGGCTGAGGACGTCGTCAGCTGCATTGAGTGTGGCTCGTGCCAGTTTACCTGTCCGGCTCACCGTCCGCTTCTTGACAACATCCGTCAGGGAAAGAGTACTGTTATGGGCATGATTCGAGCTCGTGCAGCTGCGGCCAAGAAATAATGCTCAATGTTCAATATTCAATGTTCAATGAATTAAAATGGGAAAATTAATAGTTTCACTTTCGCCACACGCCCACGGCACAGATACCGTAGAGCGCAACATGTACGGTGTGATCATCGCCCTGATGCCTGCTCTGCTCGTGTCGTTCTATTTCTTCGGACTGGGCTCTGTCGTTGTGACAGCTACCAGTGTGGCAGCCTGCGTCTTCTTTGAGTGGGCTATCAGCAAGTATATCCTGAAGCAGGAGCGAAATACCGTTCTCGACGGCTCTGCCATCCTTACGGGTTTGCTTCTGGCTTTCAACCTTCCGTCGAACCTTCCCGTCTGGATCATCATCATCGGTGCACTCTTCGCCATCGGTGTTGCGAAGATGACCTTCGGCGGGCTCGGCAATAATCTCTTCAATCCGGCTCTCGTAGGCCGTGCAGCCTTGCTCGTGGCCTTCCCCGCTCAGATGACCACCTGGCCTAAGGTTGGTCAGCTCGGCAGTTACCTTGATGCCGAGACAGGTGCCACGCCGCTGGCCATTATGAAGAATGCCATCAAGGCCGGCGATCCTTCCATCCTCAACGAGCTTCCCTCGTCGCTTGACCTCTTCATCGGTAACCATCCCGATGGTGCAGGTGCGATGGGTGAGATCTGTGCTCTGGCACTGATTATCGGACTCTGCTATATGCTGTGGAAGAAGATCATCACCTGGCATATTCCCGTCAGTATCCTCGGAACGGTGTTCGTTTTCGCAGGACTGCTGCATCTGGCTAATCCTGCCTATGCCGATCCTGTATCCGTGCTCCTCTCGGGTGGTCTGATGCTTGGTGCCATCTTCATGGCAACCGACTATGTCACTTCTCCGATGACGGCCAAGGGTCAGATTATCTATGGTGTCGCCATCGGATTCCTCACAGTTGTCATCCGTAACTGGGGTGCTTATCCCGAGGGTATGTCGTTCGCCATTCTCATCATGAATGCGTTCACACCTCTTATTAATAATTATGTGAAACCCAAGCGCTTCGGTGAGGTGCCTGCAAAATCGTAATCATCATGGCAAAGAAACTTGAATCTACATTGACGAATATGGTGCTGGTGCTCACGGGAGTAGCCATCATCATGGGTGGTGTCCTGGCTTATGTGAACCACCTGACTGAAGGTCCTATCAGCGACCAGAAGGCGAAGGCTCTTGCCGACGGTATCAAGACGGTGATGTGCGTCAGCGACCTGAAGGTTGCCAAGACCGACACCGTGCGCCAGAATGATGCCAAGGGCAAGGAACTCACCTATATCATCTATCAGACCCAGGATGCTCAGGGCAAAGACCTCGGTGCCGCTGTGGAGAGCACCACTGGCGGCTTCGGCGGAGACCTGAAGGTGCTTGTAGGCTTCGACCCCGAAGGCAAGATCCTCGGCTATACGCTTCTCGAACATGCTGAGACTCCGGGACTTGGTGCCAAGGCCGACAAATGGTTCCAGAAGGGAGAGAAGGGCGACATCATCGGCAAGGATCCTGCCGAGCCTCTGACCGTTTCGAAGGACGGTGGAAAGGTGGATGCCATTACGGCCTCTACCATCACCAGCCGTGCTTTCCTGCTCGCCGTGAACAATGCTTATACTGCTTTCAAGGCCACTCCTGCTACCGATGCAGAGACCGGTGCCACGACGCAGGCTAAAGAATAATTATGAATTCAGAATTCAGAGCTATGAACTATATAAGTATCATTAAGAATGGCATCATCAAGGAGAACCCGACGTTCGTCCTGATGCTTGGTATGTGTCCCACGCTGGCCACGACCACCTCTGCCATGAACGGTATGTCGATGGGTCTGGCCACAATGGCCGTGCTCATCTGCACGAACGTCGTCATCTCGTGCCTGAAGTCAGTCACCCCCGACAAGGTTCGCATACCCGTATTCATCGTCGTGATTGCTGCCTTCGTGACAATCCTTCAGATGGTCATCAAGGCCTACCTGCCTGATATCGACGCGGCCCTGGGACTCTTCATCCCGCTGATCGTCGTCAACTGTATCATCCTCGGACGTGCTGAGGGTTTCGCCTCCAAGCAGTCTCCCGTAGCCTCTCTCTTCGACGGAATAGGCATCGGTCTCGGATTCACGCTGGGTCTGACACTCCTCGGCATCTGCCGTGAGTTCCTCGGCAACGGCAGCATCTTCGGTCTGTCCCTGCTGCCCGAGACGTGCAACATCCTGCTCTTCGTGCTGCCTCCGGGTGCATTCATCACCCTCGGCTTCCTGATTGCGATTGTGAACAAACTTAGAAAGGCTTAAGATATGGAGTATATATTGATTTTCATTAGCGCCATCTTCGTGAACAACATCGTGTTGTCACAGTTCCTCGGCATCTGTCCGTTCCTTGGCGTATCGAAGAAGATTGACACCTCGCTGGGTATGTCGGCAGCAGTCGCCTTCGTGCTGACGCTGGCCACCATCGTTACCTGGCTGGTTCAGAAATACGTGCTCGACGCCTTCGGCCTGCAGTATCTGCAGACGATAGCCTTCATCCTCGTCATTGCCTCGCTGGTGCAGCTGGTGGAGATTGTGCTGAAGAAGGTGTCGCCGGCTCTTTATCAGGCGCTGGGTATCTTCCTGCCGCTGATCACGACCAACTGCGCCGTGCTCGGTGTGGCCATCCTCGTCATCCAGAAGGACTTCGATCTCCTGCAGTCCGTTGTCTATGCCTTCTCTACGGCTATCGGTTTCGGACTGGCTCTCACCGTCTTTGCCGGAATGCGCGAGCAGCTGGAACTGGTGAAGATTCCCAAGGGTATGCAGGGCATGGCTATCGTGATGCTCTCCGCCGGACTCCTTTCCCTGGCCTTCATGGGCTTCTCGGGAGTCGATGGTGGCCTGAAGCTGCTCTTCGGCCTCGATTAAGGAACAACTCTTTCATAGGGCTCATGGTTACGGTTACAGCTGTAACCATGAGTCTTCTTTATTGCTTTGGAAGCTGAAATTATTTTACACTTGAAAAATGCTTAGGGAAAACTTGGAGTTTAGATAGACTAAAGTGGGAGTTTAGATAGACTAAAGTCCGAGTTTACTGCCTGTAAACTCCGAGTTTGCTTAGCCTAAAATCCAGGTTCTGTAACGGCTTGTGTGTCAGATAGATACTGAAGGGTGTAAAATTGATGCACATTTATGAATTTTATTGATAAAATATGTCTGCCTTCTGCCGCTCGGTTACATGGTTACAGCTGTAACCGTAACCAGTCAGTCTATATCTCGCTGAAGGATTGTCCTTTGTCAGGCGGTGCCTTCACTTGGTGAAGATGTACAAAAATTTGCCTGATTCTTTGGTGGTTCGGGCAAATTTATTTACCTTTGCCCCCTGAAATAGATACGAAAGAGATGAAAATAGGTGATAAGGTAAGATTCCTGAATGAGATAGGAGGCGGTCGTGTGGCCGGATTCCGAGGGAAGAATATCGTGCTCGTGGAAGACGAGGACGGCTTCGAAGTGCCCATGCTGACGACGGAAGTCGTGGTCGTGGGCGACGAAGACTATGGTACAGGTCACATGGTTGAGGTGAAAGGTCAGGCGGTTAAGGCCAAAGAGAAGGATGCACAAGTTTCTGACGAAGACCCTGAACCCGAGGATAAGCCCATCACCTTCAAGGCAAAGCCTATGGAGCGACAGGGTGGCGACCGTCTGAGCGCTTATCTCGCCTTCGTGCCTATCGACATGAAGGAACTCTCGCAGACACGCTTCGAAAGCTATTTGGTGAACGACTCGAACTACTACCTGCGCTACACGCTTCTGACGGGTGAGAACAATGCCTGGACGCTGCGGGCCGAGGGTGAACTGGAGCCGAACACGAAGGAGTTCATCGAAGAGTTCGGCCGCGAGGACCTGAATGGGCTGGAGCATTGCTGCGTGCAGATGGCGGCCTACAAGCGTGAGAAGCCCTTCCTGCTGAAGCCGACGGTGAACGCGCTGGTGAACGTTGATACGGTAAAGTTCTACAAGCTACACGCCTTCCGCGAGAACGACTTCTTCGAACAGCCTGCGCTGGTCTATACGATTATTGAAAACGACGTCCAAAAGATAAAGCTATGAAATACGGATTTGTAAAGGTAGCCGCCGCCGTGCCTGCGGTGAAGGTGGCCGACGTGGAGTACAACGTACAGCAGATTGAGAGCCTGATTGCACAGGCCGAGGGCAGGGATATTGAGGTGATGGTACTGCCGGAACTCTGTATGACAGGATACACGTGTCAGGACCTGTTCAAGGAACAGGCGCTGCTTGATCGTGCCGAACAGGGCGTGATGCTGCTGCTCGACTTTACCCGCAAGCTCGACATAATTACCGTGGTGGGAGTGCCCGTGGTGATCAACAGCCTGCTCTACAACTGTGCAGCCGTCATCCAGGCAGGACAGTTGCTCGGCATTGTGCCGAAGACCTATCTGCCCAGCTATGGAGAGTTCTACGAGAAGCGGTGGTTCGCCTCTGCACAAGACCTGAACCCAACGGACATTTATTTCGCAGGCAGTTCCGTGCACGTGAGTGCCGAGCCTCAGATCTTTGTCACAGGCGACGGCGTGAAGTTCGGCATAGAGATATGCGAGGATGTGTGGGCACCGATTCCTCCCAGCAACAACCTGGCGCTGGCAGGAGCCGACATCATCCTGAACCTCTCGGCCAGCGACGAAGTCATCGGCAAGCATCAGTACCTGAAGTCGCTCGTGGCCCAGCAGAGCGCCCGTACCATCAGCGGCTATGTCTATGCCAGCTGCGGCTTCGGCGAGTCGACGCAGGATGTGGTGTTCGGCGGCAGTACGCTGATCTTCGAGAACGGACGTCAGCTATCGGAAGGGACGCGTTTCTCGATCCAGCCACAGATTCAGGCTTCGCAGATCGATGTTGAGAAACTCAGGGCCGAGCGTCGCGCTAATACCACGTTCATCAACGCCCAGCGCGGAGCAGAGGCCCGACTGATCACCTGCAAGGCCGTCGCCCCCAAGGAGTTCGAACTACTCAGGGATATCGACCCGCACCCCTTCATCCCCAAGGGCGAGGATATGGCCAGCACGTGTGAGGAGATTCTGAACATACAGGTGGCTGGACTCGCCAAGCGGCTCTATCATATCAATGCCCAGAAGGCCGTCATCGGCATCAGCGGCGGACTCGACTCGACACTCGCCCTGCTCGTCACCGTGAAGGCTTTCGACAAGCTCGCCCTCGACCGCAAGGGTGTCATCGGCATCACGATGCCCGGTTTCGGCACCACCGACCGCACGCATAATAACGCCCTGAAACTGATGGAGACGCTTGGCGTGACCATCCGTGAGATATCGATTGCCAAGGCCGTCACCCAGCACTTTGAGGACATTGGCCACAACCCGAAGATACACGACGTGACCTATGAGAATGCCCAGGCCCGCGAGCGGACGCAGATACTGATGGATGTAGCCAATCAGGAGAATGCCATCGTCGTTGGAACGGGCGACCTCTCGGAGCTGGCACTCGGATGGGCTACCTACAACGGCGACCACATGTCGATGTACGGTGTGAACGCTGGTGTGCCGAAGACCCTCATCCGCTACCTCGTGAGCTATGTGGCAGGGGAGATGGCTACCGAGACGCTATTGGATATCGTCGACACCCCCATATCGCCCGAACTGATTCCTGCCGACGAGAACGGATTGATCAAGCAGAAGACCGAAGACCTCGTGGGACCATACGAGCTTCACGACTTCTTCCTCTATTATTTCTTGCGCTATGGCTTCTCGCCGTCGAAGATCTTCATGCTGGCCAAGAAGGCCTTCTGCACGCCATCGCCTGTTGACGGCAAGGAAGCACTCTACGACGAGGAGACGGTGAAAAAATGGCTCACCGTGTTCTGTCGCCGATTCTTTACCCAGCAGTTCAAGCGCTCGTGCATGCCTGACGGTCCGAAGGTGGGTAGTGTGAGCCTCTCGCCGCGTGGCGACTGGCGCATGCCCAGCGATGCCTCCTATACGCTCTGGGTCAAAGAATGTGAAGGCCTTGGTTAAGCGAGAGCAAAAGCCAAGCTCGCTTGAGCTTTGCCGAGCGTAAGAGGACTCGATGCAAAGCATCAGTTTTATAACAAGAATGAGTTAGCAGAACGCTAACTCATTCTTGTCTTCATTGAGTGTGATGTGGATGACAGAGCCTAATGGCAGGTTACCATTGACAATCAAGTCGCTGATGCCATCCTCGATATAGTTCTGTATGGCGCGTTTCAGCGGACGGGCACCGTATTGTACGTCGTAACCCTTCGTGGCCACAAACTCCTTGGCTTCATCTGTCAGGTTGATCTTATAGCCAATCTGTTCGATGCGCTTGTACAGGCCCTTCAGCTCCACGTCGATGATGCGCTTGATGGCTTCCAGGTCGAGCTGGTCGAAGGTGATGATCTCGTCGAGACGGTTGAGGAACTCGGGCGAGAACTGCTTCGAGAGTGCCTTCTGTACGATGTCGCGGGCATACTGCTTGTCTTTCTCGTTAAGGGCGAGGCCCGTAGAACCCGAAGCGCTGAATCCCACGCCACGCCCGAAGTCCTTCAGCTGGCGTGTACCAGCATTGGAGGTCATGATGATCACCGTGTTGCGGAAGTCTACGAAGCGCCCGTTACCGTCGGTCAGGCGACCTTCGTCGAGCACCTGCAGCAAGAGGTTGAAAACATTACCGTGAGCCTTCTCTATCTCATCGAGCAGTACGATGGAGTAGGGGTGACGGCGCACGCGCTCCGTCAGCTGTCCGCCCTCCTCATAGCCGACGTATCCCGGAGGGGCACCAATCAGGCGCGAAGTGTTGAAACTCTCTGTGTATTCGCTCATGTCGATACGGATCAGCGCATCGGCACTACCGAACATAAACTCTGCCAGTTTCTTGGCCAGATAGGTCTTTCCGACGCCCGTAGGACCGAGGAACATAAACACGCCGATGGGGTGGTTGGGATCCTTCAGTCCGACACGGTTGCGCTGGATGGCTTTCACCATCTTGTCGATGGCTGCATCCTGGGCGATGACCGTGTCCTTCAGTTCTTGAGCCATACCCTTCAGACGGATACCCTCTTCCTGAGCCATGCGCTGGGCAGGCACGCCTGTCATCATCGAGACGACCTCGGCCACTTGCTGGGCATCGACCACCTGACGCTCCTCGCCCTCGCCAGAACTCCAGCGCTCGTTCAGAAGCTTCAGCTCAGTCTCGAGCACGGTCTGACGGTCACGATAGCCGGCTGCCAGTTCGAAGTTCTGGTCCTTCACAGCCAGTTGCTTTTTCTCCTTCACACGGGCAATCTCACTCTCTTTCTCTGCTATCTCAGGCGGTATCTGTGTGTTACCAAGATGTACGCGGGATCCAGTCTCGTCGAGGGCGTCGATGGCCTTATCGGGCATGAAACGGTCTGTCACATAGCGGTCTGTCAATTTGACACATGCCACCAGCGCCTCGTCAGTATAGCTGACATGATGATGGTGCTCGTAGCGGTCCTTGATGTTCCGCAGTATCTGCAGCGTCTCCTCGTTGGTGGTCGGTTCCACCTGTACTTTCTGGAAGCGACGCTCCAGCGCACCGTCCTTTTCAATCGAGTTGCGGTATTCGTCGAGGGTCGTGGCACCGATACATTGGATGGTGCCTCGGGCCAGCGCGGGTTTCATGATGTTTGCGGCATCCATCGAACCGGGAGTAGAGCCGGCGCCGATGATGGTGTGTATCTCGTCGATGAACACTATCACGTCGGAGTTCGCCTCCAGCTCCTTCATCAGGGCTTTCAGGCGCTCCTCAAACTGTCCGCGATACTTCGTGCCGGCCACCACTCCTGTCATGTCGAGGGTATAAATGCGCTTGCCGAAGAGCATAGGCGACGTGTGGTGGTCGGTGATGAGCTGGGCCAGTCCTTCAACGATGGCACTCTTGCCCACACCGGGCTCACCTATTAATATAGGATTGTTCTTCTTCCGTCGGCCCAGGATCTCGATGATGCGCTGTATCTCCTTCTCGCGGCCAACACAGGGGTCCAGGCGTCCTTCAGCGGCGGCCTGCGTGAGGTCGGTGCCGAAGGTGTCTAGAACGGGTGTCTTCGAAGCGGGCTTCTTCTGGGTGGTGGTTGTGGAAGTACTGGAAGAACCGGAACTTCCGGCGTTTCCGGAGGGATGAGAGGTATCCTCGTATTCCTCCTCGTCTTCATCGGGCAGGCCGATGCCGCTTGTTATCTCTGTATTTTTAGGCGCATAGAGCATGGCCATGGCGTCTTCGTAGTTCATGTTGTTCAGTTCTAATACTTGTTTGGCACCGTTGTTGGCGATATCGTGGAGGATGGCCAGCAGCAGGTGCTGTTCGTCTACTTTTGTGGTTCTCTGTATGCGGGCCTCAAGCACGGCGAGCTTGAGGATATTGCTTGCTTTCTCGTTGAGCACGAGGTCGGTGGTATGGATCGGACGGCCTATCTCATCCTCCCTGACGCGCATCTCCAATTCGGTCTTGACCGACTGGAGGTTGAGGTTCAGGCGATGGAAGAGATCAACCACGGGTCCGTTGTCGCTTCGGAGCATGCCTAAGAGCAGATGTTCCGGTCCTACGGAGCGGCTGGCAAGTCTGGCAGCCTCCTCGCGGGAGAAAGCAAGTATTTCTGATACTTTTGGCGAAAATTGACTCGTCATCTAATACGATTTAGTTTCTACTAATACCTAATTTTTTGCAAAGATACAACTTTTCTTGCAAACACCATGCCAAAAGACGGATTTTTTTGCAGGGCGTTGCCCTACATACCTTTTTGCAGGGATTCCCCTGCAGTGGTCACAACCATCTAACCTTCCTTGTCCTAAGGAAGGCTTCGACCTATACCCCAAACCCCTATGCCCTCTCCAGGGCAGGGGCTTAACCGCTCCTCCTGTCGCTCTTTCATTAAGGTACGCTCGGACCATCAAAGGTCCGGCGTGATTATTTATCGGCTGGCGCACAGAGAGAAGAAAGAACCACTCTGAGGAAGGTCTGGTTCCCTTCTGCGTCAATGTGAGCCCCTTTTCAAGGGGCGGCGATAGCGGGGATGTAGGAAAGAGATGGCGAATCCCGCAGGGACGAAAGCTTGAGAGCCATACCAAAACTTTGATGGAGGGCAGTTTCTGCCCGGAGTCAATTAAGTCTCTTGCCAACGATTGGCGAGAGATTTAGAGAGTGGTTCGAGGTCCCTCCTTAACGGTAAGGAGGGAGTAGGGTGGTTGGAGATATGCAAAGTTTACCTTGCTTGAACACCTATTCTTAAAAAGAACAAGCAAAAATCCTTTTAAAATAGCTTAAAAGGTTTGGCCGGTTTGAAAAAAATGAGTACCTTTGCACGGTTAAAAACGCGTCAGCGGGCTTAAAAAGTGCCTTAAACGCAAAAATTTGAAATTTTACAAGGATTAAATATTAGAAATGGATCAGACATTTGACAACGACAGAATTTTGAAGATTAACATCGAAGAAGAGATGAAATCGAGCTACATCGACTACTCTATGTCAGTCATTGTGGCACGTGCCCTTCCCGATGTACGTGACGGCTTCAAGCCCGTCCACCGCCGTATTCTCTACGGTATGATGAACATTAACAACGTTTCCACCCAACCTTATAAGAAATGTGCACGCGTAGTAGGTGAGGTGCTGGGTAAGTACCACCCCCACGGTGACAGTTCTGTCTATGGTGCCCTCGTGCGTATGGCCCAGGACTGGAACATGCGCTACACACTCGTAGACGGTCAGGGTAACTTCGGATCGGTAGACGGCGACTCGCCTGCTGCCATGCGATACACCGAGTGCCGACTCTCGAAGATGGGTGAGCACATCATGGACGACCTCGACAAGGAGACGGTAGACATGATGAACAACTTCGACGACTCGCTGCAGGAGCCCACCGTCATGCCGACGAAGATTCCCAACCTGCTGGTGAACGGTGGTAACGGTATTGCCGTAGGTATGGCCACGAACATGCCCACCCATAACCTGGGTGAGGTGATCGACGGCTGCTGTGCCTATATCGACAACCCCGACATCGACACCGACGGACTGATGCAGTACATCCCCGGTCCCGATTTCCCCACAGGTGCCTATATCTATGGTTTGTCGGGCGTGCGTGATGCATACGAGACTGGTCGTGGCCGTATCGTGATGCGTGCCAAGGCTGAGATCGAGAGCGGTGAGACCCACGATAAGATCGTCGTCACCGAGATTCCTTACGGTGTGAACAAGGCCGACCTCGTGGCCTATATCGCCGACCTCGCCAACCAGCACAAGATCGAGGGTGTGGCTAATGTCAACGACGAGTCAGGCCGTCAGGGTATGCGTATCGTGGTCGACGTCAAGCGCGACGCTAATGCCAATGTGCTGCTCAACAAGCTCTTTAAGATGACGGCTCTACAGAGCTCATTCTCAGTGAATAACATTGCACTCGTGAAAGGCCGTCCCCGCCTGCTCTCGCTGAAGGAGTGCGTCAAGTACTTTGTTGAGCACCGTCACGACGTCACCATCCGCCGTACACAGTACGACCTGCGCAAGGCTCAGGAGCGTGCCCATATCCTCGAGGGCTTGATCATTGCCGTGAACAATATCGACGAGGTGGTGCACATCATCCGCAACAGCCAGACACCCTCCGACGCTCAGCGCAACCTTGAGAAGCGCTTCGAACTCGACGAGATCCAGTCGAAGGCCATCGTCGATATGCGTCTCTCTCAGCTCACCGGCCTGCGTGTCGACCAGCTCCACCAGGAGTACGACGACCTCATGAAACTCATCGCCGACCTGCAGGAGATCCTCGACAATCCCGAGCGCTGCAAGCAGGTGATGAAGGACGACCTCCTGGAAGTGAAGGAGAAGTATGGAGACGAGCGCCGTACGGAGATCATCCCCTTCGACCACGAGTTCAACGCCGAGGACTTCTATCCCGACGATCCCGTGGTTATCACCATCAGCCACATGGGCTACATCAAGCGCACGCCACTGGCCGACTTCCATGAGCAGGGCCGTGGCGGCATGGGCTCGAAGGCCGCTCGTCATCGCGACAACGACTTCACTGAGTATATCTATCCTGCTACGATGCACAACACGCTGCTCTTCTTCACCCAGAAAGGCCGCTGCTACTGGCAGAAGTGCTACGAGATTCCCGAGGGCGACAAGAACTCGAAGGGCCGTGCCATCCAGAACATGCTGAACATCGATCCCGACGACTCCATCAACGCCGTGCTGCGCATCAAGAACTTCAACGACGAGGAGTTCCTGAAGAGCCACTACGTCGTGTTTGCCACTAAGCAGGGTATCATCAAGAAGACCCGTCTCGATGCTTATAAGAATGTACGCGCCGCAGGTGTCATCGCCATCAACATCAACGAGGGCGACGAGGTGGTAGGCGTCCGTCTGACCAACGGCCACAACGAGCTGCTGCTCGCCAACCGCAACGGTCGTGCCGTGCGCTTCGACGAGAATGCCGTCCGCACGATGGGCCGTGTATCTACCGGTGTCATCGGTATGCGTCTCGACGGTGGCGACGACGAGGTGGTAGGCATGGTCTGCGTCAACGATCCCAACGTCGAAACCATCATGGTTGTCTCGGAGAACGGCTACGGCAAGCGTTCCGAGGTCGAGGACTACCGCATCACCAACCGCGGTGCGAAGGGTGTGAAGACCCTCGCCATCACCGAGAAGACCGGCCGTCTGGTAGCCATCAAGGTGGTCACCGACGAGAACGACCTGATGATCATCAACAAGAGCGGTGTGCTCATCCGTCTGAAGGTGGCCGACGTACGCGTCATGGGCCGTGCCACCCAAGGCGTGCGTCTCATCAACCTCGCTAAGAAGAACGACACCATCGCCAGCGTCTGCAAGGTGATGCACTCTCAGGCTGAGGAGGAAGACGTCGAGGATGCCGAGGTTCTCAACGACGAAGAGCTGGCCGACACGACTGTCGATCCCGCTTTCGATACAGATGACAATAATAACAACAATCAATAACATTATCCAATAAAAATCAAGCGTATGAAAAAGTTAATGATGATGGCAATGATGGTTGTAGCCAGCGCTACGGCCTTTGCCGGTGACAGCGACGCCTTCAAGGCGCTCAAGAAGAATCTCAAGGGCCTGGGTTATGCCGAGGCTGAGACTCTCGTAAAGAACTCTCTCGACCAGTTGGCCAACGCCCAGGAAAAGGCCGCAGCCTACAACATGCTTGTCGACCTGGCCTACGATGCCTTCAACAAGCAGAGCGTCATTCAGACAGAAAACGAACTGGCCAAGCAGATGGGCAAGGAACCCAAGCCCATCGACGAGGCTCTGATGACTCAGTCGGCCTACGATGCCATTATCAATGCCATCGAGTGCGACAAATACGACCAGCAGCCCAACGAGAAGGGTAAGGTAGCCCCGAAGTTCGCTGAGAAGAACGCACAGCGTCTCTGGATGGGTCCGCGTAACCAGCTCGTCAATGCCGGTCAGGAAGCAGCCAAGAATAAGGAAAATGCCACTGCACGCAAATACTGGCAGCTGTTTGCCGAGAGCGACGGTGCACCTCTCTTCAAGGCCTGCGACCGTACAGCCCAGAAGGCTTACTTCGGTCAGGTGGCTTACTTCGCCGCTCTGTTCGCCTACCAGGACAAGGATATGGACAAGGCCGTCCAGCTTTGCGACATTGCCATGGGTGACAGCGCCGAGTACGATAACGGCCTGAACCTGAAGCTGGAGGTTCTCGGCAGCGAGATCAAGACCAAGGAAGACTCTCTCAAGTACATCGGTCAGCTGAAGGACATCTATGCCGAGCACAAGACTGACGCCGTGATGGAGAAGCTGTACAACATGTACCTGGCAACAGGTGAGAAGGCTACTGCCGAAGCCCTGCTCGATCAGGCACTTGCCGCCAATCCCAACAACTTCGTCGCACTCGCCGACAAGGGTATGGGCATGCTCAACGACAAACCCGCTGAAGCAGCCAATTACCTGAAGAAGGCCTTCGAGCTGAAGTCTGACAATGCCCTGCTCGCCACCTATGCCGGAACAGCATTGAGCATGCAGGCACAGACCATTGAGGATGCCGCCCAAAAGAAGGCTCTCTACCAGGAGGCCATCAAGTATTACGACAAGGCCAAGGAGCTCGATCCCGACATGCTGCAGGCCAAGTGGGGTTATAACCGCTATAACGCCTACTATAACTTCTACGGCGAGGATGCTCCCGAGACCAAGCAGGCCGAGGCTGACTCGAAGTAATACCCTTTATTCTGGTGCTTTCTCTGGCACCATACATCAAGCCAATCGCCCGTCCCCATGCTTTACGCTGGAGACGGGCGATTCCCTTTATTGTTTCTACCCCTTTGTGAGCATCTATGCTTCATTTCTTTTCTGCTCGAGAATCTGCAAGATCCTGTTGACATTATTACACATTCCCCAAACCTTAAAGAAGAGGACAATGCAACATACAAACCACGCAATACCTATAATAATAGATATTAAACCAAAAAAATACCCATAAATCCAAACGGTTCCATTCCCATAATTGTAAGTTTTTAAATTATTACTAAAACATTTATTTATTCTACTGTTTGTCGATAATAGATGGCGCTACGGAATCATTCCTTAGTTCCCAATCTACATCGAAATCATCGCCAGCATCAGAAATAGTCACATCATAAATGACATCCTCGCCATTCAGCCTACCAGACAACACACCTTTGTACCCCTTGTCTGCACTCTTCTCAAGTTTCAGATCAGTTACTTCAAGACGATTGCCCTGATTTTGTTCATACTCCACCATAGCCTCCTGCACCTTGTCAGTCAACTTCTTTTCCGAAACAACACACCCGTTCAGCACAACCAATGCCGAAAGTGCAAACATCATTGAAACTAAATACTTTCTCATACCATTTTTGTATTTATTTGTTCTATTATAGTTCTATCAAATATAGTCATGGGGACAAAAAATCAGGGGGGCAGTCCCCATGTGAGTCCAAAGGTAGTAAAATATCTGATACGCTCCAAGTTTTTATGCATAAAAATTGCAAAGATTAACAGAAAACGACCAGAGCATCATCTATGAGGGAGGACTGTTTGCGTTACAGCGTTACAGCGTTACAGTTTGGAATCGGGTAATTGATGGTCGTGTTTTAATGCTATATAATATATATATTATAATATATATAATATATAGATATAATTTCGAGATTTGTAAATGGAGAATTCGAACTGTAACGCTGTAACGGTGTAACGGATTTGGTAATAATTGCTTACAAATTCTAAACTTTATTATTGATGCTTTTTGAAGGCTGTGGAAACTCGGATTTTGAGCTATGGAAAGTGCGACTTTCATTTAATGAAACTCGGACTTTGGGCTAAGGAATCAAGAATTTGAGCGCTCGGCGACGAAGGAGACGCTTGCTACCGCAGGGACGCAAGAATTTGAGAATTAAAAGGGCAGTCAAGGCTGCTCTAAATGTTGGTAAATAATATTGACTTCTGCTGAGAGAAACGTGCGGTGCTTCACTCTGGTGAGGTGCTCAAGAGCAGGATCCTCGGCGAGGAGGGCACGCTTCTCCCAGGCTGACGTGGGGAGAATGTAGGGGAAATACAGGAATCTGGGAAGTTGCAAAAGATAGTAGTGTTAAATTTATTGAAAAACGATAAACTTTTATCGATTTTGTTTGTTTGATATTGGGGAAAGATGTACTTTTGCATATCGAAAATCAATAAATAACAAAATTAAATCGATAAATCGTATGGATATTAAACAATTTTTTCGCAAGGGTGAGAACCTGTTTGGAACGGGATTTTTGCTGCTTTTGGCAGTTTATGTGGTTTGTTTGATGGTGGGTGACGTCAGTAGGATGCAGGAGGCCACCACGAAGTATGACTATTATCAGAACCTTATCTATCTGATAGAGAATATTGCCAGAACCTATTTCTTCTGCATCTTTCTTTTGATGGCATTCCTTACTTATATTCATAAGCAGTATACCAAGTGGTGCGTCAGGCTATTTTACTTGGTAGGCGTATCGGTGCTGTTGTATTTCGGTTGGGCTGGTGTCTTCAGCAAAAGCGTGTTTCATCACATCGAGCCCCAGTACATCGAAAATTTTCCCAGAATGATTCATACATTGTATACGGGTCCTCTCTACTGGATGATCATCGGCTATTTCTTTACTCCCAAGATTCTGAAGGATGCCCAGAAGTTGAAGGAAGAGCAGGATTTAACCATCTGAAGCCTATGGGACGAATTGTTGTTAATCTTGATGTGGAACTGGCTAAGCGCAAAATGTCGCTCAGTGAGTTGGCGGAGAAAGTTGGCCTGACATTGGCTAACCTCTCCATCCTGAAGACGGGCAAGGCTAAGGCAGTACGCTTCACGACACTCGAGACGATCTGTCGTGTGTTGGACTGTCAGCCAGGGGATATTTTGGAGTATAGAGACGAATAATCGTTAAAAAATAATAAATAGTTTGGACCCATGTACGTATGTACGCGAGAAAAGTAGTACCTTTGCACCCGCTTTTACGAGTTAAGAGCATGAAATTCGGTTAAAATTAAAAAATTAAAAAGGTAAAAAATTAAAAATTATGGCAACAAAAATCAGATTGCAGCGCGGCGGCCGTAAGGGCTACGCCTTCTACAGCATCGTTATCGCCGACGCTCGTGCACCACGTGATGGTCGTTTTACTGAGAAGATTGGTACTTACAAT
>JAEEGI010014746.1_pt1 | contig 16384 bp, 15 predicted proteins | sample 8958751 | NCBI WGS metagenome assembly JAEEGI01 (sample SAMN16246545, study PRJNA631951) | gut metagenome | biome: gut microbiome; feature: rumen; material: KS-attached | host: Bos | place: Iran: Karaj | collected 2018-10
ATCAGCATTCCGGTCGCCGTGTCGCCCGCGTCGAGCGACAGGCGGTAGCCGCCGTCTGCGGGGACGAGGTTGATGGCGGTCACACTTCCCTGCGGGACGCTTGCCCACTGCATCGGCCCCGCGTCGACGTCGAAGATTCGGGACGTCTCGAAGTCGTGCAGGCATTCCGTGCCGTCACGCGGAACAAGCTTGAACCACGGCCAGAAGACGGAGAACATCCCCGATTCTGCGCGCATGCCCGTGCCGAGAACGCCGCCAGCGTCCTCGATGTGGTACGGGGCGTCTGACGGGGCGCCGCGCGTTGGAGGCGCGGAAACGACGGCCGCGTCGAGGAGGAGGCCGCCGCACCCCTGCGAAGCGAAGGAGAATGTGTTGACGGCGTTCGTCGGGAGGTTGAACCAGTATGTACCTGCGGCGGACAGGAGGACAGTGAGGTCGCCGACGCGGAGGGCGGCATGTCCGTCGGACGGAACGGCCTCCAGGAGTGTCACGGAGAAGTTCGCCGTCTCGGCCGTGGCGCGGAGGACGTTGTTCGACCATGCCTCCGGCGTCGCGCCGTCGGGAATGCCGTCGCCGTCCGTGTCGGGGTTCAGCGGGTCCGTACCGTTCTGGACCTCGTCACCATCGCCAACGCCGTCGCAGTCGGTGTCCGCGATGTGCGGGTCGGTGTGATGGACCTTAACCTCCTCCCAGTCCGTGAGACCGTCGTCGTCGGCGTCGCCCGTGCCGTCGCCCAAATCGCCGATATAGGCGATTTTGAGGGTTGAAAGGTTGAAGGGTTGAAGAGTTGAAGGGTTGAAAAGTTGAAAGGTTCCGCCGCGATAGAGGCCGATGCCGGTGAAGTTGGTTTGGGCGGGGTTGTAATGGTATTCTATGTCTCCGTTGCGCTTGAACTCGGCCTGGAAGGAGACGGGCTGCGCGGGGTCGCGGTCACGGAGCGCGCCTTCCCATGTTATGACGCGGGCACCCCTGTCCGTGACGGCCATCCAGATGCGCGAGACGTTGAACTCGGGCCAGCGGCTGGCGGGAAGGAATCCGTATGACCCTTGCAGCGGGGCGTAGACGGTGATGTTCGAGTAGGTGGTGTAGAGCGAAAGCTCCTCGATGGGGATTTCGGGAGCGGGGGAGCGGACAGTGATTGTCCCGTCGGTCTGAATCCAGACGGGATTCTCAAGGTCGAGGCCTTCGCGGGCAAGGTGGTTGGTGAAGGAGTCGAAGTGGTGGAAGCCGTCCTGGTGCGCCCCGCGCCTCGCGATTCGCTCCGCAAGCTGGGCGTTGTCGGGCATGGCAAGGTCGTGGATTTCGTTAGTATGCGCTTCCGTAAACGAATAGCCTGTCTGCTGCTCAAGGGCGTTGAAGGCATTGGTGCTTAGCCAGGTTATTGCATTGCCGATTGCGCGCGCGGGCGGCGAATTGGTCTTGATTGAGGCAACGGAGGTCAGCAACCCGCCAAATACCGCGAAAATGATGACAGCACCTTTTGCCAGCTGCGGCTCGTACCTGCGGATCAGCCTGTAGATAAGCACAGCCGCGATTGCCGTGGCGATTGCTATGGCGAGAAGGTGTACGAGGGTTGTCATTGGGGAGAATGACTACAACATAAAGCCACAGATCCTCATCTCGTACGGGCCTTGCGGTATGCGGGGAGGACGTTTTCGAGGGCCACGCCGTGCGAAGCCTTGAGGAGGACGTTGTCGCCTTCGCGGAGAATGCCGGCAAGTGCGCGCCCCGCAGCGGCGGCGTCCGAAACGCGGACCGTTTCGCCTTTGAAGCCATGCGCGGTGGCCGCGTCAATCATCCAGCCGCCGGCATCCCCTACCCCGACGAAGACGTCGCCGCCGAGTTCCGCCACGAGTTCGCCGATTTCGTCGTGGAAGCGACGCGAGTCCGCCCCGAGTTCGCGCATCTCACCAAGCACGTAGATGCGTCGGCCATGTCCCCCGAAGGTGCCGTTGAAGGTGCGGAGCGATGCGGCCATGGCAATGGGATTGGCGTTGTAGGCGTCGTTCACCCATGTCGCGCCGTCAACGGTCTCGCGCTCCCAGCGCATCTTCATCGCCGGCAGGTTCGACAAACCACGAAGGACCTTCTCCCATGGCACGCCGCATTCACTTGCCGCCGCAATCGCGTAGAGGGCGTTCAAAACGTTGTGTGCGCCGGGGAAGCCGGTGGTCACCTTCGCCGGTGACGGCACGAGGCGGCCGAACACCTCAAACGAGCCGGAGAGCGGATCGATGACGCGCGCCTCGTAGTCGGCGTCGGCAACCCTTTCCCCTTCGCGGATGCGTACCGTGACAATGCGGGCGCGCGTGGCCCCCGCCAGAATCGGGTACCAGGGCGAGGCGACATCGAGGACGGCGAAACCGTCAGGGGGCAGCGCGCGGAGCAGTTCGGCCTTCTCGTCTGCGATTGCCTCAACGGAGGGGAAGAACTCGATGTGGACGGGGCCGATGGCCGTGATGATGGCGGCGTTCGGCGCGAGGGTGCGGCAGAGCGGGGCCAGCTCGCCCTTGTGGTTCATGCCGACCTCGAAGACGCCCTTTTCAGTGTCGGGGGCCATCGAGGTCAGGCTGATCGGCAGGCCGATGTCGTTGTTGAAGTTGGCGATTGTCGAGGCCGTGCGGAAATGCTCGGCGATGAGCGAGGCCGTCCATGTCTTGACGGTGCTCTTGCCGACGCTTCCCGTGACGCCGACGATGAAGGATCCGACCTTGCGGCGCCAGGCCGCGGCGACGGCGTGCATGGCCTTGAGCGGGTCGTCCACGCGCAGGAGCGGCAGCGAAGCGGCGTCAACGCCCGGCGGAGTCCAGTCTGCGCGCACCATTGCGCCGGCGGCGCCGGCGTCAAGCGCCTTCAGCACGTAGTTGTGCCCGTCGGCGGTCTCGCTCTTGAGAGCGAAGAAGACGTCGCCGGGATGGACGGCACGGCTGTCGAAGCAAAAGCCCGTGATTGAGTCACGGGGGGCGGAAGTCCAGCTGCCATCCGCCCATTTCGCGATTTCGCCAAAGTCAAACATTATCAATGCCTTTCACGTTCCCCGCGTTGCGGAGACTGTTGCAAGACATTATAGCACGAGACGCGGAAAAAAATCTGTTGACGATTCTCCGCGTTTGAGGTAAGATATTAAAGTTTTCGTTTGACCCTCCGCGGCAGACAGATCGCAGCCCGTGTAGCTCAGTCGGTAGAGCGCGTCCTTGGTAAGGACGAGGTCATCGGTCCGATTCCGATCATGGGCTCCAGTACTAATCAAGAGGCTGGGCTAGGAACCCCCGCCTCAGGAGAATGATAAAATGGCAAAAGAAGAATTTGTCCGCTCGAAGCCGCACCTCAACGTCGGTACGATCGGCCATGTCGACCACGGCAAGACCACTCTTACCGCGGCCATCACCCACGTGCAGGCCATGAAGGGCCTCGCCACCGAGGTCTCGTACGACCAGGTTGCAAAGGCCTCCGAATCGGCAGGCCGCCGCGACGCCACGAAGATCGTGACGATCGCAACCTCACACGTCGAGTACTCGACCGAAAACCGCCACTACGCGCACGTCGACTGCCCCGGCCACGCGGACTTCATCAAGAACATGATCACCGGCGCGGCCCAGATGGACGGCGCAATCGTCGTGGTCTCCGCCGCCGACGGCCCGATGCCGCAGACCCGCGAGCACATCCTTCTCGCCCGCCAGGTCGGCGTCCCCGCCATCGTCGTCTTCCTGAACAAGGTCGACCTCGTTGACGATCCCGAACTCCTCGACCTCGTCGAAATGGAAATCCGCGAACTCCTCTCCAAGTACGAGTTCCCCGGCGACGACATCCCCGTGGTCCGCGGCTCGGCGCTTCCCGCCACCCATGCGACCTCGCTCGACGACCCCGCCTGCAAGTGCATCGACGAGCTCATGAACGCTCTCGACACCTACATTCCCGAGCCCCAGCGCCTCACCGACCAGCCCTTCATGATGCCGATCGAAGACGTCTTCTCCATTGAAGGCCGCGGCACCGTGGTCACCGGCCGTGTCGAGCGCGGCGTCATCAAGGTCAACGACCCCGTCGAAATCGTCGGCATCCGCCCGACCGCCAGCACGGTCGTCACCGGCGTCGAGATGTTCCGCAAGCTCCTTGGCCAGGGCCAGGCCGGCGACAACATCGGCTGCCTGCTCCGCGGCACCAAGAAGGAAGAGGTCGAGCGCGGCCAGGTCCTCGCGGCCCCGAAGTCCATCACCCCGCACACGCACTTCGTCGGCACGGTCTACGTCCTCTCCAAGGAAGAGGGCGGCCGCCACACGCCGTTCTTCAAGGGCTACCGTCCCCAGTTCTACATCCGCACGACGGACGTGACTGGCGACATCACCCTCCCCGAAGGCGTCGAGATGGTCATGCCGGGCGACAATGTCTCGCTCGAGGTCCAGCTCATCCAGCCCGTCGCCATGGAAGACAAGATGCGCTTCGCCATCCGCGAAGGCGGCCACACCGTTGGCGCCGGCACGGTCTCGAAGATCATCGCCTAGTCTGCGGCTCTAGCTGACACGGAAAAGGGGCGGCCACATGTGGCCGCCCCTTTTTTGCCGTTGGGATTCCCGCGGTCAGTCCGTCGCGGGGCCCGGGCGCAGCATGAAGACCTTCGTGGGTTCCCGGGCGTCGTGGCCGTAGTATTCCAGGGCAACGTTCGAGTCGGACACGCGCAACACGCAGTGGCCGGCTGCCGATGCGCCGTAGCGGGCCTTCAAACCGGGCCGGTATTCCTCGAACATCGCGTTGAACTTCGCCTCGTCGTCGCTTAGCCTGGCCTTCTTCAGCCACGCGCCGTAGTCGTCCGGCGTTTCCGATTTCACCCTTGGAACGGCGGGCACCACATTCTCGCCGTCGCCCCAGCGCGCGACGGAATTGACCACCATTTCGGTTATGCGTCCGCCGTCGCCTTCCCATTCCTTGTATTCGAGCATGTGGACATGGCCGGCGAGGACGATGGCGTTGCGCTTCGCGAGGAGCGCGCGGACCTTGCGCCTGGCCTCGTTATACTTTTCTTCACCGAGGTAGAACCAGCGGAACCTGAACAAGTCCATCGGCAGCACCGGCCCGTGAATCGCGACGAAGGTGTAGCGGACGTCCGGGTTGTCGGCCAAAAGCTTTTCGATGATCGGCACGGTGGCTTCGGCGTCGTTGAAGTTGACGAAAACCCAGAGGTCCGGGCCGTGGCGGAATCCGAAGGTGGTGGACGTCACGGCGTTCGTCGTGAGGGGGGCGACCTGCCGCCTGAGCCAGGGGAGCATGAAGCTGTTGTACCCCCTTCGCCAACCTCCGATGATGTCGTGGTTGCCGCACACCGAGATGACGGGGAGGCCGGGATATGTCTTTTCGAGGACGGCCGTCGCGTCGGCCAGCATCTGGGTTTGCGAGTTGAAGTCTCCGGCGCCATCGATCAGGTCGCCCAGTTGCAGGGCGAAGGCGGTGTCTGGGCCGACGAGGCTCGCGGAGGCGGAGAGAATCTCCGGGATGTCCTTTTCCCACATCACCACATTGTTCTTGAAGTGCACGGCCCTGCCGCTCGCGTGGAAGCGCTCGCGCGGCGGGGCGTCGTAGTGGACGTCGCCAAGAATGGAGACGGAGTAGGCTCCGCCGCTCCTTCCGGCGGCGGACTTGGCCGAGTCACCGTCGACGAGTTGCTTCGTTGCGCAGCCGGGGCCGGTCAGAAGCAACGCGGACGCCGCAACGGCAAGTGCGACGAGGCCGTTGGGCAATTTGAGGCGGAATCGTTGTGCGAAGTTTGTCATGGGGTTGTCTCCGGGCGTGATGTCGGCGACGCATTCTGTCGCGTCGCAACGGACATTCCCGCAACTTTCCAACATTGTACCACACCAGGTCCGCGCTGGCAACAGTTTGCGCGTTTTCCGCCCTGTGGACAACGGCAACGGAATATGCGATAATTTCATTACAATCAACTTTCGGATCCGACTTTTCCTTCCATGACCTTTGCGCAAACACTTTCCGACTCCGAACGGCGGCGATCGCGCCGCCTTGCCATCTACTCGTCCCTCTGCGGGTGCATCTCCGAGATGGCGCTCGACACCGGCGCCCTCATCGTCGTCTACATCGCCATGCTTGGCGGCGGCGACGCGACGAAAATGCTCGCCACCGGCCTCACGCCCGTGGCGATGGTCTTCTTCTGCCTTCTCTTCAGCGGCGTCTGCGACCGCTTCGGACTCCGCCGCGCCGTCACGCTCAACTGCACGGCCGCCTTCCTCGCCTTCGCCCTCATGGCCGCGGCGCCCTGGGCAGGAAACGCGCGCCTCATCTGCTTTCTGGCGGCCTGCCAGCTCTACTGCCTCACCCGCCCGCTCCATGTGACGAGCTGGTACCCGATCGTCGACAACTTCCTCCGCCCGGAGGACAGAAGCGCCTTTTTCGGGCGGATGCGGTTCGCCTACTCGACCCTCAACGCCTGCCTGATGTTCGGCATCGGCAGACTCATGTCGGCCATGGGCGACAATCCGCCCCTCTGGCTTCTCCAGGCGATCTTCCTCTTCTGCGGCTGCGGAAACCTCGGCCGCATGTACTTCCTCCACAAGGTCCCAATCGCCCCCGAACTCGAAAACCCGCCGCTCCGCGCCGCCTTCCACGCCACGGGGCAGAAATACAGCCTCCGCGAAGGGCTGCGCGTCTCCTTCCGCAACGGCCCGCTGGTCGGCTTCTGCATCTACTTCTGCCTCTACAATGTCGTCGCCTGCTCCTTCATCCCGCTCAGTGTCGTCTACATGAAGAGCGAGGAGTTCAACGCGCCGCCGTCCGCCATCATGTCCGTGGCCGCCATCTCGCTTGCCGGAAGCCTCGTCGGCTTCCTCTTCTCAAGCCGCATCCTCCACAAGGCCGGCACGCGCGCCGCCATCCTGCTCGGCCACGCCGCGGCGGGACTTCTGCCGGCGGCCCTCTTCCTCTGCTCGCCCGCCAACCCGCACCGGCTCGCCATCATCGGCACGGCGCAGTTCCTCGCGGCCTCGGCCGCCGCGCTCATGATGGTGGTGAACTCAAGCGAGTCCCTGGCCCTCGCGCGGCCGGGCAACAAGACCGTCGCCCTCGCGGTTTGCCAGGTCTTCTGCAACATCGGCTCGGCCGCGGGGCGCTTCGGCTCGGCGGCAGTCCTCGCCTGCGGCATCCTCGCGCCCGCATGGAACCTGGGCACGCTGTCCGTGACGCGCTTCCAGTCGCTCTTCCTGGTCGACGCGATCCTGATGGTCTTCTTCCTGATCCTGCTCGTCCTGCTTCCCGCCTTCGTGCCGAAGCACGAGGACTATTACGAGCCGTAGCCCCTCGCGCAGTGGTTAGTGGTTAGTGGCTAGTGGTTAGTGGCTAGTGTATCGGCCAATCCCATAATTCCATAATGGCTCATTCCCATAATTGCATAATCCCATAATGGAAAGATTCGGAGCTTGTTGAAATGTGCAAGTGTGCAAATGTCCTTACGGCATGCTCACCTTCACGCGGAAGAAGCGGCTGGCGGAATTGGTCGGTGCCCAACTGTCCGTTAGGTTTTCTTTGCCCTCGACGGTATACACGCGCTCATGCTTCGTGCCGCCCTCGTTCAAGTCGGGCTCCCAGCCGACGACCGGCTCGCCGTCCGCGCCAATTGAGATTACGGCGCGGAACACGTCCGTCGCGTTCGTCGGATTGAGGCCGGCGACATAGCACTCCCAGACCTTGTTCAGGCCGTTGGCCGCGTCCTCCTTCGCGGCGGATTCGTAGGCGTCGTACTCGTCGGGCGTGTGCGGGAAGTGGCCGCGCAGCCAGACGTTTCGCTTCGTCAGAATACGGCGCGGAAATCTTGAGCCGTTCCAGGAGCGCGGGCGGCCAGCCCGCCTATCCCAAGGCCGTGGACGCGCGGGTTGAACTCCGATTGTTCCAAACCCTCCGCTAACGCTTCGGGGATAATTGGCCGTGTAGCCCACCGCCCGCGCTGCGCACGGGAATGTAAATGAGGGTAACTTGGTCAAGTTATAGGCAAGAACGTGTAGATCGTGCAGGTTGTGACGGCGTAGCACCGTCAATGCGAAACGGAAATGCAACTACGGTGCGGACTGAAATTGTCCTCGAGGCAATGGAAACAACCTAGACAACATAAAATAACAACTACTTGCCAACGCACTCGGCAAAATGTAATACGTGGCGGACGTGCCGTCCGCGCTCCGGCACCACCACATAGCGACATTTGACCGCGAGTATGTTAGTGCTTCGCAGAAAATTTCACCACGGCTTGGCTTAACTCCCAACCTTCTGGAAGTGGCATTTTTCCTTGCCGCACCCAATCCCATTCCTCTGTGGACAGCAAGATCAACTTCGTGGGGTGCCGGATTCCATCTGTGCGGTTTCCGATGTCTCCGTATTCCTTGTCCATGTCATACACTTCAGGTTCTTTTCCCATCTCGCCCGAAACAAGGTCAGGCAGAACCTCGATGAGCATGTTAACAGAGTCTGACGGGAATTGAATCACCTTTTCGAGACGCCCGCCCTCAATTTTGCTGTGAGCGTCAACGATGTTATCAGCATCCTGCTGAGTTGTATTAGTTCCATGCATGTGCATGCTGTACTCCTGTTTTTGTTAGTTCAAGGCGGTTCTTACCCACCTCATTTCAACTTGCGACCGCTCTGTGCGCTCGCTCCCGTGAAATGAATTATGGTGCCCACCCACCTAACTTCATCTCGCCGACATCCCCTTGCAGTCATCTTATTATGAATAACCAGGCTAAACGAAAAATGTAACGACTAACCAGGCTAATAGTCCGAGGAGAAGAAACTCCCCTATCATAAACAAAACAAATAAAAAAGGGTGCGTGTATGCCCACCTATTGAAGGCATTCATGTTTCTCCATCGCTGTTGCTCTTTTAACTGTTGCTCCTGTTGTTTTTGTTGCTGCCAGCGGCGCATGTCTTCAACCATCTTCTGCCCAGATATCGATTCGCTCGAACCGTCCATGTACAGAATCTCCACCTTGGTGATATTAACCTTAGCGATGGTTGGGTTGTACCACACGTTCTTAAAACCATAAACGTCCGAACCTGGATTTATGGGACCAGTGATTTCTAATCGTCTCTCAATTGCATTTGTCATAGTACAGGCCACAATATCTCCGACGGCATTTACTGGAACACAGGAAATAATACAATATTTAATTGCCTGACCACCGTGATAGTCAAGATGAAACATGACGTCGAACGATCCAGTGAAACTTGGACCAGACTTCCAATCGTCAATGGTGCGATGACCTAACTCTGGAGACAATAGCAACATAACAATCATCCTCCTATAGAAATGAATGGCAGAAGCATGTGTGCCATTTTTCAAAACCGCCAGAAAATACTTCCGGCACAAGTATTACGTTTGTCATGGGGAAACCTCCGTGTTAACCGATGAAATGTAAGGAAAATCCTCTATAAACTGTCTCTGGGAGTCAAGGTGATCTTGAGGCAGCCAGCTTTCCTTATGATAGGCCCCCCATTCGTCCTGCACATAGTCATAGCCATTGTGTTCTATCAGCGCCTTCAGTGCCTTTAATATGCTGGAGCGGATGGATTCCGCCTCCTTTTCCGTTTCGGCATGCGTAAACGCCCAGAGCTGCGCCGGGTACAATCTGCTGGTTTGCAGGAAAAAGCCATCACAGGCGTCCCTGTCAGGATTCTTTAGAAATGTTACCAGCAACGAATCGACTATGCCATTGCCAATGTCGACAATTATAGGTTTTACGGACTCCACAACGGCCTTTTCAATGCCATCAAACTCGGGGTAGTTCGAGAATGCTTCAACGGCTGCATCTATCTGCTCAATAATGATGCCGATGTCCTCGACGTCATCTTCCAGAAGATTTGGGTGTTTTGCAATCGTATAAAGCCTTCTCAGCAATGTCGCCTCCGCCATTTTAGGAAATGCCACTGGGACTTGCTTGGCGAGTATTGCTCTTGTCCCCTCAAGCCAACTCATCTTTAGTCCAGCCTTTTCTGCGGCAGTAAGAAAATCCATACAATGCGTAAACAATGACGCGACCTCGGATATCCTGATTGCATCAGTCCCATTGTTCATCACCAGCATGCATATCGCCAGCGCCTTCTGGGCCAAAAGCGGAGGATTTTCCGGTTGTTTTTCCAAAATCGCGTCGATCTGCTTTTCCAATTCCGCATATTGCTTCGTGGCAAGAAGTCGTTTAGAAAATTGACCGAGAACATGAACTTCACTCAAGTCACATGACAACTCCGATTCTTCCGTATCGGTGTTTTCGCTCTGTCCTTCTAGAGCGGGATAATCTACGGAGAGTGTGCCTCGCTTTTGCGAGAAGACCATCAGTGTCCCGCAGTACGGACATTCGCCACTGCTTCCTTCTTCGACTTCTTCAATTGGGACATCAATCGTCCCTCCGCACATTTTGCACTGGATGTTAGCCATTGTGAGCTACTCCTTATCGAACTAGCTTCTGCCGTATTGACCGCTCTTTGACTTTTGCCGTAATGTCCGCACACAGTTGGCGTGCCTCGTCGAATCTGCCTTCATCTACGCGAGACCTAAGTTCAATCAGGTCATGGCCGATTATCATTTCATGGCCACCGGAAGACATCATCGGGTTTGCATATCGCATGGCGTCGCGCACCTCTTCAATCTCACGGCGGATTTCCTGCGGCGCGGTTACGGCCATGGTTTCAATGTCGGCCCGCAGGGTCTTCCAGTTGCCTGTCGCCGCCTCCCGCGAGTTCCCGATCCTTGAAATCTCATCACCGCCAGCACCTATCGCCAAGGCGGTCAGACCCATTGCGGCGAAAATTAAGCATTGGATCACGCAGAACCACTTCACGGACATTGCGAACAATCCGACCACCTCAAGAATTGGAAACGCAATGCATACGGCGACGGATAATGCAAGCCCCGACTTCAGGGCGAGGGCCATTGCCGCATTGGCAAGGTACTTGCCGGTTTTACCGGCGGCGGTCTGCCAAAGCATTGCCGAGGCGATTGCCGTGTCCGCCAGCAGAAAGATGTAGGAGGCAGTCGCAAGATCCGTCTTTTGCGAAACGATGAAGAGTACGCTTGCGACCGACGCGGCGATGACCGCCGCCGCAACGATTCTTGCCTTTTGAACATTCATTGGTATCCGCCTCCGTTTCACTGATTAGCACCGCACCACGGACAGAACTTTGCGCCAGCCGGCACTTCGCCACCGCATCCCGTGCATTTGCCCTGAAGCGGCGCGCCGCATCCCGGACAGAACTTGGCCCCGGACGGGGCTTTCGCGCTGCATTTGGCGCATTGGATGAGCAGTTCGGGAACTGGAGGCGGAGTCAGCGGCTGTTCGAGCGTGTCGCGCAGAATTCCGCCCACCTTGCCGCCCACTACGCCGCCGACGCCCGAAATCATGCCCATGCCGATTCCGAGATTACCGATTTGCCCGACGGCCTCGTTGGCCGCGACTTTCTCCGCGACATCGAAACCGCGCTCGGTCTGGTAGGTGTACCCCTCCAGCTTCCGTTTTTGTGAAATTCCCTCCGCCTCGATCACCATACGCTGTGCCTGCGTCTGCTGGTCTATGACACCGACCTGTTGGCGCAGCTTGGCCTCGGTAATGTCGGCGTACTGTCTGAAGTGCAGCTCCTTGAAACGCTGGTAGTTCTTGTCGCCTTCGGGCTTGACAATCGCCGTCACGAAGAATCGCTCCAGCGCGAGGCCGTAGTCGGCAAAATCCGCGACAAGCATCCCCTTCAGGGCTGCGGATATTTCCTCTATGTGTTCGTCGATTTCAAAGACGCTCCACCGCTTTTCCCGCATGAGGCGGGCGAGATAGGGCTTGACCTTCATGATGAGGAAGGCCCGCATTTGTCCGAGCAGCTTCTGCTGGGAGAGTTCCGTTTCAGTCCCGACGACCTTTATCAGTAGCTTACGTCCGTCATCGACCCGCAGGCTCATCTCCCCGCTTGCGCCGAGCTGGATCGGGAAGCCGTATGTGGGTTCGATGTATTCCAGTTTTGAATCGGTCCCCCACTTGATGGCCAGCTGCTCCGTCTTGTTGATGAAATAGACTTCGCAATGGAACGGGGAGCGGTCGCCCATCACGCGGTTGAAGAAGCGGCTTACAAGAGGCAGGTTCTCCGTCTCGATGGGGTAGCTGCCGGGGCCGAAGGAGTCAAGGGCCTCGCCGGACGAGAAGAAGACGGCCTCCTGGGATTCATGCACGATGAGGACCGACCCCGTGTGGAAGTCGGTTGTCGGGTGCTTTTTGACAAAGGTCAGATTGTCACCCTCGTAGCTGATGATTTCAGCAAGTCCGTTGGCCGCCATTTGCTTTTCCTTCTCCGCGCCTACCGATTGAGTCCCGCCACTCTGGCGCGGAAAAGGAAAGTGGCGTGCCTTGATTCCATGCCTTACAGGAGGTGTTGCCAAACACCCAATAGAAAACATGAAAGAAAACACGCCACATGGATTTCCCACGTAGCAAGATTTCGTATCCCGCTTGCAATGTGAGGCTCATGCGAACCTCTTTCAACTTTGGCGAAGTTTTCAGTAAAGCGAAAATACGCTGTCGCGTACGTTGCCTGGAACGCGCGAGGCGCGTTCCAGACCCTTGCCGAAGTACCGGGATCATTGTCCGATTCCAACCGGCCTTCGGCTCCCGTTCCCCACCTTTATCGTTTGACCGTTTAACCGTTTAACCGTTTAACCGTTTGCGGCGCTCTCGTGGAGAGCGCCCTACCAGCGGCCACGACGAAGCGCGGCCCTCCCGTATGGCAACCGTCAAACTGTCAAACCGTCAAACTGTCAAACCTTGAAGGCGGGTATGTGAAAGAGCGTATGTCATGGACGCGGGCGAGCCGCCCACGCCCCGACAATGTCGCGGATTCGCGGCGCGATGCCGCTAATCAAACGACGATAATATTATGGCAAATTTGCGGAGTGAGTGTCAAAACAAAGTGAGTTTTGTTGCGGGGCGGAAAGCGGGGCGCCGCCCGAACGGGCGGCGCCCCGCTTTCTTAGTATTCGATTTTCAGCCGTGTAGAACAAGACACACAGGAATGCGTCTCTCCACCCTTACTCACTTCCGACCATAAATGGCCTGTTCCTCGGCGACGGAAGGCACCTCAATACTCTCCGCCGGATATGTGTAATTTGTCCCATGATCGAAAAGCCATTCTGGGGCAACGTCGATATCACCATCAAGCCATGTGACAACGCCATGATCAATTGCGAGCTGCTTAAAAACCGCAGGGTCTGCAAGAGGTTTGAATGCCGGTAGTGACAGAAGTGATTTGCAATTCACATCTTTCACCGATCCATCGTTAAATTCGACTCGCAAGTGAAAGTCATCCAACGCGATGCAGTCAATCGCGTGCAAAGGAATCGATTCCGATTCAGAATGGCAGATGTCGTTTTTTACAACCATCACATTCTCCCTACGCAAGTGGCGCTATTTTATCAGGTGTTTCGCCCCGTACAGCCTTGTTCCAGTTGGCATAGAGTTCGTCTTCGTGAATCGCCAGCCATGCGGAGACAAGACGCATTTGCCGTGCGGGGAGTGTTCCGGCGAGAAGTTCGCCATCGATGCCGACCGATGCCTCATGCTCTGCGTAATAAACGTGGACATGTGGCTTATTGTGCTGTTTGTCATCGACATACAGCATTTTGATTATGATATTGAAAAATCGAGAAAGTTCCGGCATAATCTCACCTTGATCGCTTTGAAGCACTGCTAGATTGTCGGGGCCAGTCGGTTGGCGGCGGGCACCCGTGTCGCCCGACGCGGCGCGCCGCGCCGGACGATAGGAATAGTATGCCACATTTGCGGGGAGAGTGTCAAAAGCAAAGTGAGAATGGAAAATGGAGAATGGAGAATTATGCGGGGCGTGGCAGATGAACGCAAACGAAACCGCCGCCCAGATGGGCGGCGGGGAAGAATCCTCGTTATAAGCAGCTTTACTGTTTCTCCGGATTGTAAATCAGCAAATTCGGGAATAGGGCACGGAAGTCGTCTTCATTGCGGGTAATGAGCCCGCCTTTCGATAATGCATATGCACCTATCAAGACATCGGCGACAGGACGCTTGCTCGCTTCGCCTACTCTTTTGCGCATAACATGCTCAAACCATGCCTTATGCGCCAACCTTACAGAATCTTCATCGCCCTGGAAATCTACGCTTATACCAAGATCAGCAAGAACAATATCCTGTTCTGAGGCATTTCCATTGAAAGATGGTGCAAGTTCGACATAGGTTTCTGGCGCAATTACAAGCCCCTCCTTACGTTTGGCATCTATGGCATCTGCGGATAGCACAGAAAAAGAGCTATCGCCACAAAGAATGTCAATGATCACACAGGTATCTACCACCCACTTGCTCATTGTTCGCCCTCGCGAAGTTCTTTCATCACTTCGGTTGTGGTACGCCACTCTGGACGATACTTTCTGCTGTAACCGATGTAATCCCTTGCGGATTTTTGCCTCTTGCTGGAGAAGTTGCCGTCCTCTTTGATTTTTACAAGAATCACATGGTATAGTCCGCCTTCGGGTACAGACAATGGCAGTATTCCATTATCAGCCTCAATGCTTTCGTGCCAAATGCAATCCGCAGTTCCCACATCGGCCACGGCTTGCATCCAATCTTTCTTTTCCATTAATCTTGGCATCGTTTACCTCCAATCATTCTCTACCGACCGCTTTGCAACGCTGCCAGATTGTTGGAGCTAGTCGCTGGCGGTTGGCATCCTTGCTGTCTGGCGCGGGCCGCGCCAGACAGCAATAGTATTATGCCACATTCGCAAACGAGATGTCAAAAGCGCAAGGAGAAATGCGCAGGAAAGCCCCGGCCCTACTCCGCTTCGTCGCGGACGGAGGCTTTGTAGAAGCGCGTCGCACCGGAGGCGTCGTATTCGAAGTCATCCTGGCCGAGTTCGTAGGCGCCGCAGGGCGTCCAGTTGTCGGAGTCGAGCGATGTCGCGGACAGGATCGCGTAGTAGAGCGCGCCCTTGACGTTCGAGAGGTGGATGCGGACCTTGCCGTCCACGATCACAATGCCGGGCGTCTCGTCTTCGTCGGCGATGACGGGCTTGGCGTTGTCGTTCAGCGCGAGCGTCACGGTCGTGCCGCTCAGGGTGGCCGTGTAGTAGTCGGGGACGTTGACGTCGACGCCGCCGAAGGAGATGACTTGCGAGCCCGCTTCGCCCGTGACCGTCGGCTCGGACGGATAGACGATGGACTTGGCTTCGCGCGCCTTGGTGAAGACCGCCGCGGGTTGGACATCCTCGCCCGCGACCTGCGGGAGCACCGGCGCCACGCCCGGCACGCGGAAGCGCAGGACGACAATGCCCGAGCCGCCTCTTCCGCCGTTGGCGCCGCGTCCGCCGCCGCCGCCGCCACCACCAAGATTCGGCAGCGCCGACGTGCCGGCGCCGGTGGCCGAGTTGACGTTGCCGTTTCCGGCGCCCGTTCCGCCGTGGCCACCTCGACCGTAGCTGCCGGACATGACAGAGCCGCCGCCGCCGCCGGAACCATAGACCGCGGTTGTGCCCGTGATGTCGGAGGCAAGGCCTTCGCCGCCTTCGCCGCCCCAGTAGGCGCTGTCGTAGTCCGACCCGTCGAAAGGCGTGGCGTCGCCGCCGGCCTCCGTCGCCCCGCCGCCGCCGCCGGCCGAGAAGAAGTAGCCGTAGAAGGCCGTCGTGGTGCCGCCGCCGCCGGCGTTGCCCAGCACGCCGTACGCAAGTATGTTGGCGAGGGCGGAGGCGTTGATGCAGGAAGCCGTGCTCGCCGGGGCCGTATGCGCGGCGTTGCCCGGACGCGAACCCGCGCTTGAACCGCCTGCGCCGCCCGCGTTGCCGGTGGCGTTCAGCTTGGAGGAACCACAGTCGCCGCCGCCGCCGAGAGCCGTGACGTATGTCACGCCGCCGACGGAGAAGGAGCTGTTCGCGCCGTTGGCCGCCGCGCCATAGTTGTTGCTTCGTTTCGTGCCAACCACGCCGCCAATGCCGCCGGCGCCGACCGTGACCGAGAGGACGGCATCCTTCGCGACCTGCGCGACGACGCCCGTGACGACACCGCCGCCACCGCCGCCCGCGCCGCCCTGGCGGACATCGTCCGAATAGAGGTCGGATCCGCCGCCGCCGCCACCGCCGACAACGAGGAACTCGATGTTGTCGAGATCGGCCGGGAGCGTCCAGGACGCCGTCGCGGACTGGTTCGTGAAGACAAGCGCCATCTCGTCGTGGGCGGTGCCGAGTCCCTCGACCTTGTAGCCCCATTCGGGATGCTCGTCGAAGAGCGTGACCTCGATGGGTTCGGGCGGGGGGACGGCCGGCTCGGCGATGGTGAAGGAGACCGTCTTCGAGGCGGGCGTCGGGGCAAGCCAGTTCGCCGTGGCCGACGAAGCGTCTGTGATGACGT
>JAEEGI010014749.1_pt1 | contig 16375 bp, 9 predicted proteins | sample 8958751 | NCBI WGS metagenome assembly JAEEGI01 (sample SAMN16246545, study PRJNA631951) | gut metagenome | biome: gut microbiome; feature: rumen; material: KS-attached | host: Bos | place: Iran: Karaj | collected 2018-10
TACCTTATATTTTTTATTTTATTTTCTTAATATAAAAACTTAAATCCATTTATATTACAAAGTATTTTATTTATAATAAATTAAAAATCATATGTTAAATAAAAATAATAAAATATATAAGTTAAAAAATATATAAAGTTAATTTAGAAAATGAAAAAATTAATTGAAATCTTATTAAAATGTATCCCATATTTATTGAATTTATTATTTTTGGAAATAAAAATAAAAGAAAAATGAAGAAAATTAAATTTAATATATAAAAAAAATTATCTTCTATTTAAAAGATTCTATGAATTATACCTTAATAAAAAAAGGAAATGTATCATTAATAATTAATTTTAATTAATAAAAAAATTATATTAAACTCATAAATTATTTATTTAAATATTTAAAAGAAAAATTCCTTTATAAAAAAAATAAAAGAAATATAATTCATTTTTACTTAAGTTAAATCATATAAAAAATATATAAGTTAAATAAATATTGTAATTAATTTACAATAAATGGGAAATTGTTGTGTAAAAAAAAATCCAAAATATAAAGAAATATATGAAAGTTTTTGTCATATATGTAAATATGTTATAATAAAATAAATAGATAAAACTGAAAACTTTAAATTTAGAATATTAAATTATGATGAAAATTATGAAAAATTATTAAAATGTAGCAAAAATAATTTTTTAATTCTTGAAAAAAAACAAAAAGTAAGAATTAAATTCATAAATGAAATACTGAAATTAAAAAATAAAAATGAGAAAGAACAAAGTTTTACAAATAATTCTTTGTATAATATAATGTTATTAACAATAATATTGAAATGTTTTTTAAAAGAAAATATTACTTTAAAAAAAAATAATGATATTCAACAAAATTCAATGAAATATTCAATTGAGCTTTTAAATTATAAATATTCAGATATAACTAATTTAAAATTAATAATTTTTTATTTAGGACATTTATTTATAGTTTTATTTAATGGATGGGATGATATTTTTAATTATTGTCAAATTGAAAATATTTATATTAAAAAAATAGAAATGATAATGAAAGATAATAATAAAGATAATGATGATATTATTATTTCAAAAAATGAAATTTATCCTTTTTTAAAAATAAATTTAATTAGTTTAGGATATTTATTTACTAAAGAAAAAATTGTTTTTTCTTTAAATAAAGAAATTCAAATAGAATTATTAAATTATTATATTCAAATTTTATGTGATTTATATCCTTATATTATTTCAAATTATACATTAATCAGAAAAGAAATTTTAAATCTTATTCATTTTGAAAAATCAAAAAATACTTGTCAAGTTTCTCAAACAGATTTTTCAACGATTATTTTAAATTTAGAAAAAAAAAAAACTTTATATGATGATTATCAAAGAATTATTGATTCATTTTATAATTTTTTTATTTATTCAACTACTGATATTTCATATGGAAGAAAATTATTTGATATTATAGATAAAAATTTTAATGATTATATTAAAGATAAAGATGATATTAATAAATTTACTGAAATATTATTTTTACATATTTATATAAAATGTATTGAAAATAATTTATCTAAATTCTTTATTATGTCTTTAATTATTTATATTCATAATAAAATTTTAGACGATATTAAAATTAATTCTATCTTTTATTATCATATAATTATTAATTTTTTTCAATTAATTATTGATGATGATGTTTTAAGTGAAAAATGTACAAAACTTTTTGCTCAAATATTTATTAAAGAAATTAATGAAATTAATTATGAAAATTCTTTAGTTATTTATTTAAATAATATTTTATCAAAAAAAAATTTAAAGAAAAAAATAATTGTACCTTTAATTACTTATATTTCTTTTTATTTTTATGAACAAAACATAAATGATAAAATGGAAATTTATAAAAGATGTATTTTAATATTAGAAAAATATTCAAAATATGATTTATTAAAAATAGAAGTTTTTAAAGAAAAAATTGAATATGAAAGATTAAAAATTATAATAATTAATTTTAATATTTATAATAATCCAAAAAGTGAATTAAATACAACAAATCAAGCATTAATAATAAATTATTTTGATTTTTTTATTATTTTAATATATTTTGCAGAATCAAATTTTGAAAATTTAGAAATCACAACAAATCATTCTTTTAAAAATAAATTATTAACTGATATTATTTCTTATATTTTTCAATTAAAAATTTATGCCATTGATTCAATAGAATATTTAACTCAAATAATGCATTTTGTTAAAATATTATTATATTATTTTAATTTTAAATGTATAATAAATATTCAAGATTCATATACAATATATAAATATCTTAGTCAAAAATATAAATTTTTATTAAAACAAGAAAATAATAAGAAAAATTTATCTTATTTACCTTTTCTTTCTTATTATATTACAATCTTTCTTTTAATTAGATTAAATCAATTATTTAAATTTCAAAATTTTTTTATCAAAATTAATAATGAGATTTTAAATGAAATTAATAATATTGATAATGAATATTATAAAAGATTTAAACAAATACCTTTTGAAAATTTATTAACAATAGATAAAATTGAAAATTCCTTAAGAATTTTTTATCAAGATTTGAAAACTAATTTTAATTATTTTTATGAATATGAAATAAATCAAAATATATTTCAAAGAATAATTGATATAATTTACACTCATATTTTTGGTTATTCTTCAATATTAAATTCATTTTTTGATGAACAAAAAAAATTAGGTTATAATGAAAAAGTTTTTGAAACTGGGAATTACTCAAATTATAATTCTGAAATTATTACTGAAGGAAATGAAAATATTTATCATAATTACATTAAGGAAGATTCTATTTCTATGAAATTTACTAATGAAAGTATGATTAAAGAAAATACTATTGAGAATATAACTAATGAACATTTAATTAAAATTCCTTTGAAAAATTCTTTAAAAATTTTAAATGAAAAAAGTTTAAGAGATGTTATTCAAATTGAAGAAGAAAATATAAAATTATAATATAACGTGTAAAACAAATATTATCTAATTAAAAAAAGAATGTAATTATTTGAATATATAATATAAATTTTGGAAAATGTTGTTTTATAAAATAACAAAACAATATTTATAAACATAAAAAATATATTATTTATTTATAAAAAAATAAGAAATAATAATTAATTTTAAATTATGAAAAAATCAAATGACTTTCAATCATTATAAAGAAGAAAAAATACCTTTAATAACAATCAATTTATTACATAAAATCAATGAAAAAAATGAATCAAATTACTCTTTTGAAGTCATGATATCAATAATTTAAATTATTAATATAATAATGATATATTAATAGTAATATTTTATTAATTATAATCAATAATAAAAATAATCATAATTATAATAATAAATATTTAAATTGACAAATAAATTTTTATGAGAAGTAATGAAAAAAATTACAAAAATTATGAAAAAATAATAACAAAGGAACAATAAATAAATAATTAATTTAAAAATAATTTTTGATTTAAGAATAAAATTCAATGAATCAAATTGAATGATGAAAAAGATATTATTGATTTTTTTACATTAAATATAAAACATGAAACAAATAAAAAAACAATTTTAATTATATTGAACAATAAAACAAAAAAAAATGAAAAAAAAATAGAATAAAAAAAGGAAAATGATAATTTAATGATAAAATAAATTCTTAATAATAATAATTTTTTTATTTTTTAATTTTTTTAAAAATAACTATTTTCTTTAATAAATATTATTTTTCATTTGAATATTGCTTTTTTCCTTTATTTAATTCCTCAAGCAATTTATCATATTTTTCTTTATTAAATGATTTTTCGTTTTTAATTTTGTTTATTACTATATCTGCATTTTTATTTCCTTTATTTTTTTCTTGTAAACATAATCCCATTAATTCATTTTTTAATTTAATTGAATCTTCATTTTTTTCTTCATTTTTTTTTCTTTCTTCTTCTTTTTTAATCATTTCTTTCATTTTTTCTTCATGTTTCATAGAATATTTATCTTTTAAATTAACTTGAACATCTTTATTATTTTTTAAATTAATAGCTTTAACATTAAGAATTGAATTAACATTCATTTCAAAAGTAACTTTAAACTTCATTTCTCCAGCTTTTCCTTTTTCAATATTATCAATAGAATATTCTTTTAAAAAAACATTATCTTTCACATTTTCATTCTCTCCTTGATAAATTTTAAAATTAATACTAGTTTGATTATCTTTTGTAGTACTAAATTCTTTTTCTTTAGAAATAGGAATAGGTAAATTATGTTTTAATATAATTTCAAATTTTCCATTGTTTTCAATTCCAATTGATTGTCCTACAATATCTAATAATATTAAAGATTCATCTTTAATATTACCTTTAATAACATTAGCTAAATAGGTTGCACCTATTGCAACAGCTTCATCTGGATGAATAGCAATATTTTTAATAAGTTTTTCTCTATTAAAAAATTGTTTTACTTTTTCTTGTATTTTTGGTATTCTTGTTGATCCTCCAACTAAAACAATATCATCAATATCTTCTTTTTTTAATTTTGATTTTTCTAATGCTTTTTTAACACAAGATATACATTTTGTAAAAAGAGAATTACATAAATCATTAAATTTTGCTCTATTAATATTAATTTCAAAATCTTCAGCATTAGCTAAACTTTCAAGATCAATATCAGTTTCTTCCATAGAAGATAAATCTTGTTTAGCTTTTTCACAAGCAATTTTAAGTCTCATTTTTGCTCTATCATTCTTAGAAACATCAATGCCTTTTTCTTCTTGAAATTCATTAATACAATATTGAACTAATTTATTATCAAAATCTTCTCCTCCTAAATGAGTATCTCCATCAATAGCGTTAATAATAATAACACCTTCATTAGAAATATTAAGAATAGAAACATCAAAAGTTCCTCCTCCTAAATCGAATATAAGAACATTTTTATCTTGAAGAGTATTATTTTTTTGTAATCCAAAAGCAACAGCAGCAGAAGTTGGTTCATTAATAATTCTTAAAACATTTAATCCTGCAGCTACTGCTGCATCTCTTATTGCTTGTCTTTGTCTTTCATTAAAATATGCTGGAACTGGTATTACTGCATCTTTTATTGTTTCATTTGTATAGCTTTCTGACATTTTTTTAATTTTTGAAAGAATTACTTGAGCAATTTCTTCTGGGTAATATTCTTCTTCATTTTTTGATATTATTATTTTCACTCCTTCTGTTTCATTATCTTTTTCTATATCATAAGTTAAATACTTTTTACAATATTGTACTTCGTTCTCCTCAAATTTTTTTCCTATTAATCTTTTCCAATCATATATCGTTTTTTTTATATTTTTAAATGCTAAATCTTTTGCTTGTTGACCTACTATCGCTTTCTTATCAATAAAAGATACAATTGAAGGGGTTATTCTTTTCCCTAATTCATTTGGGATTATATCTGCTTGGTCATTCATCCATACTCCTACACAGGAATATGTCGTTCCTAAATCTATACCTATAGCTTTACTCATTTTTTTTCTTATTTTTTATTTCTTTAGATTTATTTATAATGAAATTTATTTTAAAAAATATGAAATATTTGCTTTATTAATTTATAATACAGAAATAATAAATATTTAAACAAATCAAATTAGAAATTTTTGATTTAAAGCATGAAAATAAATTAATTTATTCTTTAATTAATATAATTAATAAGGATTAAAAGAAATATTATTTAATTAATGTGATTTTCAGTATATAGTTTTTAATTCTAAATCCTTAATCTAGTTCTTTTTCTAATAATTTATGTTCTTTTTTTTCATTTTCTATTGATAAATTATAACAAAGTAAACTATTTAAAATTTCTGAAATAATAAAACTGAATAATATAAAATTATATAAATTTTTATGAATATATTCGAATGAATAATAAAAAAATAATAAATAATACACTGTGAATATCATTAAAAAAAGAAAAAATAATTTATTATAAATATATTCATATCTATTTTTCTTTTTGTTTTTATAAAAATAAAATTTAAAAATAAATCCAAGTAAAATTATTGCTATTATATGAATACAATATCCAACTTTAGTCATAAAAAAATTAGTTCCTGATAAATAATAAATAAAAAACATTTGATTAATTATTATAATTCCATAATAAAAAATAATATAATTTTTTGAATTTCTTTTTATTTTTTTATTTAAATATTCTTCCATAATAAAAAAAATAAAATAAATATGATTTAAATTAAATGAAAATAAAAATAATAATTTTAACTAAAAAAAATTTTCAACTAAAAAAAAATGTTAAATAACAGAATTTCACTTAAAGAAAATGAATTAAATGACTCTCAAAAAATAATAAATAAATTACAGAAAGAAAATAAAAATAATATAACTCCAATATATAATAATAAAATAGAATTATCAGATGAAAAAAAGTCAAAAATAAAAATAGAAGTACCACAAATAGAAAGTAAAAAATTATATTGTACTTTTGGTAAAAAAACAATAAATAAAATAAATAATTTAAATAATTCAAAAGAAAATTGTAATGAAGATTATTTAAAATATAATTTACATAAAAATTTAGATTCAAAGCCTTCTTCTTATTCAAAAATTTTACATGAATATCTTCCTGAAAAATATAAAAATAATGAAAAATATAAATTAAACTTATTTAAATATTTAAGAAAACCTTCAATTTCAAATAATAAAAGTTTATCATGTAAAAATGCTTTATATAAGGAATATTTAGAGAAATTTGATGGAAATATAACCAAAAATAATATTAATGAATATTATATAATAAAAAAAAAAAATAAAATATTTTCATGTTCAAAATATTATAAAAGTGAACATTCATTTTATGATAAAAAAGGAAATGAAAATTTTTTTTATTTTTATTGTGATAATGATATTGGATTTTTTCCTAAATGGCAAAAGCCTTTACATATTACTTCAATGGATGATGATGTTGAATCTGATGATCAACAAATTAAATATGCTAAGAAACATTGTAGGAAAGAATTAATTTCTGCTATTCAATTATTTAGTAGAAATAAAAATTATTCTAGGAATTATAAATTATTTCATAGTAATTATTATGAAAAATATAATATTTCAAATATTTAATTTTTTTAGAATTTGTTTATTTTTTTTTCACAAATTCAATTTTTTTTTATTTTTTTTGTGAATGCTTTTTATTTGATGAATATTTTAATTATAATAATTAATTTATATTTTATATAGAAAAAAATATATATTTTGAAAATATGAGTTTCTCTGTTGATTTATGGAATTCATATGACTTTGTAGAAAATAACTTAATGCTTCATTACCGTGGTTTAAAAGACTTTATATATTTACTAACAGAAAAATATAAATATGAAAAAACTTTAAGCGAAGGTTTAAAAAAAATATATTCCTCAAATTTTGCAGTAACAACATATCCATCTCTTTTAGAAGGAATAATAGCATTTAAATCAGATATGTTAAATCAAAATAATTATTTGGATGAATTTACTTCAGGATTAAAAGAAGAAATAATAAATCCTTTAAATAAATTTTCAGAGAATATTTTATTTAAAATGAATAAAAATTTAAATGAATTAAAAATGATAGAAAAAGTATATAATAATTCAGTGAATAAATTAGAATTTTCAAAAAGAAAATTTCATGAAAATGCAAAAGAAGCGGAAAATTTTAAATTACAAGCAGAATTTTCAAAAAATTCAGAAAATGGAAAAAGAGATGAAATAAGAGCTCAAAATTGTTTAAAAATTGCAAAAGATAGTGAAAATTCATATATTCAAAGTATTAATGAAACAAATTTAATTCAAGAAGAATTTATTGAAACTAAAAAAAAGTGTTTAAATGAAATTCAAGATTTAGAAGAAGAATTAGGAAATTATATTAAAGATAGTTTAAGAAAATATTTAATTTTCCAAGTTGCTTATTTAAGAAATATGCAATATGATGTTGAGAAAAAAGCAAAATTAATGGAAGATATAAATATTAAAAAAGATATATTTTCATTTATAAATAATAATTCGACTAATGATATTCCTCCTTATAAATATGAATTTGTTCCTTATATTTCTGAATATGATTTAAAAAAAACTTCAACTAATGATTCTGTTATTTCTTCAGTTAGAACTTTTATTTCAAATGTTTTTTATAATGAAATTCCAGAAGAAAATAAATTTATAAATGATAAAATACAAAATGAAATTGAATTAATTGTAAATAGTATTTTTGAAGGGAAAAAAATACCAAAAGAATTACAAGGAACTTTAGGAAGATATGTTAGAAATAAGAGAACAAGGAAATTATTATTAAAACAAATTAATAAAATTAGAATTAAAGGATTATATACTTTAAATGAATTATCTTTTAATTCTATTGGTGAAATATTAATTAATTGTTTAAATTCACTTCAAATGGATTTTGACAATTTTGATTTTGAAAGTTTAAAATTAGTTATTAATTTATCTACAAGTTTATTTAAAACTGCTTCTGAACCTAATAAACCAAGAATTTTTTTACAAAATTTTTTAAGGGAACACACTATTTTTAACAAAGTCGATTTTTGGATAAAATTAATTAAATATGGAATAATTGAAGAAATGCATAATCAAAAAAATTATAATATTTATTCTAATGAAACTTATGAACAAAAGGATGAAAGAATTAAAGGTATTGCTAAATCACAAATTAATTCTTCTATTTATGATATGATTTCTTTCAATGTTAAAGTTAATATTATTTATGAAGTTATTCAATATTTTTTCGATTATTATGATTTAAGTGAAAATGTTAGAAATGATTTAGAAAAAATTGTTAAAGATTATAATGTAAAAAGAGAAAATGAAGAAAAAGAAGAAGAAGAAAAAAAAAAGAAAAAAAAAGAAAAAGATAATGATGAAAATATTAATATTAGTGAAAATAAAGATAATATAAAAGAAAATGAAAATGAAGGAAATAAAGTGTAGTTTTAAATAATTAAAATATTATAAAATATTTAATTTTGAGTTTTACTTATGTTTTATTATAAAAAATAAAAAAATATTTATATTTTTAAATAGGAAATAAATTATTCTAATTTACATAACATCTCCACTAAATAAAGTAATTGAATCATCTTTAGATTTTTTTCATTAAAATTTGATTTAAATATTTAAGATTCATTAATTAATTATATTATAGCCATTAAATAGGATTTTTAAATTAAACTTTATTGTTTTCACTTAATGATTTAAGAAATAAAATTAAGAATAATTAGTAAAATTTTATTTATTTGAATACTTTAATTAAATTAATCTAAATTTATTTAAATATATAATAGTATATTTATTAAATTTCTTTTTATTTATTTTCACTAAATTTATAATAATTTTTTGTAAATTGATAAATATTATTTTTTACTTTTTCATTTATACATTTTTTCACATTTTCAAATTTATTTTTATTCAATTTCTTTTGATTCAATTCTTTCTGAATAATTTTGCCTTTTATTATTATTTTTCTTTATTTTATTTTGATTATACTTTAAAATTGATTCTAAGGAATTTTTTTTGTCATTAGAATTACTAAAATATTTATTATAAATTAAATTTGGTTGTTGACGATAAAATTTACCATCAGTAGAACTATCTCTTTTTATTTTTTTAATAAAGTTATTTTCTATTTTATTATCATTATCTTGATTATTAATATTATCAATTAATTCAAAATTAAAATTATTACTATTTGAATTATAATGTGTACTTTTATCATATATACATTTATTTTCAGTTAAATTTGAATTTGTTTTTTCTTTTTTATTTTCAAAATTGAAAATATTATTTTCTGGATATTTTATAATTTGAATATCAAAATCATGATTTTTTTCATTAAATAAATTTTTAATATTTTCATTTTCATTAAAATAAGTATTTTTAGTTTCTAATTTTGAAAAATTATTTTTTGATTTTTTATCAATATCAATATTATACTCGTCTTCATATTTACTAAATTTACAAAAATAACATTTCATTTAATTTAAATTAATTAAATATTCTAAAAAATAAAAAATTAAAACATAAAAAATAAAATATTTTTAAATAAATAAGATGTTTATATTCAAAATCAAAAAATAAATTCAAATAATTTTTAAATATTAATTACTAATATAAATAATAAGATATAATTTGAGTGAAATTAAAAATTGTTTTAATGAAGAAAAAAGATAAACAGTTAAATATTAGAAAGTTAAATAAGTACTTTATATAATATTTTTGAATTAATGTCTCCCTTTTAATTTTTTTGTGTTATAATTTAATAATTTGTGATTTTTTATATTATTTTTTTATATTTTTTGGACTTTTTTTGTTTCAATAAAAATATTTCTTATTGTATTATTTAAATTTATGAATTTCAAAAATTACACAAGTATCAATTAATATTATAAAAAAATATTAAATACAGTTATAATTATCCATTTATAATTAATTAAATAAAATATAATAAAATTTCTTTGCTATTAATTAAAAAAATCCAAAAAAACCTTTTACTATGAAAAAAATAAAAAAAAACTCAAAAAAATCCTTTTTCATTCCTTATAAAAAGTGAAAAACCAACTTCTAAAAATAAAAAAGAAGCAAAAAACTAATTTTAAACTTCTGGAAAGAAGATAAAAAATTTCTAGAAATCCAAACAACAAAAATTATATAAATGAACAATAAAAATCTAAAAAATATCAAATAAAAAAATGACAGAAATCCAAAAAGTTCAAAATGAAAATATAGAATCATATAAAAACACAGAAGAATATAAAAAATATATGGATTCAAATACAATATATTTAAATTATATAAAAAAACTTCTTGAAAATCCAAATAAGATAGCAATATTTGATGAAGAAAAATCATTAACTCGTTTCTCATTAAATAACTTAATAAATACAATATCTAATAAAATACCAAAAAATACAAAAAGAGTAGGAATAATAATGGATCATAATATAGAAATGATAGCATCAATATTAGCAGTATTAAAAATAGGAGGAGCATATATTCCAATAGAACCTTTTTTTCCAAAAAATAGAATAGAATTTGTATTAAAAGATGGCAATGCAACTTGTATAATAACAAATAAGAAATATAGTAATAAAATGCCAGATTTAGAAATAATATATATTGAAAGAGATATTGAAATTGAAAATAATTGTAATATTGATTGTTATGCTAATCCAGAAGATATTGCTTATATTTTATATACTTCTGGCTCAACTGGAATGCCAAAAGGAGTTGCTGTTACTAATAAAAATGTTTGCCATTATGCTAGAGGATTCATTAATGAATTCAGTCCTAATGATAATGATATTATGATGCAATATTCTGTTTGTTCTTTTGATATTTTTGTTGAAGAAGTCTTTTGTTCTTTAATTTCTGGAATGACTTTAGCTATTCCTAATGAAGAAAGTAAGAAAAATATAATAAATTTAATGGATTTTTCAAATAAGAATAAAATAACAATATTAAGTGGATTTCCTTATTTACTTCAAGAAATAAATGAAATAGAAACTATTCCAGAATCATTTAGATTAATGATAAGTGGAGGAGATGTCCTTCGTTATTCTTATGTAGATAAATTAATAAAGAAAGTAACAATATATAATACATATGGGCCAACAGAAACAACAGTATGTTGTTCTTATTATAATTGTACGAATGAATTGCCTTTAAAAGATGGAACTTTCCCAATTGGAAAACCAATATTAGATACAGATATATTAATATTAGATGATGATTTAAATCCTGTTGAAGAAGGAAAAAAAGGAGAAATATGTATTTTAGGAAATGGAGTTACTTTAGGTTATATTGGAAATAGGAAAAAAGAAAATGAATCTTTTATAATATATAAAGATGGAAGAAGATTATATAAAAGTGGTGATTTAGGTTATTATTTAAAAGATGGAAATATTGCTTTTCTTAATAGGAAAGATATGCAAGTTATGATTTATGGAAAAAGAGTTGAACCTATTGAAATTGAAACTGTTATTAATAAAAATCCTAATATTAAACAATCTAAAGTTGTTAGTTATCAAGATTTAAATGGAATGTTTTATTTAGTCGCTTATGTTGTTTGGGAAAGTAAAGAAAAATTCAATGAATTATATGATACTATTATCGGGTTTCTACCTGATTATATGGTTCCTGAAATTTTCGTCACTTTAAAAAAAATGCCCATCAATAATAATGGAAAAATTGATGTTAAGGAATTGCCTATGGTTAGAAAAAAAATAGATTGTAAAAAGTAAAGGTATTTTTTTTCCTCTCTATTTTTTTTTAATATTTGTTTTTAATATTTAAAATTAGTTCTTTTTATTCTTAGATAATTATTATTATAATAAAATTTTTTTAATTGGCTTTTTTGTATAAAAACAGAAGTTCTCATTGGTGAATGACTTAATGAAATCAAATAAGAAGAAATATTAATAACTGACAATTTTATCAAGTAAAAGAAATAAAGAAGCTTTAAAATAATGTTATGTTCAATCATCTTTTTCAAATATAAAAGAAAAAAATATAAATATAAATATAAATGAAAAATAATTTATTTTTTTATTAAAAGGATTTGTGAGTTTTTAATAAATTATTTTATTTTATATTTAACTAATAAATATGTATTAATCTTATAAAAGAAATAATAGTCAGTAAACAGTAATAAAATATCCTAAAAATAAATCAAAAAATCTAAAAAATTAAAATAACAAAATCTTTTTTAAATACATCCTTTACAATAAAATACAAAAAAAAAAATTAAAAAAAAATATATATTAAAAAGAAAATGGTAATCCTAGTAACAGGTGGAGCAGGATATATAGGAAGTCATACATGTGTAGAATTACTTTCCAAAAATGAGGAATTAGTAATAGTAGACAACTTTTCAAACAGTAAACCAGAAGTATTAGAAAAAATTAAAGAAATAACAAAAAAAGATTTCAAATTTTATGAAGTGGATCTCTTAGATAAACCTTCATTAGAAAAAGTATTCCAAGAAAATGATATAAAAGAAGTAATTCATTTTGCTGGTTTAAAAGCAGTAGGAGAATCAGTGCAAAAGCCATTGCAATATTATCACAATAATATAACAGGTACAATAACACTTCTCGAAGTAATGAATAAATTCAACTGCAAGAAGATTGTATTCTCCTCCTCAGCAACAGTATATGGACTCCCAAAGACCGTCCCCATTACGGAGGATTTCCCCTTATCGACAACAAACCCATATGGTTCTACAAAATTATTCATCGAACAGATACTGAAAGATTGTTGTGTCCCTGATAAAGACTTCTCAGTGATCTTGTTGAGGTACTTCAATCCCATTGGTGCTCACTCAAGTGGGCTTATAGGGGAGGACCCTAATGGCATTCCCAACAACCTCATGCCATTTATTGCTCGTGTGGCTGATGGTACTTACCCTGAGTTGAATGTGTTCGGTAATGACTATGAGACTCATGATGGTACTGGTGTACGAGACTACATCCATGTAGTGGACTTGAGTATCGGACATATTAAGGCAATTGAAAAAATTAGGAATATGAAAGGAGTGGAAATTTATAATTTAGGAACTGGGAAAGGTTTCTCTGTTTTAGATTTGGTTAATACTTTCGAAAAAGTTAATAATGTAAAAGTTAATTATAAAATTGTTGGAAGGAGAGCTGGAGATATTGCAGTTTGTTATGCTAATTGTGATAAAGCATTAAAGGAGTTAGGATGGAAATGTGAAAGAAATATTGAAGATATGTGTAGGGATACTTGGAATTTTATTTTGAAGAATAAGAAAAAAGAATAGAAATAATTATTTTTTAAATTTAAAATTAAGGGTTATATTATATTTTTTGAGTTTAAAAAATTACCAATTGTTATCCTTTTTTTTTTTTGAAGATTACAATTTATTCATGATATATAAAACTATTTTATAGGTTATAATTAGGTCAATGAAATTTTAATTTATTTAGTTTTGATTTTTTGAAAGAGTTTATTATTCATTTGATTAATTTCAAGCTTTGACTTTATTGAATTATATAAAAAAATTTTAAATAACTTCTTTATTCTTCAAAAAAATATATAATAAAGTTAATTAATAATAAAAAAATTATAATTAATTTTCAAAAGATTTAAAGATAAATTGTTAACTATGCTTTTATTTTATTTTAATAAAAAAGTTATTCAATAAATTAAGAAAAATTTTTTTATAATTTAATAGTTACTACTTTTTTGTTTTACTTTATTTTTTTTATATTAAATCGAATGACCTTTATTTTCTTATTTCTTTTCTTTAATCTTACTAAAAAATTTGAATGTGAAAAATATAAAAATTGCTCTATGACTTATAATATTAAAGATTCATCTAATGATAATAATATTTCCATAGAAATTTATTATAATAATAATTCTATTCAAAATGTTTTTTCAGCAGAAGTTGATGATATAATTTCATTTAATTTTTCATCTAATAATTCTCATATTAAATTTGGTGTATTAATTAGTTGTGATAATATCTATTTTTCATCATGTCAAGATTCTCAAAATTTTTTTCCAGAATTATTAAATGAAACTAATAATATAATTAATTTAGAAGATATAAATCATCAAATTAATGTTAATTGTAGTTATAAATCGATAAATTCTTCTGAAATAATATTTAAGTTTCCAAATTTATCTTATTATTTTCCTTCTTCAATTATAGAATTAAATATTCAAAGTAATACATTTCAAATAGATAATTTAACAAATTTTAATAGAACAATAAATCAATCTCTTACATCTTCATTTGAAAATGGAAGAGTATATAATAATATAGAAAATATAATTTATCAAAATTTTGAAAATAAAGATGAATGGTTTTATATAACTGAAAATGATATAAAAAGAGTAATTTATTTTAAAAATTTATGTGATAATTTTATAAATTCAACAAAAGGAAATGAAATATTTTATAAATGTGAAAAATCTAAAATAAATTGTGAAGAAATAAAATCAATAATTAAATCTTTAAAAATAGAATCAGAAATTAAATGTGATAATAATAATTATTTAAATTATCATTATTATAATATTTCTGATGAAGAAGATAAAAATAAAAATTGGAAAAAATGTGTGGATATTAATCATTATTTGAATAATACTTTAGAATATTTTTTAATTGAAAGAAATGATACTCATTTTAATTTAAATTCAAATTATTCTGTTGATATTAATTGTTCAAATTATACTACTTTATGTAATAAACAATTAGAATTAATAAATAAAAATGATAAAATAACTTTTTATTGTGAAAGTAATGAAAATTGTGATAATAATATTAAAGAAATATTTCAAAATTTTATAAATTTAGATGTAGAAATTCATTGTGAAAATAATATAACATTTTTAATAAGAACTTATGAATATAAATATAATATTTCAAATTTAGAATCTTGGGAATATTGTGCTTATATTCATCAATTAATGAATCCTGAAATAAAATTATTTAAAATTGATAATAATAATAATGGTGTTTATTTAAATGGTGAAGGAGAACTTCAAAATGAATATTGTAATTTCACTTATTTAATAAATTGTACTGAATTAAACAAAACAATAAATAATTCAAAAATTAATTTATCTTGTAGAACTAATTTATCTTCTTCTAACGCACAATCTTATTTTTCTTCAAAACTTTCAAATGATAAACTTGAAATTAATATTATATGTAATGATGGACTAACATTAATATATCATAATTATGATAATACAATTTTAAGTAGCAATGATGAAAAATGGAAAATATGTTGTAGAAATAATTATATATATAAAAACCAAAGTGTTAACTATTTTAGAATTAGAATAGATTCATATTATATTTATTCAATTTTTTATTATGATGATAATAGAAAAAATTGGTATTATATTCAAGGTGACAAAGACGATATATGCAATAGTTTTCTGTTAAATTGTCATAATATAAATTTTTCTCGTATGAATGCAATTTCCTCATTTGTATATTCTACTTTTATAACTCATTGTGAAACTAATTTATTTTGTGATGAAATAAAAAATCAATTGATAAACAATCAAATTCTCTATTCTGATATAATAGTAAATTGTGAGAATAATAAAGAAATTAGATATCATTATTATCGAAACTTTAACAATGAAAAAATGGATTTGTGTCTATTAATCATGGGTTTGACAAAAAATATATCTCATTACATTATTGAGTTTGAAGATAAAAGTGATCATAATAATTATATAATTAATGATTTCTCTAATAACAACTTAAATAGCAATTATTCTAATTATTTTGAATATTGTGATTTGGAATTATCTC
>JAEEGI010014753.1_pt1 | contig 16373 bp, 9 predicted proteins | sample 8958751 | NCBI WGS metagenome assembly JAEEGI01 (sample SAMN16246545, study PRJNA631951) | gut metagenome | biome: gut microbiome; feature: rumen; material: KS-attached | host: Bos | place: Iran: Karaj | collected 2018-10
TTGCATTTTATAATTTTGATGAAGTTTTAGATATAGAATTAAAAGATATTGCTCAAAAATATTTAAAAAATTGGTTTATATGGGATTTAATTCAAGCAATTCCTATAAAAACCTTATTATCAATTTTTGATAATAAATGTATAAATAAAGACTATTATAATACTACTTTATATTATGATAATTTTTATTATATATTTATTTGTCTGAGACTTATAAAAATAATTAAAGTATTAAGTGACAATAATATAGTTTTTGAAAAAATAATGAATCTTTTAAATGAAACAAGTCATTACATTCATTTTTTTAAATTATATATAAATTTATTTATATTCTTAATTTCACTTCATATAGTTGCAAATATATTTATATTTGTTGGAAGAATTGATTATCCAAATTGGATAATTAATTATGGTTTTGAAGATTTTTCATATCCTAAATTATATTTAATTGCTATATATTATTCAATTACCACATTAACAACTGTTGGTTATGGAGATTTATTATGTATAACATATAAAGAAAAAATATTTGGATTATTTATGGAAATTTTTGGAATTATTGCTTATTCTTGGGTTGTTTCTTCTATTAGTAATTATGTTCAAGGTATTAATGAAAAAAATGAAGATTATGAAAAAAAATGCAAAATTTTAGAAGAAATTAAAATGACTTGTCCTCAATTATCTGATGATTTATATGACAGAATAAATAGATATCTAAAATATAAAAAAGATAATGAAAAATTAGATAAGAAAATTATATTTGAATCATTACCAATTCGTTTAAGTAATTTATTAGTGTGTGAAATGTATAAACAAATTATTAATGATTTTATTTTCTTTAAAAATTTTGATAATATAGATTTCATAGTTAAAGTAGTTTTAAATTTGGTTCCTAGTTTAGTTGTTAGAAATGATATTTTAATAAATTATGGTGATTTTGTTGAAGAAATAATATTTGTTAAAAAAGGAAAATTATCTTTAGAACTTCCATTAGTATTAAAACCAAATAAAAATATAATAAAAACAAATATTAAATCATCAGAAAGTTCATTAATTTATCAAAAAAAACAACAACAATATTTTGATATGTTTTCAAGAACAAAAGGAAAATTGATAAACAAAAAAGATTTAAATCAAAAAAACGAAAATGAAAATGAAAATGAAGAAATTCAGGTTTTTAAAATATTAGAATTAAGAAAAAATGAGCATTTTGGTGATATATTAATGTTTTTAAATTTAAAATCTCCATTAACATTAAGAACAAAAACAAAAAAAGCAGAATTATTTTATTTACATAAAACTGCAGCAATAGAAATTTCAACAAGTTATCCTTTAATATGGAAACAAATTAATAAAAAATCTCTTTATAATTATGAACAAATTAAAAAATTAATGCATAAAGTATTAAAAATTTTTAATAATACTCATTTGACATATATTAATACTTTAGAAGAAGAAAATTATATAAATTCTTCAATTACTCTTGAATCAAAATTATTAAGTGAAGAAAAATCAGTTTCTTCTATCACTGATTCAAATATGAATGAGAGTTCATCAGATTATAAAAAAATTTCAGATAATAAAAAAAAAGATATGCATGCTTCATTACAAACAATAAATGAAATAGATGATTATGAATATTCAAAAAATTTTAATAATGATTATAAAGATAAAAGAACAATATCAGTTGATGATTCTTCGAATATTGAAAATAGTGTAATTAATGAAGAATTAAGTCATGAATATAATGATACTATCACTAATTCTAATTGTGACTCTCATTGTGGAAATGAAAAAAATCAAATTAATAAAAATAATTTAACTCCATTTAAACCTGATGAAATTAATGAAGAAATATATCCTGAAGATAATTATTTTTTATTTAATGAAAATGAAAATTATAATAATGAAAGTAAAAGTATTATAATTAATGATAATTTTTTAAAAAATGAAAATAAATTTTCTTTCCAAAAAATAAATTATAATGATTTATATAATAATAATAATATTTCAATTTGTTCTACAGTAATATCTTTTACTGTTAATAGTGAATATGACAATATAAATGAATTAAGTGATTATAATTATTCAAAGGATTCTAAACTGCGTGAAAAAATAGTTGATATTTTAAAAGGAAAAGAAGAAATAGAAAAAGATAAAAACGAAAAAAAAAGGAAATTTTTAAATTCAGAAATAATGAAAAGTAGTGTGAGTTGTGGTGATGATTTAATCGATCATAAAAGAGGAAATAAAAAAAAAAATAGTATTTCATATTTTAAAAGTAATAAAAATTTAAATCATATATTGAAAAAAATTCAAAATAATTATGAGTCAGATGTTGAAAAAAATAAACTTTCGCCAAAAAAAAATAAAAATGGGACAAAAAAAGTGACACTTTCTAAAAAACAAAGTTTACTTGATTCAATAAATAAAAATATTGAAAGAAATCAAATTAATTTAAATAATCCTGATTTATATTATGCAGAATATTTCCATAATCTTCTGGAGAAAAAATCAAAACAGAGGGAAAATCATATATTAAATAAAGAAGAAGAAGAATTTATGAGTAAATTAGAAAGTAAAAGTACATTTTCAAATTTAAATACGTTTAATAATAATCTGAAATTTAATAAAGAACATTTGTGATTATCATTAATTCAAATTTTTTAATTTATTTATATATGAATTTTAAAGACTATATTTATTTTATATATATATAATGATATATTTCTATTATTTTATTATATTTTAAAAAAGGAAATATTATCTTGTATTAAAATAAATAAATTTTATTTTATTTTAGAAAAAATTTTTTTTTAAATAAATATATATTATTTCAATTATTTAGACATATTATTATATATAAAAATAAATAAATCTATAATTAATATAATTTTTTAATATAAATCTATTTTTTTGAAATTAATCTATTTCTTTATCAATTCTTATTTTCCTTTTTTTATTTGCCGTATAAAGAATATTATTCTTAAAAATATTTCTAAAGGTTTTTATGTTCCTCAGATTTTTAATATTCAACATAAAAAAATGAAATATTTTATTATTGAGAAATCAAATCTTTTTACCGAATTTTTATTTATGATTTTTATTCTATATTTTATCTCATAAAAAAAATTCTCTTCATTCTTCTTATCATTTTTTTCAAGTAAAAATTTTTTCTGAAATAATTTTTTGCTTTTTTCATGAATTTAAAGTAATTTAACATTTTGATACTTTTTTATCCTCAAAATTTGTAAAAAATGAATAATTAACAAAAAAATATATGTGACATACCAAAAGTAGAAATTTAATTTTTATTTTAAAAAATTCATTATATAAAAAGGAAAATGATAATTTAAGATTAATATAAGATTATGATGAAGAAAAACAATTACTGGATAAAATCACAGTTCAATGTATTCCAAAAAATTAGTTTTATAAAAAATATAAAAAGAAATAAAACAAGTACTTAATATTAAAAAAGATGATTGGAAAAAAATTTAATTAAATATTATAAATTATACCTATTTTGATTTTTCTAAAAAATATAAAAAAAATTTATATTTAATAATCTTGATTTAAATAATAATATAAAATATCAAAAAATATCAATAAAAAAATTTGAATTATAAAAAATGACAGAAGAATTTTCAGAAAAGCCTCACATAGATTTAGTAGATGACATCCCTTCAACTCTTCCTCCTTCAAACCCTAAAATTGAAAACCCAAACGGAGATAATCAAATTGTAGAAAATCTTCAAAACAATGATTCTCAAAATCAAAAAATAGAAATATTAAAAGAATCATCTTCTCTAAATCAAAATCCACATTTAAATAAAGAAGTTCGTTTCTCAAATTATAATACTTTAGATGAACCAGTAACATCAACATTAGCAAGAGATTTACTTAGAATTCTTCATAAAATAGAATATGTATTAATTCCACATACAAATGTGAATAAAAAAAAGGAATTACAAAATTGGGATTTATGGGGTCCTTTAATTTTTTGTTTATTATTATGTTTAATAATTTCAAGTAATAAAGGAATTTCAGCTGAAAAGTCTTTTATATATATTTTTGTTATTGTTTGGATTGGAGGAATTATTATTACTTTCAATGCACAATTTCTTGGTGCTGTTATTGGAATTTGTCAAAGTTGTTGTTTATTAGGTTATTGCATTTTCCCTATTTTAATTGGAGCTATTATTTTAAAGGCTATTGGAGATAAAAAAGCCATTATTAAATTTATTATTATGACTTTTTGCGTTATCTGGAGTTGTTTTTCTAGTGTTGGATTTATGAGTACTCTTTGTGTTAAGGAAAAAAAATTTTTAATGGTCTTTCCTGTTTATTTGTTTTATATTAGTATAGCTATTTTTGTGTTGAATGTTTGAAAACACTTTTTTTTTGTTTGGGTAATTTACTTATCTTGTTGAACATTATATTTTTAGATAATATTATTTTTTTAATTTTAAATTATTAATATATAGATTATTTATATGGGGAAAAATAATTGCTTAATTAATTTACTTAATTTTTTTCTGTCTCTTTTACGAATTTTATTTAGAGTTGAGTATATCTTTATATTTCACTTTTATTATCTGAATCCAAAGAAAAAAATTCAATCAAAAAAAATATTAATTAAAATTTAAATTTATAAAAAAAATAGAATTATTATTACCAAAAATATTTATATTTGTTATTAGTAATTTTTATATTTTAATGTTAAAAAAGAATTTTAACTTTTATATATTTAATATTAATTATTAAAAAAACAAATCAAAGGTAAAAATCTGAATGTAAATATTAAATAAATGATGTTACTAAAATTATTTCAAAAACATAAATTAATGTTTTTATAAAAAATTAAAAAAAATAAAAAAAATATATAATTTAATATGTAACTTACTTCCATAATAAAACAATCAAAAATAAATAATATAACATATAAAAAATGCTCTCAGTATCAAAAGATGACTTAACAACTTTAAAGAAAAAAAACCCAAATTTAATATTTATAATTGGTCACCCAAATTCAGGAAAAACGACAGAAATAAAAAAGATATCAAACGACTTTAAATATTCTCATTTAGACATAAATAAATTAATAGAAGAAGAAATTAAATTAGATTCAGATTTAGGATTTCAAATGACAGAATGTCTAGAAAAAGGAAATGAAATATTTCCAAATATAATTTGTTCTTTAGTTGTTAAAGGAATAATTGAAAAAGATAATAATACTATTTTGGTTGAAGGTTTTCCTCAAAATTTAGAACAAGCTTTATTCTTTGAACAACATATTTTACCTATTAATTTGATTTTAAAGTTAAATTGTGATTTCGAAGTTTCTAAAGAAAGAAGTGAAAAAAAATGTGAAGAAGATTTTGAAAGATTATATAATAATATGAATAATAATTTTAATGAATTAGTTAAATTTTATTCACCTTATAGTTTAATAAGAAATATTGATTGTAACAAAACTTCAACTGAAGTTAATTGTTTAATTAAGCAAAATTTATATCCTATAATTTATACTATTATAGGAAAAAGATATTCTGGAAAAAGTACTTTAAGTAGACTTTTAAATGCTAAAACTGGAATTACAATATTTGATTTTGAAGATTTTTTAAAAGAAAAAAATATAAAAAATAGATTAGATGAAAATGATTATGTCATTTCTCAATTTATTTTAAAATTAAGAAAAATGAAAGATTTAAGAGTTTTAATTGAAAATTTTCCTCAAAATCAAGAACAATATAATTATTTTTTGAATAATTGTAAAAATATAGAAAAAATATATTATTTAAATGCAAATGATTCATCTTGTTATGAAAGAGCAAATAAAATTAAAGCAAATGATTTAAATTATACTTCTTCTTCAAAATTAGAAAATTTATTATTTGAATTTAGTAAAAAAAAAGATTTAATTGAATATTTAAGAAAAAAAACTGTTGTTCAAGATATTGATGTAAATTCTCATGAAATTTTAACAAAAGAAAGATTTATGAAACAAATTCAACCTTATTGTGCTTTCATTAATATAAATGATGATGATGTTAAAATAAAAGAAGAGGTTTTTAATAAATTAAAAGAAGAAAAATATAATTTTGTAGAAATATTAATTAATGAAGTGGTTGAAAATGCAAATAAACGAAAAATAATTTTCCCAGAAAAAAAATGTGAAGAATTATCTTTAGAAGAAAAAGTAAATTTAATTCGTCCTTTATTATTTAGAGAAAATTGTAATAGAATAGTATTAAATACATTTCCCTTAACTACTGAAGAATTAAGTTGTTTTGAAAATAATTTATGCCAAATAAATAAATATATTGAAGTAACAAAAAATTTAATTTTATCTTCAATAAAAGATCAAAATTCAATTCCAGTGAAATTTTATAAAGAAAATAAATTTTATGTTTTAAATCCAGAGAATTTAAATGATTATAAAATAGAAGAATGTTTAGATATGACAAGAGATATTAATATAGTTTATGGAATGCCTTTTTCAGGTAAAACAACAATAACAAATCACTTGATAAATAAATATAATTATAAAATATTAGATTTTAAAGATTTAATTGAAAAAGTAAAAAAAACTAAAATTGATCCTGAAAATCCAGAAGCAGAACCTGAAATAACTTTTCCAGATTTAATTAATGGTTTAAAAAATTATTTAAAAAATGAACCTTTAAATTCTAAAATATTAATTGATAATTTTTTCCTTCCTAATCAACCAGAACCTTTTTTAATTGATACTGTTGAAAAAAGTATTGAAATAATTAATACAATTGGAGGATTTAGAAATTTATATGAAACTATTTGTGAAGAAAATACTTTATTGAATAGATATAAAATTAAAGAAGGTATTACTGAAGAAATTTCTGAAGATCAAAAAAATACTTTTAATGAAAATTGTAATAATCCAAAAAAATTATTAGAAGAAATTAAAAAAATTTCTGCTAATATAATTGAAGTTAAATGTGATGAAAATGAAAATAAAACAAAAGAAATTTTTGATTCTTCATTTGGAAGAAATTTCCTTATTTTAAAACATGAATATGATATTATATTAGAGAAAACTTTAGAATTATATTGTACAAGAAATAGAATCTTATATATTAATGTACCTAAATTAATATATAAACATTTTTATGAAAATGATGAATGGGCAAAAAAATTAGAAGGAACATATGGAAAAAAAGAGTTAAAAGTAAATTGTAAAAATCCTTCTAATTTTGATGAATTAGTATATTATAAATATAACCCAATAAATTTTGAAAAAACAATTGTCAATGAAATTATAAAAATTCATTGTAATGAAAATTCGAAAACAATAGAAAATTCAGGTAATTTTATTATATTATCAGGATATTTAAATTATGATTTATTAAATAAACCATTAGAACCTTTCAATTTACCTTTATATGAAATAAAAAATTTAATGGAATTAGGTGATTTAACAGGTTATATTCAAATAACTAGGGAAAATATAAAAGAAATAGAAGATGAAGTACCAGAAGAATTAGTAATTGAAAAACCTAAAAAAAAAAAAAAGAATGAAGAAGGAGAAGAAGATGAAAATGAAGATGAAAATCAAGAAGAAGAAAATCCAGATAAACCTAAATTTAAACCTGAAGAATATAAATGGACAAATTATAATGGAATACCAAGAAATTATGTTCAAGTAATTAAAAGATTAAAAATGTTCCCTATAAAATTAATTGAAGTTAATGATAATTGTAGGGAAGAATTAGTTAAATGTTTAGATTCTCATTTTGATAAATTTTACAATAAAGATAATGATTATAAAGGAATTATTAATATTATTAAATTAAATGGAGAAATTAATGAAGAAAGTGTTGAGGATGTTAATAATGTCAGTAAATTAATTGAAATGAAAAGAGAAGCTGATGGATTAGGTGATAGAGGAAAAAAAGAAAAAAATGATGGAGGAATGAATGAAATATTACAAGGAGGGATTTAAAAAAGGTTTTTTTTATTATGATTTTTTATATTTTAAAATATGTTTTTTGATAATAAAAACAAATTTTTTTATTTATATTTTTTTTGAAAATTATTTTATTATTTTTGAGAGAAATATTGAAAAAGTGATTTAATTGCAATTAGATTAATTTTAATTATATTTATCTAAAAAAATATGTCTTCAACAATAGAATCAGGTAAATAAAAAATATAACAAATAATAAATAGTTGGTATTCATCCTATAGTAGTCTTAACAATATCAGATTTTTATAATAGAATGAAAGTAACATCAAATGGGAAAATAAACAGAGTATATGGCGCATTAATGGGACAAAAAATTGGAACAAAAGTGGAAATTTTTTCAGCTTTTGAATTTTATAATCAATCAGAAACCTCAGACAAAATAAATTTAGATATTAGTTACATAGATACAAGAAGAGATCTTGCAAACCAATTATTTCCTAAATTAGATATTGTTGGTTTTTTTTCAACAAACAAAACAAAAAATCCAAATGATAAAGATCAAGAAATAGTTCATACTATGCAATATTTTGGAGTAATTAATCCAATATATTTAGTTTTATCAACTGAAATAGAAAAAGAAAATGAATTACCAATTTCAGCTTTTGAATTCGATAAAAATTTAAAAAAATTTAATGAAATTAATCATATTATTGAAGGTTGGGAATCAGAAAGAATTTGTCTAGAAACTGTAACAAAAGCAACTGATTTTCAAAGTAATTTAAACAGTTTGAATCAGAATTTACAAACTACAAAAAATGCTTTAAATGTTTTAAAAGAAAATTTAACTTTAATTCAAAATAATATTAATAAGTTTGAAAAGGATCCAAAATTTAAAGAAATGCTTGAAGATTTAATTATTAATTATCCTAGTGTTGAAAATTCTGATTATAATGATGTTGTTAATCAAAAAGAAAAAGAAATTGAAATTTTAAATTGTATTTGCTCAGGAATGGTTGAAAATTCTTATTTGGGAAGAACCCAAGGTTTACAACATTTAGACCCTTTATCTGAAAAAAAAATAAAAAATTTTTATTAAAAGGTTAATTGATTAAATTAAAAATTTAAGTGATTTTTTATTTTTAAAAAGAAATTTAATGTTTTTTTAAAATCAATTATTGATTCTTGATAAATTATAAATGAATGTTTTGATATAAAATAATATTTTATTTTTATATATAACTTTAAAAGAACTAAATTCAATGAATATTATAAATATCTATTCACAAAAATTCAAAAGAAAATATTTTTAGATAAGGTAAATAGGGATTATGTACAAAAATAAAAGTCTTAATTTTCCTATTTTTTAAATTTATTCTTCTATTATTAAAACTCGAAGATATTGAAAATGATGTCAATAGAGAAAAAAACATTATAAAAGATGAAGAATAGAATAGATTAAATAAGGATATGAAGAATGTGATTTGATTATTAACGAAGCATATTATTAAATTATTATTTATGAAATTTTTCTTTTAAACTTAATTATTTGAGTAAATAAAATTTTCAGATTTCTGTGAAATTCAATTTGGTTAAATATCATATGTTTAAATATGAATAAAATATTAATGTTTATTACTATATATGTAACTTAAAAATTAATAAATATTTAAATTTCTTAATAAAAAATTTATTGAAAATTTTTTTCTCTTTTTAATTTATTAATTTCATTTTCTAATTGCAAAATTTTTTTTTCTTGTTCAATTTTTTCTTTTTGTAAAATTTCCATATCATTTCTTAAATTATAATTATTCCTTTCTAAAGCTCTACATTTATTTTGAGTTTGCTTAATTTTTTCATTTTGAATTTTTCTAACTTCATCAAGTTCATTATATTCTTTTCTTTCTCTTAATATTATATTATATAATTCATCTTTTTCTGCTTCGTTTTCACAATTTGATGTATTAATATTATTATTATCTTCAGTATTAGTTCTAATTACATTTATTGTGTTCTGATTCAAAGGTTCTTCTAAATTTTTGTTTAAAATTAAATTTCCAACTTTAATTTCTTGATTTATTGAATTATTATTATCAAAAGAAAATAATTCCTTTTCTAAAGTATTTATTTGATTTTGTAAATCATTCAAATAAATTTTGCTTATTTTATTTGTTTTTGGTTTATTTTCACTTTTCATTTTTCTAAATTATTTTTTTGTTAAAATCATTTAAATAAAATAATAAGAATAGAAAAAAAAGAAAAATATAAAAGTATTATGAACAATTTTCTATTGAGAAAAAAATTTGAGGAAAATAAAATGATTAAAAGATTCACAATAAAAAATTTGAATGAATTCTAAACCTCCCATTAATAATTATTTAATTTTCTCAAAAAAAATATATAAAAAAGTAAAATAATTATTAAATATAACTTCAAAAAAATATGAGTAGCCTCTTAATAACATTAGTAAACACAAAAGGAAAATCTCATAAATCTGAAAATTCATTAAAACCAATTCAAAAGAAAAAAACTCCTACATCATATTTTTTAGTTAAAAACCAAAAAAAATATAATAGAGCAAAAAATGATTTAATGAATTATTTAATAGATGAGCAAGCAAAATATACTAATTTAGATAAAGCTTCAGAATTTTATCAAAATCAAATAGAAGAATATAGAAGAAAAATGAATAAAAATGAAGAAATAATAGAAAAAAAAAAGAAAATATTAGATTCTATGAATGTTCAATTTTCAGAATTATTAATGAAAAATATGCAATATTTAGATAATGGAAAAATTGAAGGAATAGAAAAAGAAAAAAGTATGATTGAAAATGAAATTGAAACTTTAACTCAAGCTTTAGAAATGTATAAAAATATTAAAACAGAACTTCAAATTGAAAAAATTAATTTGAAAAAAAATTTAAAAGTAGAATATATAGAAAGTTTAAAAAGAAAACAACAATATGATAAATATGCAGTAATTAAAACTAAAATTGAAAATGAAGAAAAAGCACAAGATAAATTATATCATACAATGGAAAATTTTAATATCAGAGCTAAAAATTTATTTAATGAAAAAGAAAATAAAAAAAAAAATATTTTGGCTAAAGAAGAATTTTCTTTAAATGAATTAAAACAATCAATGCAAAATGCTGAAGAATTTTTAAATAAAATAGAAAAAAAAATTTCTAAAAAAAAAAAAATTTTACCTGATGAAAAAAGTAAAAATGAAAAAATTTTGCAAGATGTTCAATTAATAAGAAAAGAATGTATTTCAAGTTTTTTAAAAGTAAATTTAATAAAAAAAATATATAAATTAAAAGATTTAGATGAATTAGTTCATTTAATTAAAAAACAAAATATGCAATTCAACACGAAATATAATAATTTAAATAATATGTTAAGTGATTTAACAAATTTAAATATTGAAGATACAAATAAAATTAAAGAAATGAAATTAATAAAAAAACAAATTAAAGAAAAATTAGAAAGTATCATGATTTATGATGAACCTGAATTAATTAATAAAATTGTTTTAATTAATGGAACTAAACAAGAAAATATTTTTGTTAAAGAAAAAGCTGATAAAAAAGAGAATATAATTAAAGAAATTATTCGATTTATTGATTTATATTATCCTCAATTTGAAAAAATGTTAAAATCTGTTTTGCTTTTTAATTTAAAAATAAAAGAAAAATCTATGAATAAAAATAATTTAGAAAGTGTTATAAAGCTCTTTGATAATAAAGAAAATTTCAAAGAAATTAAAAAATATTGTTCAACTAAGAACTATACAAAAGAAGATTATAAAGTTGTGATAAAATTAATGTTACAATTTTTTAGGAAATTTAATTATTTATATAATAATTTTATTATTGATATTGCAATTCAAGCTTCTAAAAATAATAATGACAATAATGAAATAACAATATTTATATATTCACAATTATCAAAAGAAATAGAAGAAGAAGAAAAAGAAAAAATATTTGAAAAAAGAGAAAAATTATTAAAAAATATAAGAAAAAAAGATGATAATCAATTAAAAAATGCTTTAATAAAAGAAAATATAACAAAAGAAATAAGTAATGTATTAGGACAAGGAATTGATATAGAACAATTGTTAATCAATTACATTCATATTTTAAGAGAAAGAAATGAAAATAAAAATAAAGTCAAAGAAAAAGATTCTTTTGAATATGAAAGTTATAAAGAAAAAAAAAGAAATGATAAAAAAAGAAAAAAATATAATGAAGAAGAAGAAAAAATAAATGAAATTCAAAATCTTTTTATAAGATTAAAAATGAAGTTTTTCATTGATATTTCTAAATATACAAGTGATTTAGTTAAACATGAAGATTGGGATAAAAAAAATAAAAATAAATATAATAATGAAATGAAACTTTATAAAAAAAAACAAAATAAAAATAAAATTAATATTAATGAATTATTAGGAGATTATCAATTAAAAACAAAACAAAATATAATGATGAATATTGAAAAAATTCCAAATAAAAAAGAAGAAAAAGAAAACGATATTTTTGCAAATAAATTTGAAAATAAAGAGAAAGAAAGCAATGAAAAAAAAAATGATAGTCAAATTTCTGATAATACTTTTTCAGATGAAAATGAATATAATAAACATCCAGATATAGAAAAAGAAAAAAAAATTATAAAAACTCAAAAATATTATTATGGTTATAATTATAATCCAGAAGAAAAAGTAGAAACAGAATATTCTAAGATGTTAAATTTACATAAAATTAATATAGAATTATTTCATAAAAAAGCAACTTTTGAAAATTTTCAAGATTATGATTCTTTACAAAATGAATTTCAAAGAAAATTAAATATGAAAATTTATTCACCTATCATTGATTATTTTTCTCCTAAAAGAGATTATTCTAATGCAAATAAAACTGCAAAAAATTTTTATCATAAAAATGATAAAAATATAAAAACTACACCTAATTTTAATCAAAAAAATAATGGTAAACAAGATGAAAAATATCCAAAAATTTTATCAGGAAAAGTTTCTATAGGCAATTAAAAAAATAAAAAAAATAATTTATTTATATTTTTAAAATATAATATTTTTTTTAATAATTAATTAGAATAGAATCTAATAATATAAATGGGATGTATTGAAAAAAATAATTTTTGTATTATAAATGAAAAAAAACATTTAGAAAATATCGAAATAATTGCAAAAGATATCAATGAAAATAAAACAGAAATTAATATTACAGAAACTAATGAAAGAAAAGAATTATTACAAAATATAGAAAAATACAATAAAGAAAGAATGGCCCGTTATTATAAATATAATACTGGATTAAGTATTATAGAACCTAAAAATAATAATAATTTAATTATACTTAAATTATATAATAAATCGAATCTTTTAGTAGATGAAATTGAAATTGATGAAAATTGGGTTAATTCAAAATTGAAAAATATTAAACTTCCCTTTAATAAAAATAAAAATATTTCTTTTGGAAAAAATAATAGCAGTGATTATATTATTGAAGATAATTCAATTAGTCCTATTCAATTTTATATAAATTATAATGAAAATAAAAAACAATATTATATTATGGATAATTTATCAGGAACTGGAACTTTTGTTAAATTAAATAAAGAAATAAAAATAGAACAAGATATGATCATAAGTTTTTGTGTAGATTATATGTATTTTAATATTATAATATTAAAAAGTGGAATAAATAAAATAAATATAAAGTTTTTAAATAAAAATAAAAATTCAGAAAAAAATTCTGAAATAAGTTTTGATAATAAAGAATATAAATCATTTACCATTGGAAGAAGTAATCAATGTAATTATATATATGATGAGGATTCAGTAAGTAAAATTCAATGTACTTTTATTTTTGAAAATGATAATTGGTATATATATGATGGCCTTTATTCACCGAATGAAAAAAAAATTTCAACTAATGGTTTATGGTTATTAACTAAGAATAATATTTGTTTAAACAATAATATGATATTAAAAACAGGAGATATGAAGATTATTGTAAGTGAAGACAATTAAAAAATATTTTTGTAAATATAAAGAAGTTATTATTTTATTCTAGTTTTTACTTCAATTTATAAAATAAAAAAAATATGTTTTATTTATATCAAAGAAATTTACAATGTAAACGAACATTAATCAATTAATGTACATTTAAAATTATGAACACCTAAATTAAAATAAGTAATTTTATCTTCCATTTCAAATTTAGATTTAATATTTTTCCAAATTCCATTTGTTGATTTTTTTTTATTTTTAAAATCTCCATCTGAAATAATCCATATATCATTTTCTCTTTGATAAAAAATAGAACAATGAATTTTTGAAATAACTGGAATTCTCATAACAAAGTCATTTATTTTTTTTCTTCCTATTGTATAATAACCTTTATTTTTTTGTAATGTTTTTTCTTGTTTTCCTCCTTCAAAATATATAATTAATTTCATTTCATTATTTTCTATTATTTCAATAGAAAATAATATATTTGCAATCGAAAAAAGAGTTTTTTCTTTGATAATATAATTTTTATTTAATTTAACAAATATTTTTTCATTTTCATTATCTTGAGGAGTTAAATTATATTTTAAAGTATTTTTGTCAAAATGAATATAAAATAAAGTAGAAATATTTTCAGTATTATGATAATTTAAAATAAAATCATTTATAATTATATTATTTATTATTTCTATAGTACCAAAAAATGCATATCCATCTTTTAAATTTCTTTTTCCTTTTTCTAATCCTCCAGCATTCATAATTAAAATTTTTCCATAAAATAAATCTAAATCATCGTCTTTTTCATTGTCTAAATCATCACTTTCTATTTTTAATTTTTTTAAATTTTTTATTTCTTCTTCTGAAAAAAAAATGCTTGAATTTAAAGTGTATGGTATTAATTCTGATAAATTATATAATTTTTTATTGTTATTATTTATATTTTCTTTATTGCTTAATTGAAATAAATTAAATATATTTTCTGATATTTGACTTGAATATATTTTTTCTCCTTTTTTTAATTTTGGATTATGTTTTTTTGTTTGAAATTCTGATTGATAATCATATAAATTTTCATCTATCTCTTCTAATTTTAATTCTGATTTTACTCTATTATTTCTACAAAAACAAAATTTCTATATAATATAATAGTAAATTACTATTGAGTCTAAAAATGAATTCATTTATCTTATTTAATTAAAAATTAAATATTATTTTATTTTTTTTTCAAAAGAAAGCATTTCTGTAAATTTAATTTTTTGGTTTTTTGATAAATAAAACTTGAATAAAAATGAAGTCAAAATTTATGAAAAATTGTTTTTAAAATTAAAATCTTAATAGAATAATATATATAAATACCTCAGTTAAATATAATATATATTATTAAATATATAATTTCACAAATTTGTAATTTTAAACAATTTAATTGTGATATTAACGAATAACATTCCAAAACAAGATAATCCAAAAATCCATATAGAAGTTGCAAAACAATTAAAAAAAAATTTATTATTTTTAGCAACACAATGACCAATCCATTGAGAATGATGATCAAATTTCATATAACAAATATTACATTTAGAACAATGATTAACTTTGTCTTTATTTCTAATAAAACAATTACAATTTTTGCATATATGATAATCAAGTAAATTAATTGAATTATTTATTTTACTTTTAAATATCATTTCCTTATTAAAATTACTATACTCATAAGAAGGAATACCAGGGTTAATTATTATAGAAAAAATATGACAAATTAAATAAATAAAATAAGTTAAATGATGAATGATATTTAATGCCATTCCACTTTTTTCTCCTAAAAAAGTAATAAAAAAAAAATATATTGATGTAATTGAAAAAATACAAATCAAAGGATAAAATATATGAGGTCCAATTGAAATTAAAGGATAATTATTATAAAATAAAAAAACTTTTGTTTTTCCCATTTTAGAAGGTTTTTTTTTTTCAATATCATTTCCATATATCATTATTTGATTTATATTTGTTGGAATTGATACTGGATTATTATACGATGATTGAGAATATAAAGTTTGATTTATATTATTTAATGATAATTTATTTTCTTTCATGATAGAACATTTACTGTTTTCAAAGAATGAAATATTTGATTTAGATGTTTTTAAATCTGTATTTTTTTCTATCATATTAATATTGTTTTTTCAATTGTATTAATATTGAAAAATATTATATAAATTCGTCATAATTAATAAATTTAATAATTAATTGAATTGTTTTATTTTGTTATTTTTTTAATTTTTAAATACAAATTTAATCTTTTTTTTATTTTTTTTAATAATTATTGAAAATAATTCAAAATAAAAAAATAAAATTTTAAATAGAAATAAAAGATATTGGGGATTGGGGATTGGGGATTGGGG